>Ga0316204_10011274_pt1 | contig 11235 bp, 9 predicted proteins | sample 6monrhotite_MG_2_FD_205661 | JGI IMG/M metagenome (GOLD analysis project Ga0316204, IMG submission 205661) | Microbial mat bacterial communities from mineral coupon in-situ incubated in ocean water Damariscotta River, Maine, United States -... | ecosystem: Environmental > Aquatic > Marine >...
AAATGTCGAAGTCATCCGAAAAGTTGATGCTTATGTTTCGGCCATTCCCGAAGTCGATCAGGTAGTAGGGAAGTGGGGCCGTGTGAATTCGGCCCTTGATCCGGCACCAATATCCATGTTTGAAAATACAATCAATTATTTACCTGAGTATATGGTGGATGAAAATGGACATCGCATGCGCTTTAAGGTGAATAAAGAAGGTGCTTATGAACTAACAGACGGTGATTCATACAATCCCAAAGATGGTTTTAGGAAAATTGGCAAAGAAGAGCTGATTGAGGATAAGAAGGGCGAATACTTCCGACAATGGAGACCAGAGATACAGTCTCCAAGTGACATCTGGGATGAAATCATCAAAGTGGCCAAAGTACCTGGTATGACCTCAGCACCCAAGTTGCAGCCGATTCAAACCAGGTTGATTATGCTCTCCACGGGTATGAGGGCACCAATAGGTATCAAAGTGTATGGACCGGACTTGCAAACAATTGAGACTGTTGGCCTGGAGTTGGAAAAAATTCTCCAGCAAGTGCCCAGTGTCCAGACTTCCTCAGTATTTGCTGATCGGATAGTTGGAAAACCTTATCTCGAATTCAAGGTGGATCGCGATGAAATTGCCCGTTATGGGCTCACGGTTGAGGATTTTCAAAAAACTGTCGAAGTTGCCATTGGAGGCGTAAAACTCACTTCTACCGTGGAAGGCAGGGAGCGATTTCCTGTTCGCGTCCGTTATGCCCGTGAGTTTAGGGACAACCCAGAAGACGTAAAAAAAGTGTTGATTCCGACCCCTTCCGGTACTCAGGTGCCATTGGGTGAGTTGGCCTCAGTTATCTACAGAAGAGGCCCTCAGATGATCAAAAGTGAGGATACTTTCCTGGTGGGCTATGTAATCTTTGATAAAAAGGAGGGTACAGCTGAAGTAGATGTGGTTGAGGAGGCACAGCGATTCATTGATGCTAAAATCACATCAGGTGAATTTGTGGTACCAGCAGGGGTGAACTTCAAGTTTACCGGCAACTATGAAAACCAAATCAGGGCTACCAAGCGACTAGCCATTGTAGTACCCATATCACTTTTGGTGATTTTCTTGATCCTATATTTCCAATTCGGAAATGTGCAAACTACAACCATGGTGTTTTCAGGGATTTTTGTGGCCTTTTCAGGTGGCTTCATCATGATCTGGCTTTACAGCCAAGGCTGGTTCCTTGACTTTTCAGTGGCGGGAGTCCATATGAGAGATCTTTTCCAGATGCATACTGTCAATTTGAGTGTTGCGGTCTGGGTAGGTTTTATCGCTTTATTTGGTATAGCTACAGATGACGGTGTGATCATGGGAACCTACATCAAACAGACCTTTGAGCGAGAGAATCCCAAGACAGTCGAAGAAGTGAGAGAGGCGATCATGCATGCTGGTGTCAAGCGGGTTAGACCTGCCATGATGACTGCTGCTGTGGCCGTCATTGCTCTGATTCCGGTGCTAACCTCTACAGGTAAAGGGTCAGATATCATGGTGCCTATGGCAATACCCACTTTCGGGGGGATGACCATTCAGGTTATGACCATGTTTGTGGTACCAGTCTTGTACAGTATGTGGCAAGAGGGCAGAGTGAAAAGACTAATGAAAAAGGAGGCATAAGATGAAAATCAAAGAGATCATATTAAGAATAGGTCTGTTGTTAGTCTTATTGCTACCAGCAGCCACTGCCACTGCACAAACAGATTTGAACGAGTATATCAGTATTGCAGGAGAGAACAATCCACAATTAAAATCCTTGTTCCAGCAGTATATGGCGGCATTAGAGCGATTGCCACAAGCTAGGGCCTTACCTGATCCAACGGTTGCATTCGGGGTTTTTGTAAGCCCGGTGGAGACCAGGGTAGGTGCTCAGCGGGCTAATATTTCCATATCCCAGATGTTCCCCTGGTTTGGTCAGTTAAAAGCACAGGAAAGTGTCGTGGCAGACCTGGCCAAGGCCAGGTATCAGGAGTTTGAAGATGCAAAAAACAAGTTACAGTTCGAGATAAAATCCACCTATAACAACCTTTATGTATTAAGGTCAGCGATTGAGATCACCCAGGAGAATATCACGCTGCTCAATAGCTTCAAAGAACTCGCAAAAGTGAAGTTTGAATCAGCCAAGGGAAGTTTTGTCAATGTTTTGAGAATTGACATGGAGGTGCTGGAACTGGAGTCTCAACTCGAATTACTAAGAGACAGTGAACTTCCCATGCTCTCCAGGTTCAAGGAGCTATTGAACACCGACCTTCCAGCTCAGATTGCTTTCCCTGATACCCTTTGGGTTGATGAGTTAGCCGCTGACAAAGCGTTCCTCAATGACTCAATCCTTGTCAACAACCCGATTTTGGAGAAATACGATTATGAAATGTCCTCGCTGACCAATCAGGCCAGGGTAGCCGAGTTGCAAGGCAAGCCTTCTTTCAGTGTCGGTTTGAGCTATATCAATATTGCCAAAAGGGATGGCGTGGATGTATCAGGAAATGGTCGTGATGCGATTGCCTTACCACAGGTAGGCATACGGATTCCTCTTTATCGCAAAAAATATGAAGCGATGGTAAAAGAGAAGCAGATTTTGAGGGAGTCGGTTCGATTTCAAAAAGACAATACTATCAATCGCTTACAAACTGACCTTGAGGTGTGGATCAAAGATTATAGAGATGCGGTAAGAAGGGCCGGGCTGTATGAACAACTCAGCAGTATCGCACGCCAATCTTTGAATCTGCTGGTATCAGAATATGCCACAGAAGGCTCAGACTTTGAAGAAGTACTGAGAATGGATCGCCAACTGTTGAAATATGAGTTGGAACTGGAAAAAGCAAGGGCAGACAGAAATACCACTGTGGCCTATATCAATTACTTAATCGGAAAATAAAACAGTCATGACAATATTAAGTATAACCAAAAACCGAAATATCTGGGTAGGTATCGGCTTTCTGATAGTCGGCATACTCCTGGGTTGGTTGATCTTCGGGGGCAGTGGTGGTAATTCACAGACCAGTGAACCTGCCAGCCTCATTGCAGATGACCACGAACATGAAGGTGGGTCAATTTGGACCTGTTCTATGCACCCGCAAATTCGGCAAGAGGAGCCAGGCTCATGTCCAATCTGTGGAATGGACCTAATTCCATTAGAGACCAGTGCAGATGATGATGAAGGCCCGACAAGCATTACCATGTCAGCCAGGGCCATGAAGATTGCAGAAGTGGAAACCACTATAATAGAGTCAACCGCACCTTACAATGAACTTTACCTTCCGGGCAAAATAAAGCCTGATGAAACCAGGATTGCTGAATTAACAGCCAGATTTCCGGGAAGGATTGAAGATTTAACAATCAATTTCACCGGCCAGAAAGTAAACCAGGGAGAGGTATTGGCTTCGGTGTATTCACCGGAGTTGGTGACGGCCCAAAAAGAGCTTTTTGAAGCCAAAAAGCTCAAAGACAGCAATCCGGAGTTCTACCAGGCCGCAGTGACAAAGCTTTCTTTATGGGACCTGACCAAAGAGCAGATCAGTGCCATTGAAGACTCAGGAGAAGTAAAATACTACTTCGATATACTTTCCCCAATTACCGGTACAGTCACCATGCGCCATGTGAGTAAAGGTGATTATGTGAAGGAAGGGTCCTTATTGTTTGAAGTGACCGACCTGAGCCGGATTTGGGTTATGTTTGATGCTTATGAAAGCGACCTGCCATGGGTAAAGATGAGTGATAAAATCAGCTTTACCGTGAAGTCAATTCCCGGCAGAGAGTTTACCGGGAAGGTCTCTTTTATAGACCCCGTCATTGACCCTAAGGCCAGGGTAGCAAAAGTCAGGGCAGAATTGAATAACCCCAGAGATCTGCTCAAGCCCGATATGTTCGTGAAAGGGATCTTAAAAGCGATGCTCTCCAGCAATACCATGGCCGTGACGGTACCGAAGTCTGCTATTCTCTGGACAGGTAAGAAGGCAGTGGTTTATGTGAGAAACCAGGAGTCGGATAAGAATATGTTTGACTATAGAGAGATCACATTGGGTGAAGAAGCCGGAAACTATTACGTGGTGAGAGAGGGGCTGGATGTGGGCGAGCGGGTGGCAACCAATGGTGTGTTCAAGATTGATGCAGCGGCCCAGCTTTTGGGTAAGACCAGTATGATGAATCCTGATGGCGGTAAGGTATCTATGGCCCATGATCATGGAGCCATGGAGGGAGGAGACACTGGAAAGAAGGAGGAAGTGGACCATTCTCAGCATCAAACAGCAGAGATGGAGACCATGACGGTAGATGATGTATTCCAAAAGCAACTAACAACCGTTTTCGATCAATACCTTCTTATGAAGGATGCCTTTGTGGCTACTGATGCAGCCAGGGTAAGATCAGAAGCACAAAAGGTAAAGGCCAGCCTGGAAAAGGTGAACATGGCCCTTTTGAAAGGAGATGCGCATTTGAAGTGGATGGACATCCTGGCTAAGATTGAGGCACCGCTGAAAACGATTCATGACAGTGGCGACATCGCGGCACAAAGGTCAGTATTGGGCAATCTCAGTGATGCACTTTATGAGGGTATAATAACTTTCTCCATCACAGGGCTCAATGCATTTTACCAATACTGCCCAATGGCCAACAATGACAAAGGGGCTTATTGGTTGAGTGTAACCCAGGAGATCAATAATCCTTATTTCGGAGAAGCCATGTTACGTTGTGGTGAAACCAAGGAAACGATTAAATAAAGACCAGAAATAAAATTGGCAGACTAAAATCAAGAATTATGAAAAGACTAACAAAGATTCTGATCACAGGGGTTTTGACAGTCTTGACTGTCGCTGCCTGTGAGCGTTCGGATGACACTCCTGATGACGTAGGAGCAGAAATCCAAGGTACTTACACCGGCATTATTAGCCGGATTGAAAGTAACGGTGTGAGTAGCGATTCCTTTACCGGAACCACTACAGTCACATTGGTAGGAGACCGTGAAATAGAGGTCCACTGTTATGGTTCTGACCTGGATACCACCCTTGTACTGAATTATTATGAGCATCAAGATGAGGTCAATGTATGTTTGACCGGAGATGCTTTCGAAAACATGTATGGCCACAGGCTTGGGGCCGGTCATGCGGGAGGTATGATGGGTGATATGCATGATGGTGAGTCGGAATGGGAGCATCACATGGAAGACGAGCACCAGGAAGGTGATGAGCATTTTGGTGGGTTTGGGATGGATGACCATTCTTTCGGGTTTGACTTCAAAATAATGGATGAAGGCAATCCCTACACCTTGAGGTTTCAGGGGCAAAAACAATAATTAATTAAAACGTGCAGGATTGCTCAAAACAGAAATGGGCATCCTGCACAAACAAAAATGAAGACATGAAGGACTGTTGTAAAACCGGGAACGAACCCCAGACTTCGAGCTGGAGGATATGGATGAGAAGGGTGGTTTGGGGCATCGTCCTGGTAATAGTCCTCGGAGTAGTTATCATACAAGTTTTAAATCAATAAAAATCAAGAAAATGAGAAAGTCGATCATGATAATGGCACTGGCTTTAGTGAGCTGGTCCGTCTATGCACAACACGACCATAGCGATATGCAGGGGCAAAAGGAAGAAGGGCAGGAAGTTAAGCACTATGATGCCGATAAGAAGTTTCAGGGGCAGTTGGGAGCACTCTACGAATCGAGCTTGATACTCACGGAAGCCTTTGTTTCTTCGGACCCGGCAGTGGTCAGGAGTAAAGCGGCAGATGTAAAAAAGGCCATGGAAAAAGTGGATATGAAGCTGTTGAAAGGGCAGGCCCATATGGACTGGATGAAATATAGTACGCTATTGAATAGCAGTATTGGCACTTTTGAAAAAGCTGAATCCCTTACAGAGCAAAGAGAGGCCTATGCCACTTTCAGCAAGAATCTTTATAAAAGCGTGAAGGCATTCGGTATTAACGGCATGGAGGCCTATTACCAACATTGCCCTATGGCACTCAATAATACAGGTGCTTATTGGCTCAGCGACAAGGCTGAGATCAGGAATCCATACTTCGGTGATGCCATGATGAAATGTGGTAGTACCAAAGAAAAGATCAACGACTAGCAATTAGTCTTTGGTTCAAATCCCTGTGGGTGCAGAGGAGTTAGCGTCTTTCAGTCTAGTCAAAATCACCTCTCCCCACAGGTACCAAAAATTATCGTTATGGATAAGCAATCAATTCTAAGTTTGAGCATTCTGGGGCTGTTTATGCTGGGTATTATTGGCTATCAGGTTTACAGGGCTTTTCCCTCTCATCACCGGTTAGAAGCAGGGAAGCGTGTTGAAAATGACCTGGTATGTATGGTTAATGACGCCTATATGGGCATAGAGCAGATTCCGGTTGAAGTGGAAGGGAAGACCTATTATGGTTGTTGCGAAATGTGTGAGGCCAAACTGAAGGACAGCATTCATTACAGGTATGCAACGGATCCTTTTACGGGTGAAAAAGTAGATAAGGCAGAGGCCTACATTGTACTTCAAAGTTCATCAGACATTGGTATTCACTATTTCAAATCAGAAGAAAATTACAAGGCTTATGCCGGGCAACAGCAAGACAGATAAAAGACCGGTGATCTCTTCCTTTTTGAAGCGGATCATTCGTTATGAATTGCCCTTGTTGGCTGTCGGCATTTTGATCTATGGTGCGTTATTCTATGCCATAGACCATCACTTTTATGGGCCGGTGCTGTCTGTCTTCATCATAGGCTTTGCCCTGTTTAAGGTGATCTATATCTTGGTCTATACTTTCAAAAGACTAACGGCCCACCTCAAAGAGTGCTGTTCCTTTTATGACCTGGTGGCTGTCTACGGCATAGTCATTGGTTTGATAGTGTTTTCCTTTGCCGCAGACTATTACTGTCTGCAAAACTGCCTTCCGGGAGCATTCTCAGGGCTGGATTCTGCCAGTGGTCATACTGGCCAGGCCTTTGACTTTATCTACTTCAGTGTAGTCACTTTTGCCACGATTGGTTTTGGTGATATCACTCCGGTATTGATGAAAGCCAAACTACTCGTGATACTGGAAATTGCCACCAGCTTTACGATGATCGTTTTTGTGATTTCAAACTTTGATAAAATACACCAGCCCGAAAAAGGCTGATTAATTTTAATTAACTCTACTATGAAGAAAATAACCTTACTATGCTTTACGCTGCTAACATTGGCCTTTGTGGCCTGCAGTGGTGATAAAAAACAAAAAGAAGAAGCTGAAACAGATAATGATCACGATCATGCCGCAGCACAAACTCCTGCTCAGAGTAAATCAAAGAGTCCTGCCACAGAGGCCATGACTAATATTGGCGATACCCACGTACACATTGAGTATCATGCGCCCAGTGTAAGAGGGCGTCAGGTTTTTGGTGGACTCGTGGCATACGATCAAGTCTGGGTGACAGGTGCACATAGTGCAACTTCTATCAATTTTCCGAATGATGTAACCCTGGATGGTCAAAAGGTTCCGAAGGGAAAATACGCCTTATTCACCATTCCGGGAGAAGGTGAGTGGACCATTATTATCAATAAGAATTATGAGCAGCATTTGGCCGATGATTACGATCAGAAACTTGACATAGTCAGGTTAACGGTGAGTCCTGAAAAACTCTCAGAAACTCAGGAGCAATTGCTTTATGAGGTGAAATCAACCGGAGATCAGGAAGGAGTAATTTCGATTTCCTGGGCTGACGTGAAAGTATCATTCAATGTGAAGGAGCTATGAGCAAAGGCCATCCTTTACTGGTTTTATTATACGTCCTCTTTTTAGGAGCCTGTTCATCAGCCAGGGAAAAATCCTTTTTTGATCAGCTAGAGTTGAAAACCATGGAGGGAAAGATTCTTACGGTAGATGACCTGGAAGGAAAACCGGCTTTTATCAATTTCTGGGCCACCTGGTGCAAGCCTTGTTTACAGGAAATGCCGTCTATTGAGAATGCCAAAAACATCCTTGAAAAGGAAGGGTATCAATTTATTGCGGTCTCCAATGAAGACCAGGATAGAATTCAAGGCTTTATAGACCGATATGATTATACCTTCGAATTTGCACAGTTTGCAGTGGGTCTTGAAACGTTAAATATCTATTCATTACCCACATCATACATTGTTGATGGCCAGGGTGATCTGGTTTACCAACATATAGGAGCCCGGTTTTGGGACAGCGAAGAAAACCTGACAATTTTCAGGTCACACCTCAAAAAATAACATAATGAAAGCAATCTACTACTTTTTGATATTGGCCGTTGTGGGATTATGGTCCTGCCAGAATACACAGGAAAATGAGCTTCTCATTTCGGCTATCCAGAGTCCGGCATCCTCTTCAAGTGAAGAGCCTGATTTGTTTACCGATGGCCAGGGTAATGTATATCTCTCCTGGATTGAAAAATCAGGTAAACAAGCCAAATTACTTTTTTCCAGGCTGGATAACGACTCATGGTCTGACTCGCAGCTGATCAGCGAAGGTGACAATTGGTTTGTGAATTGGGCTGATTTTCCTTCACTGATTGTACACAATGAATTGATGGTGGCTCACTGGTTACAAAAGCGTGACGAAGGCACTTATGACTATGATGTAAGAATGGCGATGTCCAATAATTCCGGTAAAAGCTGGAATGACTCATTTATACCACATAAAGATAGTGTGAGTGCAGAGCATGGTTTTGTAAGCATGCTCCCTATGCAAAACAATCAGGTCTTTGCCACATGGCTGGATGGCCGATACACTAAAGGTGGTGGGCATGGTGATCATTCCGGAGGCGGGGCAATGACCTTACGAGCGGCCATTTTTGACAATAAGGGAAATACTGTGGAAGAATGGGAGTTAGATGACCGTGTTTGCGACTGCTGTCAAACTTCCGCAGCGATGACGGCCAACGGTCCTGTAGTGGTATACCGCAACCGCACTGAAGATGAAATCAGAGACATGTCGATTGTCCGTTTTGTGAATGGTACCTGGACCGCACCTGAAATCATTCATTCAGACCATTGGAATATCGCAGGATGTCCGGTCAATGGCCCGGCCATTACTGCCAATGAAGATGACGTGGCGGTAGCCTGGTTTACGGCAAGTGGAGCAGAGCCCCGCGTGAAATTAGCACTGTCTAGTGACGTGGGAGCCACATTTTTACCGGCCATTACTTTGCGTGACGGTGCTACAAACGGAAGAGTAGGCATCACCACACTGAAAGACCAATCCATTGCTGTAAGTTGGATGGAAACGGAAGGAGAGCTGGCAAAAGTTGTACTCGGCCATTACACCCCCCAGGGTGCTTTGATCACTAAGTTGACAATTGCTGAATCAACCTCTTCTCGTAATAGCGGATTCCCTGTAATCACCAGTGCTGGCAATACCGTTTTTATGGCATGGACCGAGACCGGTGAAAGCTCACAGGTTAAGACCTTAAACGTTAAGTTTTAGCTAGCCGAAAAGAAGAATAATTAGTTTAGAAACAGCAATGGATAAAACACTGTGTATAACCCATGAGATAAGTTATAATATGAGAAAAACTACGATCCTATTTATATTCACATTGTTCATTACCCAAACCACTCTTGCCCAGGTGGGAACCAACGGGCAGGATAGAGAGGAAGAAGGAAGGCCCGTCAGGGAATACAACCTTACCATAGAAAAAAATGAAATGACGCTCGGAGGTGTCACCGCCAAGGCAATGACTATAAATGGTAGTATTCCTGGCCCAACGTTAGAATTTAATGAAGGTGACCTTGCCTTAATCAATGTAACCAATAAAATGGATGTGGAAACCTCTGTACATTGGCACGGATTGATACTTCCAAATTTCTATGACGGTGTTCCTTATTTAAATACACCGCCAATTGAGCCGGGTGACACTTTTCAGTATAGAATCCCAATCAATCAATCGGGCACCTATTGGTACCATTCACATACTTTATTACAGGAGCAAAAGGGTGTGTATGGTTCCATTATCATTCAACCTAAAGAAAAGACATTGGACTATAACAAAGATTTGGTTGTGATGCTTTCTGACTGGACCAACGAAAAACCAATGAATGTGTTGCGCAACCTCAAAAGAGGTAACGAGTGGTATCAGGTTAAAAAAGGTACAGCAGTGCCCTTAAGTAGAGTCATAAAAGAAGGTGCATTGGGAGCACAATTTAAGTTTTGGCGTGATAGAATGGATGGCGCTGACATTTCAGATATCTACTATCCTGCATTTTTGACCAATGGAAAAAAAGTAGCGGAATACCCAGAATTTAAGCCAGGTGAAAAGGTCAGACTTCGCTTTATAAATGCCTCTGCATCCACTTATTATTGGATGGATTTTGGTGGTGGCAGCCCAATGATAGTTGCGAGTGACGGTATAGATGTGGAACCTATGCATAAAAGCCGATTTCTTTTTGGAATAGCCGAAACCTATGATGTGATAGTAACTATCCCGGAAGGTACTTTAGAGATTACTGCCACAACGCAAGATGGTTCTGGTAACACCTCTTTACACCTAGGACAAGGAACACTTTTTCCCGCAGTTGTAATAGACAGACCAGACAAAGTGGAAATGATGAAGCAAATGGCAACAATGGATATGAAGATGGGGGCACCTGCAATGGTGGGCAATCAAAAGAAAAAAACGCCAGAAGTATTAATGCAAAAGTACGGGATGAAGATGGATATGAAGGATGGGCAGATGAAAATAAATATGGGCAATACGATGGAGATGAAAAAGGACTCGATGTCAATGAACCATAACGAAACATCGGACAAAATGAAAGGTCATATGAATCACGATATGTCCAAGATGAAAAAAGACAGTTCCGTTTTCGATTACAGTACTCGTAAAACCTATTTCAACTATGATTTTTTAAAGGCAAAAGAGAACACCACTTTTGAGACAGATGCGCCAGTAAATGAGATACTGCTCAACCTAACCGGAAATATGCAACGATACATTTGGAGTATGAATGGCGTACCATTGTCTGAAACCGATAATATTAAAATTAAAGGCGGTGAGATTACAAGAATCACCTTAAATAACATAACAATGATGCATCACCCAATGCACCTTCACGGACATTTTTTCAGGGTGATTAATGAAAATGGAGAGCGTTCACCATTAAAGCACACGGTTAACGTACCACCAATGCAAAAAGTGGTTATAGAGTTCTATAATGAAGAAGTTGGTGATTGGATTTTTCATTGTCACGTACTATATCATATGATGGGTGGTATGGCAAGAGTATTTAGTTATGATA
>Ga0316204_10011275_pt1 | contig 11235 bp, 11 predicted proteins | sample 6monrhotite_MG_2_FD_205661 | JGI IMG/M metagenome (GOLD analysis project Ga0316204, IMG submission 205661) | Microbial mat bacterial communities from mineral coupon in-situ incubated in ocean water Damariscotta River, Maine, United States -... | ecosystem: Environmental > Aquatic > Marine >...
TTGATAGAAGCTATATGACCTTCAAACTCGCGTAATAACTTTTCCATTTTTTCTCATCTTTATTCCTAAACCTGAATGTCCGCTATGGGTCGTTATCTGCCTGTTAGAAATCTATAAATTTTCCGTTCTTTGCGTCTCTGCGACCTTTGCGGTGAAAGAATATAATTAAAAACTACTCTTCTTTTTGGCAAGCCCCACACACACCATATATATAAAGTGAATGATCGGTCATGGCATAGCCTTTTTCTTTGGCAATAATTTTTTGGCGTTCTTCAATCGTATCATCTACAAATTCATCGACTTTGCCACAACGTACGCACAAAATATGGTCGTGGTGCTTACCGTGTTCCATTTCAAAAACCGATTGACCACCTTCAAAGTGGTGTCGTACTACCAAACCGGCAGATTCAAATTGGGTTAATACACGATAGACTGTGGCCAAACCGACGTCTTCCCCGCTTTCGAGCAAGGCTTTATAAACGTCTTCCGCGCTCATATGGCGAACTTCGCTTGTTTCTAGAAATTCTAAAATTTTTAATCGCGGTAAGGTGGCTTTTAGACCGGCTTTTTTTAGTTCACTGCTATCCATAATTCCTCACGTCTTGTTTTCATAATGGGTCGCACTTTATGCAAACAATAGGGTATGATTCGTTTTTTAATCGTCGCATATTGGAACGAAAATGAGAAGAGTTCTCATTCTTATTATTAGTCTATTTTTTAGCCAACTACTGGTGAGTTGTGCCTATAAGCCTGATGTTCAGCAAGGTAACACCTATAAAGATGAACAGGTTGCTCAGCTGAAAATTGGCATGACAGAGCAGCAAGTAAACTTTATTCTTGGCACCGCTTTGCTCAAAGATCCTTTCCATAAGGAACGCTGGGACTACGTTTACACGCTAGCTAAAGGCTTCGCTAAAGCTGAGCGTCGCCTGCTCACCTTGTATTTCAGCAATGGTCTTTTATCAAAAATTGATGACAGTCAGCTAGAAAAGGTGACTTTACAGTAAATAATGCTCATGGCGACAATGCGATGAGAGCATTATTTCTTTTTAGTTTCTTTTTTCTCAGCCCGCTTACGCCGTGATTCTTTAGGATCAGCAATTAACGGACGATAGATTTCAATTCTGTCCTTGTCACGTAATTCATAATCAAGCTTGACTGCTTTACCAAAAATACCAACTTTATTCTCTGCTAAATCAATCGTATCAAAATGCTCCAAAATACCGGATTGCTTTATAGCCTGCTCAGCAGTTGTGCCCTTCTCGACATCTAATGCCAGTAAAACTTGTTCTTCAGGCAAAGCATAGGCCACTTCAACTAGAAATTTTTCATTATTATCCATAAATATTCTCTGCACGTTTAATAAAAGCGTCGACCAGTGTATTGGCCATTTTACTAAAAACGGGGCCTAATGTAATGCTCACAATTTTACTCGAAAATTCAAATTCTAAATTAAGTGTCACTTTGCATGCTGCATCACCCAATGGCTCAAACAACCACACACCTTGTAAACTTTTAAACGGCCCATCAACCAAACGCATTTCTATTTTAGAAAATTGTTCTAAGGTGTTTTGTGTTGTAAAGGTTTTGTTTAAACCACTGTGTGATATTAATAAGCTTGCTTCGACCTTATGCTCATCTCGATGAATTTCTGTTGCTTTTCCACACCAAGGTAAAAAATCGGCATAGGCTTCAATATCATCAACTAAGCGAAACATTTGTTCAGATGTATAAGTGACTAGTGCGCTTTTATTAATTGTTGTCATAACTTTTCAGAATTAAATATGAATAATATCACTAAGTCACTAAAACTTAATAATACCTATAATATTTAAGAACACCATCGCAACGAGCAAAGGCGTCACGTAACGCACCATTGAATACCATACTGGATAGATATAACGGTTCTTGAAAGAAAATTCTCTTTCCATCGAGTCTTTATGCATAACCCAACCAACAAATAATGCAATCAATAAACCACCCAATGGCAACATCACGCTTGCCGTTAAGAAATCTATTATTTGGAATAAATTATATTTAAAGAACTCATGTTTAAATTCAATATTAGCAAAGCCAAAGGTGGCAAACACACTTTGAAAAATGTCTTGTAAGGTCGTGCCGGTAATTGAAAATATCGTTGCTAAACCGACAAACCAAATACCCACGCCAGTCCAAACAGCGGCTTTTATACGGCGCATTTTTTGACGTTCAATAAGCCATGCAACAGTAGGTTCGATTAATGAAATGGCCGAGCTCAGTGCAGCAAGAAATAACAATACAAAAAACAGTGTGCCAATGAATGCACCCCCGCTCATATTGCCAAAGGCCAATGGCAGTGTTTCAAAAATTAAACCCGGCCCTGCCGCTGGATTTAAACCATTTGCAAACACTAATGGAAAAATAGCTAAGCCAGCTAAAAGAGCCACTAAAGTATCTAAGCAAACAATAATCAGTGTCATTTGTCCGATAGAAACATGGCGGTTCAAATATGAACCATACATCATGATAGCGCCCATACCTAAACTTAAGGTAAAAAAGGCATGTCCCATTGCAACCATCATTGGTTTCCAGGTAAAGACTTTTTCACCAGAAGCATCCATTAAATAATCGCCGATTTGATTGCGAGCATAAAAGAATTTATCTGCATCCGGTGTAAACATAAAATCAATGGCTTGTGAGAAACCACCCGAAGACATGGCATAAAATACTAATAAAATCAGTAATACAAATAGCGCAGGCATTAAAAAGGTGACCGTTTTTTCAAGCCCGCCTCTTACCCCTTTTGCAACAGAGACAATCGTTAGCACCATAAAAATGGTATGCCATGCCAATAGTTTTTCGGGATCGGATACTAAGTTTGTGTAGATACCTTTAACCCCATCAACCGATTGATGACTAAAGGCACCACTACCGGCACGAAAGCTGTAGGCCATGACTTCACCAGCAATAACGCTGTAATAAGAGAGGATCAAACAACCCGCAACCATGCCACTCCAACCGAGTAAACTCCAAGCAGGATGAGCCGCTGCTTCTTGAGAAAGCTGTAACATGGTATTTACAGGACTTTGTTTTCCGCGGCGACCTAAACCAATTTCGGCCAGCATAATGGGTAAACCAATGAGTGCAATACAAAACAAGTACGCCAGAATAAAAACGCCACCGCCGTATTCACCGGTAATGTAAGGAAACTTCCAGATATTACCTAAACCCACTGCCGAACCAACGGCAGCTAGGACAAAGGTTAAGCGGCTAGACCATTCATGTTGCATGTCATAAACCTAAGTACATTAAATTAAGATCATTTTAATCTTATGACTGCACTTCACGATCAAGCTCACCACTTTTTAATTTAGCTAAGTAGCTCGTTAATGCCTCACGTACTTTTCCATGTAAAATATATAAGCCTATAAAGTTCGGGAAGGCCATTGCAAGAATAAGTAAATCACTAAAGTCGAGAATGTTACTTGCACTTGTAACAGAACCAAGTACAACAAAAATGATAAAAATGATTCGATACGCCATAGTTGAAGATTCACCGAACATATATGTCCAGCAACGTTCGCCATAGTATGACCATGAAATCATTGTACTGTAAGCAAATAAGACGACCGAAAGTGACAAGATAATAGGGAACCATGAGATTGATGTTCCAAATGCATATGCCGTTAATGCAGCGCCTTCTTTATTCGCCACAAGATCAGCCGTTTCTGGGCTGTTGTAAGCACCAGTAATAATAATTACCAAAGCGGTCATAGTACAAATAACAATGGTATCAATAAACGGTTCCATTAATGCAACAATACCTTGTCGAACAGGGTACGCCACTTTTGCAGTTGCATGGGCAATAGCCGCTGAACCGATACCGGCTTCACTCGAAAAGGCTGCTCGTTTAAAGCCTTGAACAAGAACACCAATAAGACCACCCATTCCGGCGGCTGGTGTGAATGCTTCTGTCACAATTTTGCCTATCGCATCTGGCACCATGGCGATATTACTCAATATGATCCAGATACAGGCTAAAACATATATGGTCACCATGGTTGGAACAATGGCTTCTGCGGTATGCGCAATACGACGAATACCCCCAATAATAACCACTGCCACAAGAGTCCCCATCACGATACCGTATATCCACGGTTGTTCGACTAATATAGGAATTTGCTGTTTAACAGCAGTAAGCGATTGACTGACTTGAAATGCGTTACCGGCTCCAAGTGAACCACCAATGGTGAGTACACAAAAGATGATTGCCAGCACTTTACCCGTTTGCGACCAGCCCTTTTCAGCTAAACCACGTGAAAGGTATTCCATTGCACCACCCATGATATGGCCATCGGGTCGAACTTCACGGTACATTTGCGCCAAGGTTGCCTCGGTGAATTTTGAGGTCATGCCTAAAAAGCCTGCCACAATCATCCAAAATGTTGCACCGGGTCCACCAATCATAATGGCAATGGCGACGCCGGCAATATTACCCAAACCTACCGTTGCTGAAAGTGCTGTCGTTAAAGCCTGAAAGGGAGTCACCTCGCCTGCAGTTCCTGGGCGAGCATACTTACCACGCAAAATATGATATGCATGGCGGAACATACGTAAATTAATAAAACTCATGCGAAAGGTGAGAAAGACAGCGCCCACAATCAACCAAGCAACGATAAAAGGCATGTTTGCTTCACCGGGCATGACGTCGAAAAAGAAAACGGCGGCTAAATAGCCATTAATCACACCAAACATATCATTTAGTGTCGATGATGTTGCTGCATCAGCGGCCAGCGCAACGGAAGACACCATGAACAAAACTGCAACAACACAATGTTGTAGGAAAATACCCTTTTTCATCTTACTATCCCCTAATATCAGATTAGCTTTTTTTAGTATATTTTGAGCTAATAAACGCGTTACTTAACTATACCTATATATTAGTTAAGTTCACAGATGGTTTAAGACTAAACTGCCAGTTCTACGATTTCTCTGTATAATCCCCGATTATGGCAAAATCGAAAAAAGACAAAAAAGCCCATTCCAACACCATTGTGCTGAATAAAAAAGCGCGACATGATTTCACTCTTGAAGAGAGATTTGAAGCCGGTATTGTTTTAGAAGGATGGGAAGTGAAAAGTTTGCGCGCAGGCAAAGTGCAAATTCGCGACAGCTATGTTTTTGTGAAAAATAATGAAGCATGGTTAAGTTCTACCGTGATCACCCCTCTCGAAACTGCTTCGACACACATCAATCCTGAACCACAGCGTATGCGAAAACTGTTACTCAACCGAGATGAAATTAGTAAACTAATCGGGGCAATTGACAGAAAAGGTTACACCCTCGTTGCAACTGCAATGTATTGGAAACACGGCCGGGTGAAACTTGAAATTGCACTCGCTAAAGGTAAAAAAGAACACGACAAACGTGCCAGTGATAAAGAAAGAGACTGGAAACGAGAAAAAGCGCGAATACTAAAATCGTCTTAGTCTAAAGACGCTTTTAAAAACTCATGCGCTTTTGACAGTTCAGAGCAAATTTTTTCAACTTCGCTATCTCGGTAAGCAAATTCACCTGCTCGTAATTGCATTTCAAAACCATAACAAGTTTCAAATAGTTTTTTAGCACCCATTGTTCCACTACTGCCTTTTAAGCTATGAACTTCACTCACCATATCATCCATATTTGAGGTGTTTGCTACAATTGAATCTTTTAGAGCTGTACTTCTTTCGATGAATGTCTCAACTAAATCTTGGTAGCCCTCTCCCATCATTTCTTTTAGATTAGCAATAACACCGGCATCAAAATGTTTTGATTCAATTGTCTCATTGGCTGTATTTTTCTTATCGAGCTGTACACCTTCATCAATATTTAACCATTTAGAAAGCGCTAGACTTAATTTTTCAAGAGTAAAAGGTTTAGCAAGATAATCGTCCATCCCTGCTTTATAGTAACTGTCGACATCGTCCTGAAGAACATTAGCGGTGAGCGCGATGACAGGAGTGTATTCATTAACTTCTTCTATTTCGCGAAACTGAGATGTTGCATCACGCCCATTCATAACAGGCATGTTAATATCCATTAACACCACATCAAAATTTATACCTTTTAAAACGGCTAAAGCTTGAGCGCCATCTTCTGCAATAGTGACACGACATCCCATTTTTTCTAACATGCCTTTCGCTACCATTTGATTAACATCGTTATCTTCCACCAGTAATACATTTGCATCAAAGGAAGTAATTTTATGCTGATTACTAGAGTCTGTACTTTCATTTAATACATGGGAGAGATAATGATATAAGTGTGTGACTTGAAATGGTTTTGCTATAAAATCGATATTATTATAATTTTCTTTATTTGACTCATTACAGACCAAAGAAAAATATGACTGACTAGAGGATGATTTTTTTAGCTTATCGAGAGGGATATTTTTCTTGTTGACAAAATCATCTTCTAAAATAATGAAGTTTCTTTTTTCAGGTTTAACATTTTTTATTCTTTGTTCTAGTTCGTCTTTTGTTGAGCATAGTTTGTAATTGAGTTGTAATCGCTCAAAAACAGATTCTGCGGCCAATAAAGTTTTAGTATTATTTGCAGCATAGATAATATCAACCTCACTATCTGCTAAATCGTAAACTTCATATTCTTTATGTGCACTTGCCATTTTCACATTAAATGAAAATTCACTACCTTCACCATAGACAGAGTTAACCTGAATTTTACCCCCCATCATTGCTGTTAGCTTTTCACATAATGCCAATCCTAAACCTGTACCACCAAAATCACGACCGGTATTGATATCTGCTTGCTCAAAAGATTCAAAAACTTTTTCGAGCGCATCTTCTTTAATTCCTATGCCGGTATCTTTAATGCTAACAAAAATATCTATCCAGTCATTCGTTATATTATTTAACTTTAAGTTAAGTTCAATAGAGCCTTGTTGTGTGAATTTTTTTGCGTTCCCTAACAAGTTCATCATGATTTGCCAAAAACGTGTCTTACCACCATATAACATCGTAGGTATTTTAGGATCTATGTTGACAAACATTTCCACATTGTTCTTTTGCAAATCAAGTGCAAATAAATCAACGACATCGCTCACCACATCAACAACATTAAAGTCTTCTTGATCAATATGGAGTTTGCCTGATTCATATTTTGATAAATCCAAAATATCATTCAGAATAACCAGCATATTTCCACCGGAATGTTGTGCTGTTTCAACATACCCTAGTTGCTCTTCTTCTAGTTTGGTAGTCTTTAATAATTCCAACATACCTAACACACCATTCATTGGTGTGCGAATTTCATGGCTCATATTGGCAAGAAATTCTGATCGTGCTTTACTGGAAAGCTCTGCTTGTTCTTTGGCGTATTCTAATTCTTGTGTTCTTACTGAAATTTTTTCTTCTAAGTTTTTATTATGATCTTTAAGTTGCCCAGTTAGTTGATTGTTATCCATACTAAAAACGGCAATAGACATAACAAGTTGTAACATATCGAGAGTAATCCCGGTTATTTCTCCCTTATCTTTTGCGTTTGCGATAAACATGCCATGAATACGTCTTTTAGTTGCGAGAGCAAATAAAACTTGATTATTGCCTGACACGGGACCATCGAACACTGTTGGACGATTATTATTTAATACCCAAGAAAAAGAACCGTTGATAATATGCTTTTCAACATCTTGCTCGATTAAGGTTCGTGAATTATTTGGATGGCAGTGTGATAATGTGAATTCTATTTGATCTTGTATTTCATAAAAAGCAAAGGAATCAAACATATTAAGTTGTTTAAATTTTTCTTTTAATAAAGCAAAAATATCGTTTAATACAGCATCTTTATTTAACGATAGCAAGTCATTACTGATCGATACAACTGATGAAATACCATCATGTAAATTATGGTATATTTCTTTTAAATCTGTATCATCAATATCTGGCAAGTTAAAACCCTTAGTTCAAAATGTACTTAACAGCATCGTTATATTGAACATTTAGTTGTTCAATGAGAGCACCTACGATTACAACATCTAGTCCCAGCACATCCCATGCTTTAGCGTTCATTTTTGGTACAAGTGATTGTCCTGTCGAACCAAATTGAAGTGAGTGACTAATAATGTCTGCGATATGTAAAGTACTCGCACAAACTACATCTCCCCTAGAGCTCGATGGGTTGTGGTGATAGTTAACGGCTGTTGCCAACTCATTAGGTAGCTTCCATTTTTGTAACAGCATTGAGCCAAGCTTAGCGTGATCAAAACCAATAATGTCTTGCTCAACCTTATGTGCTAACTCATTTGACTCTGAACAACGTTGCAGCACCTCTGAGGCTTTACTCGGTATTTCAGAGAACATGATCAGTTTTCCAATATCATGTAAAAGGCCAGCTGTAAAAAATTTTTCGATATTCTGTTCGCGACGAGATGAGGCCAGTATTCTTGATGCTGTTGCAACAGATAAGCTATGTCGCCAAAACATATCCATATCAATAACATCTTGAGGTAAATCTTTAAACATAGAAACAACTGAACAACTTAAAATAATATCGTTTAATTGTTTGTGTCCTACAATTGAGATGGCATTGAGTATCGTGTCAATCTTTGAAGGAAAATTATACAAAGCACTATTTGCTATCATAAGCACTTTAGAAGCTAATGCAGAATCTTCTGAGAGGATGTTTTCTAATTGATTATTTGAGGTCAAAGGATTTTTGATCGCTTCACCAAATTTTAGAACAACTTCTGGTAACGAGGCGACTTTTAAAACTTTAGTGACTATCTTTTCAGCATCGACAGACATAGTGTTATTCCTTTAACTGTTCTGCAAAAAATCGAACTGATTCCGATACCAGTTCTTTTATAAAAGGATTATCCAAATCGTTATGAATAAATCGCGCTTTAATTTGTTCTGCTAATGCATCACAAACTTCAGGAGACAGTTTTGTGCAGGGCTGGTTATCAGGCATTTCATCGCCGCTAATTTCGACGCTAATCACTCCCCAAGCATGAAGAGCCTTAATATGCTTCTCTTCTAGAACACAACCTTCACCCAGTAGGAATCGACCATTTGGATCTGAGACATCTGCTGTAATCGTCATTCCGACTTCAAGTTGATTGACCTTTATTTTTGCCACAATATTTCCATCAATTTCACAAAAACGATAAATAACACATATGTTATCGACTAAAGATGTCTAATCTTTACATTTGATGAACTTTACACACATAAAATCTAATCGAATTCAGTCACTTAACACCAAAAATGAGATGACAGTAATATTTGTGAGATTTTCTATCTTATAGGGGAATTATTCGCTAGAATCGGCGTCTTAAGTACTATCAAGGGGGCGACACGGCTTCGACGTGGATAGCGAAACTTGAAGTGCATGCCGAGTGACAGATTAGCTCGTAAAATTAGCTGTTACACTTATAGTTGCAAACGACGACAACTACGCTTTAGCTGCTTAATAACCAGTTTTAAAGCCCTCTGCCTGGCGAGTGCTTATGCTCCCAGATCCCAGGGGTCACTAACATAAGATCGCGAGAAAAGTACGTCTGGGACGGATCCGCTAAAACTTACCAGAACAGCCGTTTGTGATCCCTGCCTGTCGGGCAGCAGCCGGTTAAACTTAAAGACAGAATAAGCATGTAGAGCTGATAGCGGAGAATTTGCGGACGCGGGTTCGATTCCCGCCGCCTCCACCAAATAAATAAAAAGGCCACCTGATTTTTAGGTGGCCTTTTTACTTTTACCGACTGTGGTGCGGATGAAAACAATCGTCACGGATCGCAAATAGGACATTTGCGTAGGTAGAGCATGGGATGCTCGAAAGCAATAAAGATTCCTGCCTTATTGGTTAATCTTTTGTAATGATTTTATTTGACGCACCCAAGGTGTTTTTTAGGTAAACTTTCCGGTAATTTCTTCATCGCATCATTTGCTGCTAAGACAGTTGCTTTATTTCCAAATTTATTTATTTGCACTTGTTAATTCGTAATAGAGCTAACGTATGATTATACGGCCTCATGTTTTCTTGTATTATTATTAATTCTAAAATTGTGTTGTAAACTATTTTTATATCAATAACTTACCGTAATGTAGTCCGGTTATTAATAAAAGAAAATACTCCCTTCCTTTGCATAGTATAGTGAGCGAATAAACTCTTTATAGAGTACTTGCTCGTAGGCGAGCATATTGTAAATATTACAGAATGCGAGCTTTTATCTCTCACTTATAAATATTTATATAAAATCATCCTGTAAATATGTGTTAGAAATTAAAAATAGTTATATTTAATAATCAAATTTAAAGAGTGGATATTGTGAATATATTAATAACAGGTTCTTCAGGGTTAATTGGAACAGCTTTACGCGATTACCTTACAAAAATAGGTCATACTATTTACAACATGGATAGACGCCCACGTTCCGAAAGTCCTTTTTATTGGCAACCTGATAAAAATATCATTTCATTTGACGATTCAATATCTATTGATGCCGTTATCAATCTAGCCGGCTCGAATATTTCTGACGGGAGATGGACTGAGGCGAAGAAAAAAATCATCTTTGATAGTCGAATAGACTCAACAACATTATTATCTGATTATCTTAGTAAATTACCATCTCCACCTAAAGTATTTATCTCTGCATCTGCTATTGGTTATTATGGTGACACAGCTGACGAGCAGGTCGATGAGAACCACACTACAGGCTCTGACTTTTTAGCACATGTCGCTCAAAAGTGGGAAGAGGCAACTCAACCGGTTATCGATGCAGGAATAAGAACCGTTAATTTGCGTACAGGGATTGTTTTAAGCCCTTATGGTGGCGCACTAAAACAAATGCTACCTCCCTTCAAGTTAGCACTGGGTGGCGTTATAGGTAACGGTCAGCAATACATGAGCTGGATAAGTCTTACCGAAGTTTGCCGTATAATAGAATTCATACTAAAAACAGAATCGATCAAGGGGCCTCTCAATATGGTTAGCCCGACACCTGTAACAAACTATGAATTTACTAAATGTTTAGGCAAAGCATTATCCAGACCAACAATATTTCCCATGCCGGCTTTTGTTGCCAAGCTTATCTTCGGTGAAATGGCTGATGCCTTATTACTCTCAAGTATACGCGTCCAGCCAAATAAACTCGTTAATGCTGGTTATGAGTTTATCGATAAAGACTTAGCTGAAACATTTAGCACTATGTTGAAAAAGTAATAATTATGTTGATTTATTTGCGGTACTAATCAACAC
>Ga0316204_10011276_pt1 | contig 11234 bp, 6 predicted proteins | sample 6monrhotite_MG_2_FD_205661 | JGI IMG/M metagenome (GOLD analysis project Ga0316204, IMG submission 205661) | Microbial mat bacterial communities from mineral coupon in-situ incubated in ocean water Damariscotta River, Maine, United States -... | ecosystem: Environmental > Aquatic > Marine >...
AATAGCGCTTCGCTTTTCGGGGCTATAGCTCAGCTGGGAGAGCACTTGCATGGCATGCAAGGGGTCGGCGGTTCGATCCCGCCTAGCTCCACCACATTGCTTGGAAGCGTCGGTACTTTATAGAGTGAGTAGCAGATAGTAGATTAGTAGTACACCAGTCAATGTCCCCATCGTCTAGAGGCCTAGGACACTGCCCTTTCACGGCGGCGACAGGGGTTCGAATCCCCTTGGGGACGCCATACATAGCCTGTTATCCACTGCAAACCTGTAGTGGATGCAGCAATCTAAAGTCTCTGGATCGAGCACGATGTGCTCGACCAGAGGTCTTATAGATTCTTTCCAACGCTCTTTCGGTATTGATCTAAAATTCTCTGTGAAGTTTTTAAGTATGCTGGATACTTGAGGTTCAGTGATATTCGCGAGTGCTGATTGCATTGAATGTTCATGTTCCAAGCGGGTGATTTGATCTTCCAAAGGTTTCCGCTGTGTCTCTAGTTCATTTATCTTCTTGAGTGCTGGATCAGGGTTATCTAATTTGACTGCTAAGTCCATCGCCTTCGATATTTGTTTATTGATGTTCGCTACTTCTTGGCGAAACTCTTCAGCAGGGTCTTCAAGTAACGAGTTTGCTATCTCTTTGGTGGCCCCTGTAACTTTACTTACGAACTCGGGCGATACGATATCACCCAACAGTTGTTCGGTGATCGCTTCATCCACTTTTTCTTTAATAAGCCAGCGCCCTTTTTTGCCTTGCCCAGGTCTGGTTCGATAGTGTTTATTACCGCTGCCAATCCAAAGTGCTCCTTCGGGTGTTTTCAATATTCCTGTTAATAAATAGCTTGAGGCCCCGGTTTTAGCCTCTGAGACCTTCTTCCCTATATGGCTGTTTTCAAGTCGGCTGAGAATTTTTTCCGCTTCATCGTTGGATATTAACGCATCGTGGGTGTTTTCGTTGATAACCCATTCTTCTCTAGGGCGACGTTTGTTATTACCTTTGTATCCTTCACCCTTTTTATGTTCATTACGAACATTCCATACGGTATGTCCAGCGTAAGTAAGCGCATTCCATTCAATGCCTATTAACGTAGAAACCGCGAGAGAGAGTCCCGCATTATCGGCGGATTTTGATCGCGGCTCACCTTTAGCTCTCATCTTTAGGTAGCTCGTTATCAAGGGTGCTTTATCAGAAGGCATTAACGTGGATTTGGTAACGGGAACGCCATCTCGGATAGCACCGGTTTGAATTTTGTTGAGTTGATACCCTGTAGGGGCTCTTCCTCCGGCACGATAGCCTTGAACCACATTTTCTCGCATTCCTCCAAGTCCTTTCTGCTTGGACATCATGGAGTGAACCTGAGCTTGGGCTTCCATAAAAGAATCGAGCATCAACCGAGTAATAGGGTCCAAATCAGGCGCAATCGCATAAACGATCTCCACGCCTAATTTTGTGGCCTCATGTTTGAAAATTTGCGCAATGAATTGGTTTCGGGCTAGACGTGTGTGCTCGGTCATGAGCAGAACTGTCCACTTGCGGGTAGGCGATTTCAATTCACGTAGAAGGGATTGAAAACCGGGACGATCTTCATCCTTTGCTGACTCGACAATATCGGTGAATTCTTGAACTAGAAGAAGGCTACGTTTTTCGGCCAGCGCTTTTAGTTCTCGGCGTTGTGCATCGATTGACACATCCGAGCGGTCTTTGCTGGAACGCAAATATACCGCAGTTGTTTTAAGTGTTTTGGTGATCACAACTGTACCTCCTTCATCCGATATTCCATCTCTCTAGATTATTTAACATAATCCAGGAGAGGGTGGTAGTTGTGGATAAGGAAGCTTGAACTGTTTTCAGGCTCAGAGGTTGCTCTGATTTTGCTGATGCTAAACCAGCGGCCTTGTTTATCGTTGAAATTTCTAGCTTTCTTTGGCTTCAGGTTGATCGATATGTGTAGTTGTTGTTTTGCTGTTTTTTTTGCAAATTCGTTTTTTATCGTTCTTCAGCGCATCAGTTTGGTGAATAGCATCCAATATCAGTGGCACCATTAACTTGGCAGCGGCATCTAGGTTAGGTTGTCCTTTCGATGGCAACATATTAATTTTCGCTTCGCGAGCCACTTCTTTCCTCAGGTTTGACGCTGTGTAACAATAAATACGTCAATAAAGTCTATCTGTGGAAAGTCGGATGTAATACTCGGCAAAATCGCCCCTAGAGGTCTCATTTACGAGGTGTTTTTCAGGGTTATTACGAGTAGGAAGTAAGTAGTACTCAAAGAAATTTTTTTATAAATGCCATATGAAGCCATCCCACGATGCGGGCGGTGTGTAGGGAAGGTAGAATGAGATAAATTCTCTAAAGAATTAGGAAAGGCTACGTTAAACACGTTGTAGTTCTGTGGAAAATAAAATCGCACTCCTACTCAACTCTAGTGTGATATGGGTACTAGCTGATTCTTCTTTGATACATTATTAATTCCATTTTTTATAGTCTTTTGTGTATGAATATGAACGTGAGTTTCACAGATAACTCGTGCAGGGAGCGGCAAGGACAAGCTCTCTTTATTTCGTACGCGCGTGAAGACGATGAGACGTTTGCTAAAACTCTATACACAGATCTTTTAAAGCATGGGTTTGATGTCTGGTGGGATCGGGAGAAAATGCAGTGTCGCGGTCGTACTTTTCTTCAAGAAATACGGGATGCAATTGAAGCTTCAGATCGTGTCTTATTGGTTGTTGGTCCGAAAGCGATACAATCTGAAAATGTTCGTTTTGAATGGGAACATGCGCTGCTATATTCTAAGGGTGTTGTGCCATTGCTCCGTATTGGTGATTACAATGGAATACCTGACGAACTCAATATGTTCCACTGCCCGGATTTTCGTAGTAACCGTCAGTATAACCAAGCTTTGAAGGAGCTTATTCGCATTCTTCGGAAGCCAGTTGGGTTGTTGGGACCTCTACGTACTCCAGTTCCAAATTTGCCACCACACTTTCTACCACGGCGTACTTATTTGGATCGTGTAGCGGAATTTGTGTTGTCTGACGTTCTTCAGCCAACTCCCCTCACAGCATCGATGATTACAACAGCTTTTCATGGTATGGGTGGTATAGGGAAGTCAGTGTTGGCAGCTGCTTTTGCAAGAACAACTCAAGCACGTCGAGTTTTTTGTGAAGGTATTATATGGATAACTGTTGGTCAGGTAGTAGGCGAAGTTGGTATTGGACGCAACATGCTACGCATCTTGAGAACGCTGGGTTTAGCATTCGGTGATTCTGCCAGCCATTATATTGATCTTGAAAGTGCTCAAGTACATCTTCTACAACTTCTAGAAAACAAACGTTGTCTGATAGTGTTAGATGACGTATGGCATGTTCGTGATGTTACTCTCGTTACGAATTTGCTTGGTCCACGTTGTCGTCTACTGATCACTACTCGAGACGGCGGCGTGGTATCTGCGCTGGATGCCCAGGAGTGTTTGCTCGACGTGTTGAGTGAGGATGATGCGTTAAAACTACTGACTGGTTGGTGCAGCGTCGATGCAGGTTTGTTGCCATCTGAAGCAAAAATAGTTGGGCACGAGTGTGGTCATTTACCTTTCGCTCTTTCGATTTGTGGTGCACTTATTCGCGACGGCGTTTCATGGTCGGACATACTTGATGCACTCAAAGAAACAGATCTTTCATTTATAGAAAAACAGTTACCAAATTATCCCTACTCAGATATTCTCAAGTCCTTACAAGTCGGTGTAAATATGTTGGCCCAAACTGATCCAAATTGGGTAAGCCGGTACTATGAGCTTGTAGTCTTTCCTCCTGGAGAACCGTTTCCAGAAGAAGCCGTAGCTACTCTTTGGAGCTATTCAGGTAATATGAAAAGACGGGAGGCCAGAAAACTACTTTCTACGTTCAACGGGAAGGCTCTTCTCACTCTTGAAGGTGACGCACCAAATCGCCAAGTTATTTTTCATGATCTACAGCGCGATTATTTATGTTGCGTAGTAAACGAACATGTCGTCATGCATAATTTAATTTTGGAGGCGTACTTGAGGCAGTGTCCACATGGATGGGCTTCTGGTCCGAATGATGGATACTACTTCCAATGTCTGATTTACCATCTCATTCACAGTGGGAAATTTGACGAATTAGAGCAAGTGTTGACGAACCTTCAGTTTTTAGAAACTAAAGCAAATATAGGTTTGACACACAGTCTAAGCGAAGATTTTAATACTACCTTAGACTGTTTGCCTATGGACCGAGAACATAATCAAGTATTGTCGTTGTTAGAGAAAGCGATTCGTCGTGATATCCACTTTATAGCACGTCATCCATCCGCACTATTCCAATGTCTTTGGAATAGCTGTTGGTGGTATGACTGTCAAGATAAAGAACAATTTTATGAAACTTCTTTATGTCACGATACGGTGATTTCTCTCCAGAAGGAGTCTAGTTCTGGGATATGCGAATTGCTGGAAAAGTGGCGAGCAGAAAAGAACGAAGTAAGTTCCAACTTCACATGGATTCGATCTTTAAGACCACCACCAAACTACATCGAATCAGAACTTTCAGCGGTTTATCGCGGTCATGAAGATAAGGTGGTAAGTCTAGATTTTTCCCCAAATGGGAGCGAAATATCTAGTGCCTCGGCGGATGGTTCAGTGCGGATTTGGGACATTATCACTGGGGCAGAGATCTACCGATTCTTAATGCACACAAGCCCACCAAAATGCGTTGCTTTTTCTAGCGATGGTGTTCATGTTGCATCAGGAGATGGAGAAAGCTGGCGTTATGGTGGAAACCTCTATGTATGGAATTCCAATTCAGGGGCTGTAGTGAATCATATCCAGGGGGGAGCGCCAGTTGAAATGGTTACTTATACGTCGGATGGATGTAATGTCATTACGATGGGATATATGGAACCACCAAAAAAATGGGAAGCCCAGCTAGTAGACCTAGTGTCTAATCAGAAAGTCGAATCGATCACTAGTGACGAATTTGAACTGCTTGTAGGAGTTGCATTCACCAGTAAAAATTCTATTTATTTCTGTCCTTCGCAAGTTGCGGTAGGTTACGATAAATTGAAGATATCAAAACGAGACTCTAATGGTATAAGTATATTGAGTTTATTACCGAAACCCAATGTTGAGGTCAATCATTGGAGTAGCTATTCATACACTGGAATAACGGTTTCTTCAAAATACCGAATATTGGCTGTTGGATTAAATGACAATAGTATCCGTGTCCTAGATATGGTTTCTGGTAATGAGCGTTTCTGCCTTTGTGGACATAAAAACATTGTTAAAGTGCTGGCTACGACATCTGATGGCAAGCTTGTAAGTGGGTCGGATGATGGAACTGTAAAAATTTGGAACCTGGAGAGCGGACAGCAGGAAAAATCTTTATGTGGCCATGTAGGAGCGGTGTCTGCAATTGCTTGCTCCTCAGACAGTTCTATGATTGCAAGTGCCTCTGAGGACAACGCGATAAGACTATGGAAGCCTAATTATGATTACCAGGGGGCACTGCTTCGGGAGCATCTTGGCCCGATTAATTCTTTATCCTGTTCACTCCAAGCCGGACGTATTGTGACTGGTTCAGACGACGGTACCATTAGATTATGGAGCAGTGAGGATGGCCGCGAACTCTTTTGTTTAGAAGCAGGAGGCGAGCCGGTTGTTTACGTGAAATTTTCTTCTGATGGTCGTAAGGTGATCAGTATGTCGAGAGCGAAGTCTAGGGGTTCTCGAACCAGCTATTACATCTGGGATGCTCAATCTGGAGCAAAATTCTTCCTAATGAACGTGCATGAGGCAATTCAAGCAGAGTTCTCGCTCGATGCCCGAAGGGCTGTTACATGTGAAAATGGGAGTCTCTATATTTGGGATACTGAAACTGGGGATTTGGTGAAAAAAATGGAAGGTGTTGGTGCATATATAAGTACCGTAGCACTTTCGCCTGATGGTCGAAACGTAGTTGCATGCCATTACTTCAATGGAGAATACGGCTATGATAATCCTGTAGCTATTCTGTGGGACATTGAAGAGGGGTGCAAAGTATTCTCGCTATGTAGCTATTCTCATGGTCAGCACGGGGTTCCAAATGTACTCGCTTTCTCGCCTGATGGCTCACAAATTGTTTTTGGTGGAATTTATGGTGATATAAAAATATGGGATGTGCATACAGGATTAATTGTTCGGTCATTGTCTGGGCACAGGGGAGCAGTTACAGGGATAACGTATTCACTCGACGGCCGAAGAATAGTGTCTGAATCAGTTCGAGCGAAGGGTGGGAGATGGGGAGGCGATAATAGCATTCGTATTTCAGAAATCGACACTGGGCGTTGTTTGAGAGTAATTGAAGGAGAAGGTGATATCAATGGTATCGCGGCTGAATCTGTTGGAGGAGTAACTCGGGTGCTTTCACATGGTTCTGAAAGCATAATAGCTGAGGCGAATGAGAAGCATGAAATATTAGCTTGGTTTCCTGAACGTTTTGAGCGTATTGGTACTCTTGATATTGGAAACTCCTGGGCAGGGGCTCGTGGAAATAATCTGTATCTGATTAAGTTAGAAAGATTTCATTGAGTTCTGACAGATTGAGACGATTAGATATATTTGATTAAGCTGTATCAGAGGAATTTCTTAAAAAATGCCATATGAAGTCGCGTAGTGATGCCTACAGCCAGCAAAAAAGGGGGAATGAGGTATTTTGGATCTAGCGGGGTAGGCGGGACGAGATAAAGGAGCCAGAGAAGAAGAAACGACCACGCTAGCCCACGCTTGGCTCGGTGATAGATAAAGCCGGATTCCCGTTCGCCGCCAGTACGGCGTAAATACCAGCCCACAAAGCCATCGGCCATGGCAGTCACGGCAACTAATACCAAAAAGGGCAGAGCTAGAATCAATACGCCAACACGCAGAGCAAACAATTGCAGCCCAACCATGGCGGTTTCGATAATTGGCCGTAGTGTTTCTGTGAAATCGAGTGCGGTTTGTTGGGCTTGATCGGTAGGTGGAAGGCCGACAGCGTGGCGCATCATGCCATCGATCCCACTGGATACGAATACGGTGTTGTGAAACGACTGGATGACTTCTGCAAGAAACGTGATGTCTGATTGCGGCAGGCCAAGCAGTGCTATCTCTTGGTTCAATACACTCTTTAAATGCCACAGGCCATCTGGCGACCACAGCACAAACACACAAAAAATATCGACGATTAGTACCAATAGCGCGATTAGAACAAGCCACTTAACAAGCCACAATAAACCCGTTAGCCGACGCTTTTCAGGCATGGTCGGCACCGTAATGTGTTAATCGCTCACGATCAATCTCTTCAATATCTTTCGGTAACAATGGATCGCTACCAGGAAGTGGCAGGCGAAGCTTGTAAAGCTGCCCACCTTCCAGGAGCGCAAATGCCTGGCCTTTAGGTAACTGAATAAGATCGGCGGGGATGAGCATGTCCATCTCAGTTTCAGTCACCCTATCTTCGCTACGAGTGGTGAAATCGATGTCGGTACCAGGGTCATTGTTGTCAGTGACTTGAGTCGCGGCTAACTTGGTGTAGATACGCGCTTTTGGAATCTGGTCAGTGAGAATTCGGGCGGTAATTTCATTTTTTACTCTCAGCATGATCAGCGTATTGAGATTGCCGGTGATCTGGCCTGCCTTTGCAAGATCGCCGATACCTGCTTCGATATCACTAGCGGTTTGTGTATAAGCTGTTACCTGAAAACCGGCACCACCGGCTTTGTTGAGCAGGGGAATGAACTCGTTGCCGATCAGTTCATTGAACTCATCAGCATGGATGGTTTTATGCACTGTCTTATGTTCAGGAAGCGTAGGAAGACCTTGTGTATCCCCCTGTTTATAGAGTTGCCCAGCAATAGATGTTAGATCAGCAAACATTGAGTTGCCGACTGCTCCAGCGACCTCGGAATCAGTCAACGCATCCAGCCCGACATAGACGATGCCTTGTTCACGAATAATACGCATCCAATCGAGAATGGGGCGGTGATCCGTGCTGTCGGCATAATCGGGAGAGAGCAGCTTGCCGATTCGGCCAGTGGTCAACTTTTCTAACAATGGAAGCAAACTGGCAGTAAGCTTATCGAAATAGGTTTTGTCATATTCAAAAGCACTACGCAGGCCATCTGCTACGGGATCGAATAGACCGTGTTCCTTCGCATAGCGTGTTAAGGCGATAGCGTGAAAATCTCGTCCACGTAGTGCCATAGGGAGTGTTTTTTCATTCAATGTTCCCTCAATTCGTTGTACGGCTTGCTTCCACCTTTCTGGGCCTTCAGCATCCAACCAAAGATGGTAATAGTCGGTAAGCAACGGTTCGATACTGGTGACGTAACGTGCAATCGTGTTGTAGTCCGGTCGCCGACCCAGACCGACCAGCGCTCTTGCCACAATATTGGTAAACCGCCAGGCAAACTCTCGGAACGCGGCAGAGTTTCCCTCTGATGGAAGCTGAGTGGAAATACGAGATGCCACCTCGGTAATACGGGCAAAATCGCCTACTGGATTATAGCGTTCTGAAATATCAGGAAAGCCTAGGTGAAAGATGTGAAACTGATCCAGCCGACCGGCACGTTTGGCTTCTCCGTGCATTCGTCGCAACAGGTCAATGTCGCCTTTGGGATCGAAAACAATCACGATGTCTCCGCGTCGAATATCCTGACTGACCAAAATCTCCAGTAATCGAGTCTTGCCAACGCGTGTGGTTCCCAACACCAGTTTGTGACCAACGCGTTCACCGATATTCATCCAGGTATTGGATTCGTCCTCGCTGCCTACACCATGCAGAGGTGGAAAGCCCCCAACTTGAGGTAAAGGGCGAACCGGATTCCACCAGCGATCACTCCGCGTTAGGTTCGGTAGCCAAGCGAGTGCAGATGAATGCTCAAGATCGATTTCGATTTTTCTAGCCAGTTGGTAAACCTTGCTTTGTTCCAAATAGCATTGTGATTTGGGGTCTCTTGATTCAACAAGTCGTTGGGTGTGACGTTGATCCCACTTGAAGCCACGACCCAAAAATAGTTTGTGAAATGAGAGGGGAATATCGTCCGCATCCAATATATATCGTGGCAGCTCGCGCAAGTGCGCCTGGTAGCGACAAATGCCCCAGGCTTGCCATAACCGCCAACAGCCCAAGCCGAAAAAAGCGATAGAGGTGGCCATAGCAACGCCGGGCAGCATCGGAAAAAATATTTCTGGATTAAACGCTAGGTGTGCTGCACTTGTGATGAATACGGCAGCAGGTAGAAACTCAACCACTGGCCGCAATCGATTATCAAAGGCGTTGGACACGGTTTATTGCTCCGCTAACTTTAGGTGTGGATTGGGTGCTGGAAATGTCACGCCTTCAAATACTGTTTCAGGAAGTTCAATCAGAAATCCTTTGATGCGGCTACGACTTCGTTTTCCAGTGACCTGATAGGTATAGATGTTGGTGCCTTGGGTCGTCTTGCGATGTAGCTTCAACTTTTGAAAACGTTTCTGTGTTTTTTGCCAATTCTCCCTATCGAAGTCTTTGAAGATACCAGGGCTAACTAACAATAAACCCTCTTCGACACGATGAATGCGAGCGTTGACCGAATTGGTTTCAAACTTGTCTTTAAGCAGACCATCATGTAGCCAAGCACGAAACAGTTTGCCTGGGTCTTCATCACTACTTAGTTCTTCAACAAGTGCGGAAGGATTAGGCAGTGATGATTGAGATTCACTAACAACGTGAGTTGTTTCGGATGGAGACGCATCAGCTTCAGTTTGTGATCCAGAGAAAAAAGTGACAGGATCAAATCCCGTCGTTTCATTTTCTGTGTCGTTGCATGGTTGAGTGACGGTAGCGGTTGGTGTTTTTGGTTCAATATTTATTGGCTCTTCTGCTTCATCACTCTCGATAATTGTCCCAGCTTCTGCAGGCGAGACCGTGCCGGAAAATTTTTCAGGGCGAGAATTAGGATCAGGCCAAATACGAGAAGCTGCAAAACACAAACAGGTTAGCGTATGAGACCAATCGTCACCGCTAACCGTCGCCTTCCAAATTGAGCGATCCCCATTAGCAACAAGCACGTTGTTCTGCTGTAATTCATCGAAAATTCTATCGTTGCGAGTGGGGATACCCGTATGTCCCTCTTGCGTGAGATGTTCACGCAACGCATCGATACCCCGTTTGCTGACCAGCCAGAGGTGTTCGCCGTCAAACCAAGCAGCAGCACTGTTTCGATTGAGGGGGATCTGGTTTTCTTTTAATAAAAACCGAAGGCCGGTAAGTAGGCGTTCATGTAGTGGAATCCGTGCGCCAGGTAACTGGGCTGTTGCATCAACGGCTCCTAGACTTTCTGCCACCGAGAGTCCATCCGCTTGTTGGGAAATTTCACCGATGACTCCGGCCTCTTCGTATATCCCACTAACAGTTGCCATCCATGCGGCCAGTACCGCACGGTCACTCGCCAGCCAGTTAAGTGCCGGGGTGGGTAGAATTAGCCTGGATAGCAGTAATGCCGTTCGCTCATGGAGGCGGTATTGGCGGTTTTTCCGGTATCGAATGCGATACCAGCCATCGCTAATCATCGGCGTTGTTAACGCATCCCAGTACCCCAACTCTTGGCCTTGTTTATCATAAAGCGTCACCACTTGATCCATAAGCGGTTTGCCTACATCGTGGAGCAGCGCAGAGCTGAAAACAGCATACGTCCAAACATCTTTCTTGGCGGTGATCTCTTCAGCATCAGCACCATGCGGTAGCAAGTGGCCACGACGAATGCGTAGTGCATGAGTGACCACTTCCAAGGTGTGATCTAACAATCCGCCTGCACCAGGATGGTGGTGTGCCTCTGAAGCGGGGAGCTGCTGAACGTAGCCAGCAAACGCCAGTAGCGCATCCATATATAACGTGCGCCAGTGCGCTTTAGGTACACCGGCCAACTGTTGGATCGTTTTGACCTGCTTTGTCCGTTGCCCCAGGAGATCCAACGGTAGTAACACCTGCAAACAATCAGGGTGAGGCGGATTCTGTTTACGCCGTATGCCGAACATGGTTGGACTCCGTTAGATTGGCGTAGAGCCAGCCTGTCACTTCATTCTTGGATAGCTGTGGTGTCCATGCCTGCCAGATCGAAACCATGCCGACTCTGCTTTCGAATTGCTGGAAGGTTTCATTTCCTGGAATCCAGAGCGTTTGGTTTCCTGCTGCTCGGTAATAAAATAGTGGCATCGTTGCGATAGCATCAA
>Ga0316204_10011278_pt1 | contig 11232 bp, 2 predicted proteins | sample 6monrhotite_MG_2_FD_205661 | JGI IMG/M metagenome (GOLD analysis project Ga0316204, IMG submission 205661) | Microbial mat bacterial communities from mineral coupon in-situ incubated in ocean water Damariscotta River, Maine, United States -... | ecosystem: Environmental > Aquatic > Marine >...
TAACTAAAACTTTTTCCTCATTGGCAGGAATAAGCACTAAGTCTTCTGCAATTGAAGCTAATAGTCTTTCCCATAATTTATCTTTATTAGTTGCAATATAAGCTGCACCCGCTGCCGCACCTACAATACCAGAACCTATAAATACTGATTTCTCTGTAGCATTTAACTTTGGTAAAATTGCAAGCAACTCTTCTTGGGTAGGCGCTACACCATTGTTCTCATTGGTCTTAATAAACCTTAAAAGAACATTTAAGGTATCACTTTGGAAAGGAGTCCAAATATTATTTAATGTAATAGGAATCTCACTATTGAAGTCTAAGGCAGATGCAACAGTACCTTCTTTTGCCTGTAACTTAATTTTTCCTTTAATACCAATTCGACCACTAGTACCTTGTGTTTTAACATAGTCTAGCTCAAAATTCAAACCAAACATTGAAATAACATCGGCAGGACTACTAAATGTTTGTCCACCAACTTCTACTTTAGAAACCTTAAATGGTTTTAAGGAAACGTCAACATTAGCACGAACAGTACTATTAGTACTGGTATTTTTTAAAGCAAACTCTTTGAACTTTAATGTTAAAGTAGAAATATCTAAACCAATAACTGACTGCTCATCCATTGAGATTGACCCTGGGATTCCAGGTAATTTGAAAGAAATATTGGAGTTATTAACTGAAACCCTAGAGTTACTAAAGTCTAACTTGCTATCTTTAGAAAAACCTACATCATCTAATTGAATATTTGCAGGAAGTGAAATGCCACCTTTATATCTTGTAGTATCAAGAACTAAGGCAATCTTTTCAAGATTTAATTTAGTTGAGCTAATTGAACCATCACCACTCAAAAATAAACCAGACAACATCATATTGTAGGGACCTACTTCAACTAGCTTAACATCTTTAGTTGAAGGAATTAAATAAAGGTTGTTGGCAATGGTCGATGTTAATTTGTTCCAAAGCTCTTTTTTGTTATCAATAATATAAGCCGCTGCTGCACCTGCAGCTACAATGCCTGCACCAACAAATACTTTTTTCTCGCTAGAATTTAAGCTTGGCCATAATGCCTTAATCTCATCTTCTGTAGGAGGAGCACCCATGTACTCTTTTGTTTTAATAAATTTTAATAATACATCTAATGTAGAGCTTTGAAATGGTGTAGGCACAGCAAATTCAACCGGAATTTCTTTACCATTAAAACCTAATATTTGTGGTAAACTACCATCTTTTGCTGTGATAATAGCCGTACCTTTAATGCCTACTTTACCATTTGTATCTACAGTTTTTACATAATCAAGATTGAAGTCTAAACCAAACATCTTCTTAACATCAAAAAGAGAGTCAAGAGTCATTGCTTGTGAGTTAACCTTAAAGTCTAAAACCTTAAAGGGCTTTAATTGAAATGATACATCAACAGCAGATGAAGCAGCACCACCTTCGATTTTTAACTTCTCTAGGCTTAACTTATTTTGTCCAAGTAAAGCAACTATTTTAGTTTGGCTATCAAATACAATACTTGATGGAAGACCAGGTAGGTTGAACTTAATGTCCATGTTCTCAACAATGCCTTTTGACTGAGAAAAATCAACACCTGATGAAGAAAGTGTTACATCTTTAAGAGCAATCTTTGCTGGAAGTGCAATAGTTTTTGTTACAGCAGAATTTTTTAGTAAAGCAAACTCACCAAACTCTACTTTAGTAGAGTCAATGCTACCACTACTAGTTAAAGTAGCACCAGTTAACTGTAACTTATAGGCACCAAGATCGGCAATTTGAATTGCCTTAGAACCAATAAGTGAAATTCCCTCACCAAGTTCAGAAGTAATCTTGGCCATTAATTTCTTAAATAAATCTTTACGGTTATCAATAATAAAATTGGCTGCGGCAATAGCTGTTTTTGCCTCACCTACAAATACCGACTTATCAAGATTAGTCATTTGCAAGAAATGATCTTGTAATTGCTTGTTAGTTGGTGCTGGACCAAAGAACTCTTTAGTCTTAATAAACTTTAATAATAAATCTAAAGTAGAAGTTTGTAATGGAGTGTTAATCTTGTCTAATACAACAGGGAACCTTAACACATCTAAACCAAGACTTGCAGGTAATGAACCCTCTTTAACTTTTAAGATAATAGAACCCTTAAGAGTTATCGCACCATTGTTGCCAACAGTTTTGATATAGTCTAGTTCAAAACCAATACCAAATAAATCACCAATATCAACTAAAGAAGGAAGTGATGCACCGCCATCGCCTCCACCACCATTACCATTATCTTCTGATACTTTCTTGATATGTTCTAGGAAATTATCTACTAAATCATTACTTCCTTTAACCTTTTCTTCAGTTTTAGCAATTGAACTATTAATTTTTGTTTTAATTCTTGCAAATGTTTCTGTAATCTCTTCAGATTTTGTATTGTAAAATGTTTTAACTTTAGTTTGAAATTTAATATCTTGAGTCTCGGCAGAATCAGATAGCACATTTTTTTGCACATCATCTATAAAAGGAGACCTCTTTATGTTTTCCTTAACATCTGAAATTTTGTTTTCATACTCTGGTATTACCACTGTCGCTGTTGCTTTAACAATATTCAAAAAGCCTTCAATATCATTAAGCATCTTGGTTATCTTTAACTTCATTGATTGAACTAAAACTGATACGCGATCATTTAGCTCTTTTAGTTTAATTGATAACTGTAAGCCCTGTACTGTTAAATAATCTTTACCAAGCTCAGCACTAATTTGCTCTGTACTAGCGTTAATTTCGGCAACAATCAAATCAATTGCCTCTTTGTATTCTTGATATAGGTCTTCAGCAATACCTAAATCATTTAATATCTTATTAACTGACCACGTTACCCAACGAACTAAGTCATCAAGACCAGTTCTAACATCTAACATTGTGTTATTAAGCATAGTATTAGTAAAACTAGCAATTTTCTTTTGCTCATCAACTAGACGAACAACAATAGGTACACCTAGTGAGCCTGTGTTGATTTTTCTTTGCTCGGGGAAGAATCCTGCTCGACTAACTTTTATCACCATATAGTCTGGTTGAGGATTAAATAGCGGAAAACGAATTGAAAAACGGCCCTCACCATCACTTATTGCCTTGAAGCTAGTTCCTGGAATACCAATAGTGGCACCACCTAAAGGTCCTCGACTCTCACTTTGAACCACACCTGATACAACAATCGTTTGGGTTAAAGTAAATCTAAACTTTAAGACCCCTTCAGATGAACTCTTCTCTACCCAGATAGTCATTTTTTCACTTTCAAAATCGGCTCGTTTAGGATGATAAACTTCAATTTCAAAATTAGAATAATAAGGTAGTGTCATCTCACTAAAATTACCATCTAAATCACTTACTAGATCGGCATATTTCCAATAGCTTGGACGGTTACTCTTAAGAAGGCGAATTTTAGCTCCCTCAACAGGTTTACCCATACTGTCATATACCGTAATTGCAACTTTTTTAGTTTCTTTTGATACAACAAGTGTACCTACATTAGTACTACCATTAACCGTAATTGACTGATAAAATGGCTGATAAGTCATTGTCGAAACAGCAATATCATAGGTACCATTATAGAATAAACACTTAAAATTGCCTAATAAAGTTGTGGTACATGATCCCATACCTGGTTTATCTTTTGCTTGAATTTGTGCACTTCGTACTGGCGCCCCTGTATCATCAACAACCTTACCAGTTACTTCTATTTTCTCTGATGAAAATAAAAAGTCTAAACTTGATATGCTACCAGCCTTAATTTGTACCGTTTTCTTGATACTAGCAAATAACGGGTTAACTGCTGTTACTTCATAAAGGCCAGGTTTTAAGTCAACTTGCTCATAATGACCCACTACTAGACTAGCCTCGGCTTGCGAAATGCCCGATTCAATATTGGCACTGGCAACATCAAGCTCTAATGCCTTTATCATAACAGAACCTACAACTACAGGATTCTTAACTACACCATCAAAAGATTTTTGTACCTTGCCATTTAAAACACCAGTACTCTTACCCTCTAAATAAACCGTTACTTCATTACTACCACGAGCAATTTTAATCTCTTGCACTTTTGTTTCAAAAAATGGTGGAAATTCAACCTCTACAGAAAAATCGCCTGGAACTAAACTAGAAAAACTAAAGTTTCCACTTTGTGTTGCGGCAATCTTCTTCTCAAAAAAGAAGTTTTTTAAGGTAACAGAAGCAGAAGGAATTGCCTCACCTGTTACAGCATTAATAACCTTACCAGTTAAAACTGTTCCTATGTTAAATAAAGTGATATCTTTTGTTAGTGCTTTACCTTTCTCAATAACAACCGTTAAGCTTTCTTCCTTGAAATCTTGCTTAAAGGCTCTTATTTTATAGGTTCCATCTGGTAACTTAAATGAATATCTACCTTGTGCATCAGATGCAACATTATAGGCCATTGCTGTTTTCTCTTTTTCAAGAGGACCCTCAGCAGAAATATAGGCCATTCCTAAAGGTGTACCATATTGGCCCTTTACAAGACCAACTAAGCCCGACTCTCCATCAGCTAATTTTGGTGGTACGATCACCTCTGGTTGAGCTCTCTCAAATAAAAACTCTCCAACTTGAGATAATGCTAAATTATAAAAACCTGATACAATAACCTTTACTTGCCAGTAATAAGTTTGCCCAGACTTGAGCTCTGCAGCAGAACCAGGATAAACAATATTAGTCTCGGCAGTGTTACCTGTCCAAACTAGGTTTTTCATGTCAATATCAGTAGCAAGGTTTAACTCATATTTATGATCTCCATAAATGCCTTCCCACTCAAACTTAAAGTAATCGGTTTGAACTTTTTGTCCCTCAACAGGGCCTAATAATACAATGTTACTGCCATCACCGTTGCCAATTATAAAAGAGTAGGTTTCTGAAATACCAAAGTTACTACCTATTGGACGACCTAAGTTGTCTAAACCCCTAATTACCCAGTAATAACGCTTACCAGGCTCTAACTTGTTGGCATCGGCTGGATACTGAATAAAGTTTGTAGAAATGCCTTCTTTTTTCCAAACTGCAGTCTTTAGAGGATCATTTGCTTCACTTACATAAATACTATATTGAGCAACATTGGCATTGTAGGACCATTGGAAATATGGTCTATTTAATGCAATTACTGCATCATCAACAGGAGAAATAAGCCCTATCCCTTGAGAAAATAATGTATTAGAAAAACCACCATCTTTTACCTCAAAAAATGAAGTATTTGTTAGGTTCAAGCTTCTTTCAGTATATTTTTCATCAAAACTAGCATACATTCTATATGCACCAAGTTTTGTCAAAAAAGACAAAGGTATATTAGGGAAGTTTTGCTCAATTTTAGTACTAGTTGCAAGAACGGGTTTCGCTGCTGTAGTAATCTCTTTAACTACCTTGCCTGTTGGATCAGTTATCTTTAAGGTAAACGTATAAGTTCCCCCAGTATAAGCTGTTTCTACACAATAATATGAAATTAACTTCACATTAACATAAGGATCTTGCGTAGTAAAACTTCTTGTTTGCTGACTATTAACATCAGTTGTGACAATGTCGAGCTTAGTTGTATAAGCATCAACATCATGCATTGGTAAAAATGCGAATAGTAACGCACTTGCCATTAAACAAGACTTGATAGCTCTCGATGACCCTCTCTTAAAGTTTTTTGCTGTTAATTTTAACATAGCTTTCATAATATTTTCCCGTTTTTTCATCATCAATAAAGAATTATTCTGTGTGTTTATATTTGATAACATTATCTTATTCCCCACCCAATGCTGTACCAAATTCGTCGCCATTGTTCTCACCAGTTAAAGTACCATTTGAGGCAATAGTTGCTATAGAACCACCACCACAACTTGCCCCACGACCAAAGTAAACATCAACCGTACCTTGAGTAGGCCCCAAACTAGAAATAGCAAAATCACCACAACCATCACCATTTACATCTCCAACATATCTTGCAGCCCCTCCAAATTTTTGACCTGTAGAAGTGCCAATAAGATTAGAGTTTACATTTGCCGATAGCGCTGTCCCTGATACTGTGTGAAGAAAACACTGACCAGCACCTGTATTGCCACCATTATCATAAACAATAGAACATGCTATAAAACCTGCTTTATTTGTGCTATCCAAGTTGGGAACACTGGCTAAAGAATCGGCGAGCTTAACACTGGCAACACCACCCTCGATAGAGTCTGTTGCTGTTACAGGAAAAACACTAGCTGAATAATAGTCAAGCAGGGTATTGTCATTACCACCTAAAAACATACTAACTTGACCCTCGTTTAAGAATGCACCCGCAGAATACTGTATAGAGGAAACTAGAAAATCTGAATAACCATCATTGTTAAAATCGGCACCACCAGATATGCGAGTACCAAATAAGTCTTGGGCAGCACTACCATTGTAGGTATAATCTAATGTAACATTACCTAAATTGCCACCTTTAACAATATAAGAGGTACCAGCCTTGGTGATAGAATTTGGAGTATTAGAAGGGCTACCAATCATAAAGTCTAAATAACCATCTTTATTAATATCTCCCAAAGTTCCAATGGAAAGACCCATTTTTTCTCCCGCTGCTTGACCCGATAACTTAAAGTTTGCCTCTGCTGTGGGGTCACCTGAAATATCAATACTAACCGACCAGCTAGCTGTTGCTTTACCATAATAAATAAATACTGAACCCGCATTATTTATACTAGGATCATGCGCTGGAGCAGATATGGCAAAGTCACTAAAACCATCATTATTAATGTCACCAAGACCTTTAACAACAGTTCCTAACTCATCACCACTTACACCACTAATAGTTACATTCGCATCAGTATAGTCTAAAGAACACGGATAAATTGAGATACATTTAGTATCAATATCAAAGAAAACATACACCCGGCCGTTTAAGGCGGCTTGATTGCCTTTTGCACCAACAACTAAACCAACCTTACCTGAACCATCGGGGTTAGCAAGAAAGTCAACCGAAGAACCAAAAAGTTCATTTCTACTTCCTGAAAAATCACTATTAATAACAACATCCGGTACGATATTCATTGTTGCACCTGCACCACCAAAATAAATATAGACTTTACCGTCTTCGTTTCCATTAGCCACTAGATCTTGATCAAACAAGGGAACACCAACCACGATATCAGAGAAACCATCACCGTTAACATCGTTCTTCGCCACCCCATAATAAAAGGGAACTCCTGAAGAATAAGGAGACACATTACCCGCTTTATCAGTCATGCGAACACGGTAGTAGTACTTTGTACCACCAGTTAAACCTGCTGCTACCGCATTAATATAATAATTATTAACAGGATCTTTTGCCGTCAACCCAGTACATGCCTCAGGATCACCATGCGTAAAAGTAATTGTATTACTAACTTCTGGACTGCTAAAATCGGCATTATTATCAACTTCAAGCTCTGTAAAGTCTTCATAAGAACCACCAGCTACAATGGTTTCTGTAGGACAAGTATTAGTAAATGCAAAATTAACCGTACCAGTTTTAACATATTGACCTGTCTCTGGATAAATTGGCACTGGAACCTTTGCTGTAGAATCTTTGATTAAAGTAAATTTGTAAAGAGCAAAGTTACCCGCAAGGTCAACATTATACACAAAAATCCAATTACGACCTTCATTAACCTCGGTTTGATTGATAGTCTCTGTTACACTTTTACTCAAGGCACCACCGGCACTAACTGCTTCGCGTAAAATTTTTGTGCCTGAACCTGGTGCTGTACAAGTGGCATCGGCACAAATTTCTATTTGATGATAAGCAACACCGGTATCATTATCGTTAACAACAAAATTAACCACTAGGTCAGTACTACCAACTTTTGTTGAAACATAAGCTACAGCTTCAGGTGCAGGAACCGAAGGTGGTAATGTTGTAAAATAAGGTAGGGTAGCATCAAATACATAGGTGTAAGTTCTAACAGGCTCAACATTACCTGCATAATCAATTGAATAAAACTTAAAGGTCTTTATCGATGCTCCACCAATAGCAATGGGGGCCCCAGAATACTGTACCACACTTCCAGAAGTTAAAGGATCACTACCATCTAAAGTATAAAATGTTCTAGCACCCTCATTGGTTGCCAAAGTAACATTAATCGCTGCCTGAAAATACCCTTCGTCAACAGAAGGCACTGTATTAGGATAAACACCATCTTTGTTAACCTCTACCTGCAAATAACCAGCAGACTCCCCACCAGCTTGAAAATATAAAAACACATTGTTAAGACCTGGCTGTAAATCACTGCCATTAATTGCTGTAGTTATGGGACCACCAGTATAACTAAAAGTACTAATCTCTACTGCACCACTAATATCACCGTAACCAGCTTTAATTACTACTGTACCCACTTGCGTTGACGACCAAGTAATTTTAGCCGATGTAGTCTCTTGTACAGAATTACTCCCAAGACCAGCAAAAAAACTCTCTTGCGAAGTAACAAAAAGAGAATCTTTACTACTATCAATAACATAACCAACAGATCTTAATTGAGAAGTATTTCCCGAAGTGTCTACAGAAAAATAACGTAAGGTTGTAGTTGCCGCAATAGTAAACGGTACCGAATAAACAGGAGAGGCCGTTGTTGGTACACTACCATCAACAGTATAATAAGTAGTCACCAGCTCATTAGAAACAAAACTAATAGGAAAAGTCGAGCCATAAACACCACCAGCAGGCATCGCCGATGTAATAGGAGCTGCGAGATCATTAGTACCAAAAGAACAAGTAATTCTCATAGAAATACTATATAAGGAAGAACTTCGGCTTTGACTTACATCACTACAGGCAGTTAGCTTAGTATCATCTTTATTAGAAAATGATAAACCATTACCACATGACATCACAACCAGTGAAACCACTATCGCAGAAATTAAAGTTATTTTCGCCAAAAGCCTGCGAGACCCTGTTTGAAGACGATTTGTATTTATATTGTTCTTTTTCATAATATTTGTTGTAAAACTATTTTTTGACGACTAAAACACAAAACACAGCAATACACAGAAAATACTTTCCTGTGTATATACATAGCATCAACGACTGTAAAACGGTCAAAAAAAATTGAATTTCTTACTTTTTTTATACCTGAAATGAACTTTCAAGTGTTTTTTTATCATTTTTGGCTAAAATAGCATAAAATATAGAAATTTACAAATTGACGGCTCATGTAATATACCAAAGCTACCAACTAGAAGCATCTACTAACAACTTTATATTATGATAGTGATGAATATGTCAAAATAATGAGCATTACTAATAACACCACTCTAAGTAAGCCCGAGGTAAAATCTTTCTATATTGAAACCTATGGTTGCCAAATGAATGAGTATGATTCTCTCATTGCACAAAACATACTTGAGAAGCAAGAGATCTGCCATAGTAAAACTCCTGAAGAAGCCGATATCATCTTAATCAATACCTGTGCTGTACGTGAAAATGCCCATCAAAAAATATATAACCGGGTACGCTCATTGCAACATTTACATAAGCAGGGTAAAAAAATTGGCATTTTAGGTTGCATGGCACAAAATCTTAAAGAAGACCTACTTTATGAAAACTTACCAATTGACTTTATTGCAGGGCCCGATGCTTTTCGTAATTTGAGTACTTATGCTAGTGAAAAAAATTCACTAGAGTCTCAAGCTTATCTCAAGTTGTCTAAGACCGAAATTTATGATGACTTTGTGCCCACAGTAGAGCACCATCTAAGCTCATCAAATAACAATGTTACTGCATTTATCTCAATTCAACGGGGGTGTGATAACTTTTGCACATTTTGCGTTGTCCCATACACAAGGGGAAGAGAACGCTCACGAACAGTCACTTCTATTGTAGAAGAAGTCAACAGTCTAGTTGCTGGCGGATTTCAGTCTGTGGTACTTCTTGGACAAAACGTAAACTCATATTCAAATTCTGGGAGTAACTTTACTAATTTAATCAAAGAGATTCTTAATAAAACACAAGTTGAGCGAATTTTCTTTACTTCACCCCATCCAAAAGATTTTCCTTTGGAGCTCATAGAGTTAATGGCTAAAGAACCTCGTTTTTGCCCCCAAGTACACCTTCCGCTACAAGCAGGCTCAAATGATATACTTAAGAAGATGAAAAGAAATTATACTAGAGATTCATTCCTTGAACTTGTGCAACTTTTTCGGCAAAAAGTACCAAATGTTGCCTTAACAACAGATGTTATTGTAGGCTTTCCTGGGGAATCTGATAAAGATTTTGAAGAAACAAGAGAAGTCATGAAATTGGCTAACTTTGATAGTGCTTTTATGTTTGCCTATTCAGAAAGACGTGGAACTCTAGCAAAAAAACTCTATCCTGATGAAATTCCTGATGAAATCAAAAAAAACCGTTTAACCCTAATCATAGAAGAACAATTAAAGCGATCTCTAGAGAAAAATAAGTCTCTCATTGGCCAAAGATTTACTGCTCTAGTCGAAGGGATTTCACGTAGAAACGAAAATGAACCAATAGCACGTCTATCCAATGGTAAAAAAGTAATTATACATAACTTAGAGAATATAAAAGCACAAGAATCAATTGGCAGGTATTTTGATGTTAAAATAGTTGATTGTAGCAGTTCCAGTCTACATGGTGATTTTTTAAATATAAAAGAAAGTAGTCTATTAACCGAAAATAAACAAGGGATTTGATATTAAAACATCAGAAATGAACATAGAGCCGGCCAAACACGAAGAAGATATTGAGCCAATTGAACCTCTAGTTGACGTTGAAAACCAGTCATTTGAGGAACAGTTTCGTATTGTCTATGATAAGTTCCATAAAAAAGTTTTAAACTACATTGCTAAGTCTATTGGTAACCGTGAAGATGCATCAGATATCTTACAGGATGTATTTCTTCTCTTCTATAATAAGCTTCCTAAACTTGACCTAAATACAGGTAGATTTGAAACTTGGTTATTACGTGTAGCACGTAATATGATTATGACCTATAACCGCAAAAGGGAAAAAAAGAATTCGAAATCTACAGTGCTAGGTGAACACATTGCCGCTGTAGAAACTGAAGACGAAGTTGAAACCAAAGAACTTCATGATAAGCTTGATGAATTTTTAGATACTTTAACTGAAAGAGAAAGAACAATCTTTATTTTACATAAAATGGAGGGAGTCAAATACAAGGATTTAATGCAAATATTTGACCTTTCAGAACGTACCATTAAACGAATTATTCGC
>Ga0316204_10011279_pt1 | contig 11231 bp, 14 predicted proteins | sample 6monrhotite_MG_2_FD_205661 | JGI IMG/M metagenome (GOLD analysis project Ga0316204, IMG submission 205661) | Microbial mat bacterial communities from mineral coupon in-situ incubated in ocean water Damariscotta River, Maine, United States -... | ecosystem: Environmental > Aquatic > Marine >...
TTCTGTTTACCTCGTTTTGCGGCCAAGGATAAGGCGATAAAATCGCCGCAATCCTTGATTATATTGGGGAGAAATGGTGCCGCCGGACAGAATTGAACTGTCGGCCTCACCCTTACCAAGGGTGAGGGGTGGTTTGTAACTAATTGAAAAACAATGGTTTATTGTGTGGCTGTGGATCGCGTGTCAGATGTGTGTCACAGCGGTGCGGTTGACCCGGTCATTGTACGCGCCAGCTTAATTCTCGCTCGATCATCTTAATGCGTTGTTCCCGTTCTTTATATAGGGACGTTGCAGCACAGAACAAACTGTTGATCGCTACACGAAGATCACACTGGCCCGCCCAATCCAGCACACCGGTTAAGTTAGGGGCATGGTGCATGACATCCATGGCGAGCCACTGGTTCTGACCAAATGGAGCGGCGATGCGGCGAACGGATATGGGGATTTGGGAAAAGTAGGCTGAAGTTGTGGATTGGATATCGGGTAGAAGGTGATCTGGGTATTCGGCGAGGGGCGGTAGCAGGGCCTCTTCGCGCCATAAGCCTGTTGGCTGGAGGGAGGGCCATAACGGTAGGCGGTCAATCATAACGCCGTCACGGCCATATTGGCTCCAAAATCCAAAAGCTGGCCCCCATAAGCCAAATACCCACGCCCCGTCCTCCCACTCCAAATTGAGAGCGAGTTCTGTGAGTCGAATGGCCCGCAGCGGTCCGGACAGATTCTTGCCGGGACTGCGGGCCGAATTGACCGATGTGGAAGTCATAGAATAAGTGAACCATGAAAGCATGACAGAATTGGACTCATTCAAGAGGCGGCCTTGAATTTTTCAAGGTCAAAACGCCATGGTTCCACCTGCTCCACCACGATTGAAATGTGTGGAGCGTGTGACCGGTTGGTTCGATCCGCATGCGTGACCAGGCAGCTGCACGGAATGCCGATATCCATGAGCCGCGCCAACTTCTTGTTTTGATGCCGTGGAATGTAGCCCAGCTTCACGCCCTTCATGGTCTTGACCACAATCGCTCGCTCATCATGCGTGTTGTTTGGTTCACGCAGGAGAAACAGCGGGGTTGTCTCATACAGTTTTGAGACTTCCTCCTGTGCTTTGTAGTACGCCGTGCCGGCGACATAGGTCTCCAACCGGAAATTTTGCGCCAGTTGGCTTTCCACAAGGCGTTCGATTTCCACCTCGGTTTCCGCCAAGAGCGGTTCATTGTTGGGGCCTAAGTGATCGTCCAGGAACCATTCATCACCATCGTGGATGAGCTGCACCGTTGCGGGCTCGGTATCATCCCAATGGTAGAAATACATGTCTCCCCGCATGACATCTTCGTAATAGTCCGCCACACAGTTCGACATGTCGCGGCCTTCCTGGACAAGGTCACGTGGCGTGAGGATCGGTGTGAGGCGGTCGTCACCCGGAACCGGCGGTGGCGGGAACGGTAGTTTGGCAAACAGTCGGAACTTCCATTCCCTGACCCATGGCACAATTTCTAACCGGCCTTGGCAGTGCTTTAAAGACTTTGCCATAGCGTCTTGAAAGTCAGTCGGCGCCATTAGCAAACAATCTGGGATGATATCCACCAGATGAGATAGTGCGTATTCCTGTCGCGCTAATTCATCCAGAAATGCGGCCACGCGCAAGCGCTCCGGCAACCAACGGATGATTGGAATAATTTGCGTGGTCAGGCGCTTGAGGCCGGTTACATGACCTTTGAACTTTGGGTCCGTTAAAGTTTCATGCAATTCCCACAAATATGATCGGCGCATGAAAGCTGGTTCGGCCCTGTTCAAAAGGCGCACCATGGATTCAGGAACCTCGATGTCGAGCAGCATCGAAAGATAGTCCCGACGCCGATAGGTCATCATCTCGCGAGCAATTCGGCGGCGTTCGAAAGCCGGACGGCGGGCATAGTCCGTTAGTCCCCATACGGCCAGGATATAGCCAAGCCCATGAGTTCGCTGTTCCTGTTGCAAAAACGATCCAAAGCCATCTGTATGGCGGGCAGCCTCCAGCAACGCCCACTGGCGATGGCCGTCGCGTGACGTTAGGTCTCGCAACGAGCGGGGAATGTCGGAAAAGAACCGCTCCATCATCTCGATGTTTTCGGGATAAAGGCCGATATTGAGGTCTTCCAGATCTGTGAACGTGCTGACATCGCCATGCAAGCAAAAGAAGCGTGCTTTGGGCAAGCAGGGACGAAACGGGCCGTCGTCCTTTGGACCGGTCCGGCATGTCATTCCATCAGCCCAAGAGGTGAAGGCCCAAACCTGCTCCTCCGTGCCGATGAACAACTCGTTTCCCCTCTGCCCCATGATGTACATGACATGCTCCGTAAGCGTCTTATGATTCTATCTTTATCAAACAGGGGTTGTGTGCCAGGATTGGTCACATTGATGGGGGAGAATGAGGCGTGAGATACGAAAAGGCCGACAACCTGCTGCAGCTGGCGCTAGAGATGCAGGCCGCGCGGGGCGGGCTGTCCTTGCAGGATATCGAGCAACGGTTTGAGGTCGGGCGGCGCACGGCCATGCGCATGCGCGATGCGGTGCTGCGCAACTTTCCCCAGGCGGAAGAGGTCGATACGGACGAGCGAACCAAGCGCTGGCGCATCCCGACCAGTGTGATGAACCACTTGGTCAACTTTACGGCCGAAGAACTGGCGGACTTGGAAACGGCCGTGAAGGTCTTGCGCAAAGCCAACCGCGAAGATCAGGCTGCAAACTTGGAAACGCTTGGTGCCAAGGTCAAAGCCTTGATGAAGCCGGAAACGGCCCGCCGGGTGGAGCCGGACCTGGAGGCCTTGCTGGAGGCCGAGGGTCTTGCCATGCGCCCTGGCCCTCGCCCGCGCATCAGCGTCACCGTTATTGAGGATTTGCGTAATGCCGTGAAGGGGGGGGCGCGAGTGAAGATTGCCTATCGCCGCCGTTCGGATCACAAACTCAACTGGCGCACGGTGGAGCCTTATGGGTTTCTCCACGGTCACCGCAATTACCTTGTGGCGTGGCACGAGCATCGCAAAGAAAGCAAGTTTTTGACTTTCAGCCTTCCCAACATCGAAAAGGTTGAGATTTTGCCTGAATGTTTTGAGCGGGACGAGACGTTCAGCCTTGAAGCCTTCGCCGAGCAATCCTTTGGTCTGTACCACGAAGAGCCCTATGAAGTGGTGTGGCGGTTCACCAAGGAAGCTGCCCCCATCGCCAAGGAGTTTGATTTTCACCCAACGCAATCGATGAAACGCCAGAAAGACGGATCATTGCTCGTCACCTTCACCGCCGGCAGCGATCTGGAAATGGCATGGCACCTATACACCTGGGGTGACCAGGTTGAGGTTATTGAGCCCAAGCGTTTGGCCGATATGGTGAACGGCAACCGCGTGCACTGGAAGGTATTGCCATGAGGGGGCTTCTATAGGTATGAGCGATGATAAATTGATAGCTGGTGACGAACTGGAAGTTGCCATCGAAGAGCTTGGCATTGACCTTGGAAAACTTGTTTCAATGACGGGGGTTTGGGCTAATCCGGAAACATTTCGGCATCTTAGGAAAATACACGATGATGGGACGTGGCATCCTAATTGTCGGCGCTATCAGCAAGCCAAAGGGGAAAAGAGGCGGGAAATTGTCGACGGGATAAAGCTTGATGACAATACCTTTGCAAACGCGGCGATCAAAGAAGCCGTCGGGTATGCCAGAAAGGATGTTGTGGGGTATCACGTTAGTCACGTTTGGCCCCTAACGTGTTACGACCATCGCTATCACACCTGCATCGCGAACTTGGTTTTATTGCCCGCGCCGATAGCCGGACTCTCTGATTATGATTCCGGCATTGAAGAAATTTTGAAATTCAGAGCCTATGATTTGTTTGGCTGGCATCCAGGAAAGGAGCAGCCGCCTCAACGCCCGATTAATTATCCAGACGGTAAATTCTGGCGCCCCCCTCCCGCTTTCACAGAAGGGGTTAAAAAGAAACTGAATAGACTGGCCACAAAAGTTGCCGTGAGGGGATGATGGAGCGCGAACTCTACCTCACAAAATCCAATTATGTTGCGGGTATCCGTTGTCCGAAGGAGTTGTGGCTTAAATGGCACCAACGCCTACCGTATGCAGAGTCAACGCCTGGCTCGATTCAGGACATTGGTATCAATATAGGCATCAAGGCCCACAACCTGTTTCCAGGTGGGGTGCTGATCGACGAAGAACCGTGGGAACACGAGCAAGCTATCGCACGGACCAAAGCGTTGATCGAAGACGATGAAACTCCGGCGATCTTCGAGGCTGCGTTCGAGCATGACGGCGTGCGCATTCGCGTTGACGTATTGGAACGTGATGCTGATCGCTGGCACGTCCATGAAGTCAAAAGCTCCAGCGGTGTGAAGGAATATCATGTCCCCGATATCGCAGTGCAGGTTCATGTTCTCATGGGTTGCGGTATCTATGTGGCATCCGCTGGCATCATGCATATCAATAAAGATTATGTGCGTGGCGATGCTGGCATCGATTGGCACGGGTTCTTTGCCCGGACTGAGCTGTCCGGCGATATTCAAGAAGCATTTGACGATGTGCCAGACACCATCGCTCGGCACTTTGCAGTTCTAAATGAACCTAACGCACCGGACATCGAGCCGACGTCCCGATGCAAAGGCTGCGATTATTGGGATCATTGCACGAAGGACAAGCCTGAACACTGGGTCGAGCAATTTCCTCGCATTAGTGACAAGAAGCGCAAAGGCTTCGGAGCGCTTGGTGTCGAAGACATCCGCGACGTTCCTGAAGATTTCGATCTGACCGCCAATCAAGACCGCATGCGTCATGTTGTCGTAAGTGGTGAGACCTATGTATCCCCAGACCTGTGGAAGGCTCTGCAGGAGCTTGGCCCTCCTGCGGCCTATCTCGATTTTGAAACCATGTCTCCGGCTATTCCGCTTTATACCGGCTCCCGCCCGCGCCAAAAGTTCGCGACCCAGTGGTCATTACATCGTTTGGATGAGAACGGAACGCTGACTCATGAAGAGTTTCTCGCGACGGGAGATGTGGATCCAGGCCGGGCCTTTGCCGAAAGCCTAATTGGGGCGTTATCAGGCTCAGATGAGCCCATCATCGTATATTCGAGTTTTGAGCGCACCACCATCAACGAGCTGATTGCGCAGTTTCCTGATTTGAAAGAGGACCTATTCAAAATCGTTGATCGCCTGAAAGACTTGCTCAAAGTCGTCAGTTCTTATGTCTATCACCCTGCGTTTAAAGGATCGTTTTCCATTAAGTACGTTGGTCCCGCCCTGGCACCCAATGTTGACTACGGTAACTTAAATGGTGTTGCCGATGGACAAGCGGCATCCGCAGCGTTCGAGCGTATTGCATCCGGTGCATTGGAAGAAGACGAGAGCGTGGCTGGGCTTCGAGCAGAGCTGCTTAAATATTGCGAACTCGACACCCTGGCTATGGTCGAGATTCATCGGGCGCTGATGGAATTTGTGGAAGGAAATTAATAAGTGACTGATAATTCGAAAATAATTGAGAGTATTTCACAGTGTTCTGACCCAGATAAACTTCGCACCTGGATAAAAATGCACGGGATAAGAATGCCGATAATGTTGCAGAAGTAGCCTTTCGGAAACTCATTTCAATAGTGCCATCGGAAGAACCAGGAACTGTTGAGCATGATTTCTGGCAAACCATTCACGCATTTGAATACGCGCTCACAGAAGAGCGAGGAAAAACCATACGTTTAGCCCGAACACGCCAGAAAATTGGCCGTGTAGGAATAGTGCAGACACTAGAAGATTGGGCGCTGAGCAAGAAAACAACAGATGGGTTTGACATGCTATTAGAGCGGGGTATGCCGGAACTAACGGGAGAAGCAATTATTCTCCGGCACCCAGATGCGTTTGATTTGGATACACAAGCAGCTGCCCGTGAGCGGCTGAAACAAGCGGGTGTTGATGTCAGTAAAATGTAAATATTCTTATTGGGGTTTGCGCAGATGTTTTAAATTGCCGCTACAAATTGATATTAGATCAGCCACCGATCTGTCGAATCTCTTCGCAAGCGGGCTTTCATCCACCATCACGAACGTACCGGCCAGGGCGTGGTAATACCAGAGCTGGTCGTCCTTACCTGCGTTGAACCTTGTCCATAATTCTTCACCACATTCCTGATAATCCGAAATGATGCAGCGGATGTTGTGCAGCTTGTCAGCCAGAGAGACCAGCCGAGCAGATGCAGACTTGTGTGCAATGGCGTCAATGTAGGCTTGTTTACGTTCACGCCACGGCGGCTTGGGCGTGATATCCGTATCAGAACAGGCGTCAACGGTGTCAGGCCGCCTCTCCCAGAGAAGTTTTGCTGTTTGAACGCAACGGACTGGTTGTCGTTGAAAATGTTGATGCAGCTACATGTCCAGGTGCGATCAACGTCATGTTTGAGCAATTTCTGCGTTTGGCGCCCCGCCCACTGAACAGCTTTACGTTCTGCTGTCGTGCTGCACGAGATGTCGGTGAGTGCCCAACTTAATAACACCGGGGACGTGTCTGGGAGAAGGATTGCCGCGCCCAGGCCCGACCAGGCCATTGCGGAAGCTTGCATCCGTGAATACGCGGACCGGATGGTAGGTGCCCATGGCTCTCTCCACATTCAGTATGTGAAGAGTAGCTTGTCGGGTGGCCGTGCCAGTTTTGGTCACACCACCTGCTCGTTTTGACTGATCTGATTTGAGATATGTTTCTTCAGAGGACTGTAAAGCCAGGATACAGCCGCATATACGACCAACAACACCGGAACGCTGGCAATCACAATCAGCACCGCCAAAATCTCAGCTTCAGACTGTTGTGCTTTCAACTCGCTCAGCCATATGAGCGAAAGGTTCGCCCATGCGCAAAATCCAATAAGAATGATCCAAAACCGTAGTGAGCACGCCTTGTCATAGGCCCGCGTAAACTCTGCAGCCTGCCGATAGTATTCGATTTCAAACTGTGTTGGTTCGTAATCGATGTCGTCGTCGTATTCATCATCCATGATGAATGTCTCACCTAGAATGAACGCCAGATATTTAGGCGGCTTTGTCAATCAAGAAACCTTGCAGCCAGAAGAATCCGGACATCGAAGTGCAGTGTGATGGAATAAAACCTTCATCCAGAACATGCGGTGCGGCGTAGACCGGCACATTGAACGGCGTGTCGTCTTGTTCCGTATCGCGCATGACGGTTGCCTTCAGAACGTTTAGGAGGCGGTTATCGACGGACGTATGGTGATGCTCCAACACCTCTCCCTGGAACTCATAGACGCTCCCGCCGACATCATCGCGCGGAAACATCGCGGCCATTTTGGAGCAATCGATCATCAACGCTTCACCCTCTTTGACATTGCCGTCTTGCAAGGCGACTTCATAGAGACCGCCTTCGGTGATCTCGATCTGCTCGTGAACCGGCTTAGACGCTGTATAAGCGAATGCAGCAAACGAAATGTTATGCTCTTCGCCTAAGCGGTATTGGTCTTTGTTGAGAAAATACAAAGGATCAAAGAACGATATGTCTGCATCAAAACGCGTGCTGCCATGTATCGTTGCTTCAATGCCGAATTCCCAGGGCTCGATTTCGTCAATCGTCACGGAATGGACAATGCCGCCTGCAGCAAATGGATAGGCGCTGGCAAAGAGGTTCTGACCCGTCGCGGAGGAGTGAAAGACCAACCCCATAAACCGCACGTCGCCTTCATTTTCCGCGAACGCATACAGCTGATCCATCGGCACGCCTTCGAATAACGTTGGCGTTTCCAATTTCACGCTTCGCCAAACCGGCGTGGTTTGGATCAATTCGCCCAGGCGTTCCGAAGCAAACGTGTCGAGGTTTTCGTAGATACATTCCCAGTGACTGCCGTGTCCTTCCATAGCTACCTCCAATGGCTACCCTATAGAATGACCGTACAGCTCATAAGTGACCAAAACGGTCACACCCATGCCCTTTATTAGGGGCATGCAAAACGAACGACTATCTCTGTTGGCACGCACCTGGTGGGAAATTGAAGATCTAATCAATTCGATCTTCGATTTTCTTGGCGGGTTGCTCATCGTATGTGTGGTGTCGGTGGTTGTCGGCGCCATCCCGTATGGACTGATCTGGTTATTTTTCAATTTGATCGGGCTTGAGACGGATCATCAACTCGCCATTCAGATCGGGGCCACCACGATAATTGGGCACTTTTTGATTTGGTGGAAACACATGCGTGATTCAAGTGATGAAGCGCTCGACCTACCAATTCGGCGGCATCAAGACGGTAGATTCGTCCTTAATACAGGGATGACGAAAAGCCGTGAGAAGCGCTCAGCAATGGGTGACCGATTCTGTCTATCCGATATGAAAGAGTGAAGCTGTTATGTCAAAACGCATTGCCATTGTTGGATCATGCAGATTCCCGAGCCCTGAGTTGGTTCGCGAGTATGTACGTGCGTTGCGGGCAGGCGTGAGAGGGGAGGACCAATGCGTGGTGTCGGATCCATAGCCATGTTGATGGGCGTGACGTCCTGGCTTTTGACGGGTGATGCGAACGTATTCGTCGCTGTGTGGCTGATGTCTTTATTTGTCGGTGGGTTTCTCGTCCTGATCCTGCGGCCCTTTTTATAGCCTCAGCCTGTTTCTCTTAAATGTGTCCATAACTGTCACGCCTGACATTCATGATGCATGGCATGAGAGGAAGCGCTGCCATGATGTATGTGAACTTTGTGGCCCTGATTTTAGGGGCGGGGTTCTGGCTGCAAACAGGTGAATTTGGTGTCGGCATCTTGATATGGCTGATCTTGTTGGGCATTGGCGCATTTGTTTTAAGCTGTTTTGTCTATCCAGTCTCGACGCTGCTGGCCGTGGTGCTTGGGCTCTCATTTCCATGGGACACGGGTGATGGTTCTGATGGTGAGTGCTAACGATGCGTCTATGGAAAATCATAAGCCGCCCCACCTATGAGACCTCGATACATGACGGCCGCCTGGTGTGTGACGATCATTTTATGGAGCAGGACTGGCGTCTTGCTTACGAATGGATGGCGTTGCAATTGACCAAACGCGTTGTGCCGTCGCCCGCAGACACCCGCTTCCCCCAATGGGCGTGGTCTCAGTGGGAGGGTCCGGAGTGCAAGCGGCCAGACCTTCGGACCTTCCGTCATCGCGTTGCCCCGGGCGAATATGTCCGCCTGACGCTGGAGATTGATCCTGATCGGGTGCTGTTGTCAGACTTCGACGAATGGCATTTCCCGCTCAACAACTGGTACCTTCCGTTCGATGAAGCAGACGCCAAAAAGTTTGAGCAAATATTGGTGCGTGACCATGTCGCTTTTGGCGGGCCTCATCCACCGCACATCCAAAACCTAATCGAAGCAAGCTGGCACCGCATTTTTGATCTCGGCGCCGAAGATCCATATGGAACCCGAAGTAAACCGGAGCACCAATCCATTCAGGCGACGTTCTGGGAATTATTCATAGATGACGTCATTGACGTCACTCACTTTTCAAGCTGCGTGGCAGCGGAGTAAATCGCATGAGCATCGGTTTTCACTACAGGGCCTTGGACGTCTTCCAATCCAACACAGGATTGGGAGAAGGGCGATGTCCCGTACATACAGATATGACAAAGATGGAAATTTACTGCGCCGCTATGACAAGCCGCGCTTTCCCGATGGCGTGCCGCGCTGGTGGCGCCGTATTCGCGTAACGCGCCCAAAACGCTTTGAGAATCGCCGCGTGTGTCGGCTAGTGCTTAAAGGTGCGGATCCAGACGGTCTGGTCTTTCCAGTGGAGGGTAGCAAACCCTGGGATTATTGGTGGTGATGGCGTTAAGAATCTTATGTGACCGTTTTTGTCATATGACTATGTGGTAATGACGTTGCTCGTCATGCTGATGATCATTGTAACTAAGCAGTTTACAGGCTGATCTGGCGAAAAGAGGCTCAACGAGTACGCTGTGATTGTTGAGTTTGAGGTTGATCGTTATCAAGGGGGACGCGATCAATATAAAACGTGTGTTGTCGTTTTTCGAATTGCAACTTATGAAAGAGGGTGTGTCTTTTATGGTGCTCATTGCGTTCGTGTTCGGTTGCGGCTGATTTGTTGGCCAATGTGGGGGGAATTTCTGGAATATGCTCTTTTCAAATCTTAACGATGACATTTTCTTGATCTTCAGTCGCGAGCGAAAACACCTATTTGCTCAAGTGATTTCGAAGCTTTACCAAACATTTTTTTCTGAAGAGCTTCAGTTCCCATCAAGAAATAAAATAGTACAAATTATATATAGTTTGCTCAAAGAGCGCCCAGATCTATGGTCTGAAAATGATGAAGGTGTTTACGATGCTCCAACAGTCAGAAGCCGTGGGCGCCGGTTGCGAAGATCTCGATCAAGTGCACAGAACAAAGTAGTTCAGGATAAAGTCCTGTCTTATGCCGGGGATATTTATATCCAGCTTCTTGAAAGGGGCTGGCTGGAGGAAGAGAAGTTTGGGGTTCGCAAAACGGTTGATATGACGCCAGGCGGACTTGCGTTGGCGGATAGATTAGTTGCAATTGAAGGTGATCTTTCTGCTTTGTTTGGCGGGGTTGCGACAACGGTGCGTGATTCACTTAAAGCCATGAAGGAGAGCCCTGAAACCTCAGGTCAAGGTTTGCGGCAGTCAGTACAAACGGCGGGAGAGTTCGCTCGCAAATTACGTCTGATTATTTCCAGCCTACGAGATATCCAACGGCGCATTGTCGAAAGTGAAAACCTTCGAGAGCGTTTTGAGACATTCTTTATTGACTATATTCAAGATCACATGCTGCAGGATTTCCATAATCTACACGGCCCGAATCACCCGGCAAAATTAAAGGGTGAAATCCAACGCTTGGTTGATGACCTTTTTGGAAGCAATGATCTTATTGACAGAATTGCTTCTGTTTACCTTGAAAGTGGGGTGTCCGAAAACAAGGATTCAGCTTGGCGTGAGGTCATCAGTGACCTTGAGCGCGTCAAATTGGCCTTCGATCATATTGAACAAAGCTTTTTACAGGTTGAGCGTTTTCGGCGCCAACTGGAAACTCGTATTTACAATATGACAAAATATGCCCAGCTGGGCGCCAGTCGTTCACTATCTCGTATGACTGATTTAGTGCAAAGTCTGGATCAGATTGCAGCCCATCAATGCAAGGCGACTGCAACTGTGACAGTAGAGAGCGCGCTTATAGACCTTATGACTATGTGGTCAGAGACTTTATT
>Ga0316204_10011280_pt1 | contig 11230 bp, 7 predicted proteins | sample 6monrhotite_MG_2_FD_205661 | JGI IMG/M metagenome (GOLD analysis project Ga0316204, IMG submission 205661) | Microbial mat bacterial communities from mineral coupon in-situ incubated in ocean water Damariscotta River, Maine, United States -... | ecosystem: Environmental > Aquatic > Marine >...
ACATTTGTTTTGTTATTTACAGGATACAAAAATTAAGTTGACTAAAATATGAATTATGAGGGATAAAAGTCATGTCAGAGTACTGTTTGGTTCAAAAACAAGTATTGAAGTCTAGTAAATAATATACTTGTATTCTACTTTTTGGCATCATTGTTAAAGGGAATATTTAGTACATTTGTTAGCTAAGTTTTTCTTTTAATAATATAAAAAACGGTTTATGAAATTGTCTTATTGCAAGTATTTATTAGTTTTTAGTTCTTTATTATTTGGAGCTAATTTGAGCACATATGCTCAGGAGCAGTCACTAGGAGCTATGGTCTCCAAAAAAGTGGGCTTATACGTTTTTCCTGCCAAAGACCAGAGCGCTGAGCAGCAAGCGCAGGATGAGTCTTATTGCTATAAATGGGGTGTTGAACAGAGTGGTATAGATCCGTTGAATCCTCCACAAGTACAGGCACAACAAGTTGAAACAGGCCCGGACGGTGCTGCAGTTGGCGGTGCCGCAAGAGGGGCATTGGCAGGCGTGGCTATTGGTGCAATTGCAGGCGATGCAGGTAAAGGTGCGGCTATTGGAGCTGCTTCTGGTGCTATGGCAGGCCACAGAGCAAGTAGGATAGGCCGGAAACAACAACAACAGGCAAATAACCAGGCGGCAGGCCAGGCTGAAGCTGATATGATGAATAGCTTTAAAAAGGCCTACAGTGCATGCTTGCAGGGAAAAGGGTATACTGTTAACTAATAACTAAAACCATATAATTATTATGAAAATTACTTCTATAAAAAACTATTTCAGCACCCTTTTTATGTTTTTGTTGATGGCGAATGCCTTTGGCCAGAATATGGAGGAGAATCTGAACTTATTGTTGATACGAGAAGACAAAGTTTCTCCATCCATGTCAGTGGATTATGAAATGTCTTTGACAGACCTAAAGAATTTTCTAACGGAAAATAACGTTCAGAATTTCAATTATTTTACTCATCTGCAAGATGATTACAGCTTTACACATATTGTGCCAATTGATGATATGGATAATCTGCGTGATGGAACCCGGGAGGCCATAAAGAATAAAATAAATAAACCAGAACTAGATATAATCCTGGATTATTTTGATCTTTCTGTTGAATCTTATTATCAATATATTGTACAATACCAACCGAATTTATCATATGTTACCACCGTTGAAAACTGGCAAGAAAATAATCCATATAGAAAGTGGAACTTTTATTATTTCTTTCCCGGCAATGAAACCGAAGTGGAGGAGCTATTGGCTGCCTATAAATACTTGTATGGAAAGAAAAAAGCGTCAATGGGTTTTAGGGTCTTTACAGGCTTGATTGGTACTTCAAAACCATTATATATATTAACTACCTGGGGTGAATCTCCTTTAGATTATCATGAAAAACTGGAGAAAACTTCTAAACTTTTAGGCGAGGAAGGAGCTATTTTATGGACCAAATTGATGGCACTAGTCAGAGAAACAAAAACAGTTGAAGGCTGGTATCTGCCACAGTATTCTTACGCTCCGGGAATGAAGATGGCTGAATAAACAGGCCATTATTTTGTGTTAACAGATATTTTATGAATATAGTAAAGGCCCAATGGTATTCTATAAATACCATTGGGCCTTTACATTTGTTATTTTTATGCTTATTTCACTTTCCAAAATAAATGGCTGGAAATAATGATAAACTTCTATTTGGGTGGTTGCACCGGGTATTTTTTCATTAATTTTTTCACTCCCTTTGGAATGGTCTTCTCCCTTTTTTTAGGATTTTCATTTATGGTCTTGGTGGAGATACCCTGCCATATTAAGTTTTTAGATTCTCGATCATATACACTTACAACAAAAGTACCAACCGCGTAATCACTTTCAGAATAAGTGGTGGTAGCCGATCCCATACCCATACCGCCATATCCGACACCATAACCATAGCCCCATCTACCGCCATATCCCATGCCACCGTTATAATTGGTGTATGCCGTAGTACTTGTTTTTTGATCTATTACGAGATATAAGGTTACAGCTAAATCGCCTCCCTGATCAACAAAGGTGAGATTTCTCATTTCGAATTCCATACCCAAACTCTCCAGGAGTCTATTTTTATCCAGATCGTTGACTAATTGGTCACTATCATCCTGCCAACCTAAAAAAGTAATTGTTTTAAACTTGGTAAAATCTACCGTTTTGTCATAGTCGCTGTGAACTTGTGCAAAAAATTGAACAGAAGTTAACAAGGTTATGACAAAAACAAAAAATGTTTTATTGAATTTTTTCATAGAATTAGGTTTTAAAAAAGTTAATTTCTCTTTGAATTTTTTTATAATTTATCCTTAAGGTTACGATCTGCAGATATTACTAACAAATATAATACATCTTGCCTTAAAACATAGGTAATTTTTAAGCAAGACTTTTTTTTCAGGTATGATATCTTCTCATAACCATCAAAAGTAAACTAAGGGTATTATTCTAGAAGTACCAGAGCGGTTTATGGAATTGTAATATCGTTAGCTTGATAGCGGAATGACAGGCCATCAAATAGATAACCAGCCAAGGTCATAAATAAGAAAAATCCAGGTTTAGCTTAATATATAATTATAAGCTAATTGTCTGTTGTTTTGGGCTTGAATCTTTCTTTTTGTCTATCCTGATTCATTTTATAAAGATGCACATCCACTTGAGGAAAGGCAAATTCGATATTGGCTTTATTGAATCGTTCGGTTATATCTGTTAAGAGTGTACTTTTTAGGGATAACCCACTAGTTGCATCTTTGGCTAAAACTCTTAATTCAAAATTAAGGGAACTTTCATCAAATTTTCTAAGTAAAACCGTTGGTTCACTATTCTTAACCAATCCATCACTGGCTTTTCCTGCCTCCATCAACGTTTTAACAACCAATGCAATGTCAGAACCATATACTACGCCAATAGGTAAAATTATTTTCCTGATTTTATTTGTTAATGTCCAATTGGTTACATTTTTATAAATAAGTTCAGAATTAGGCACAATAAGATCACCCCTTTCGTAGGTAATTAAGCGTGTTGATCTTAGACCAATTTCCTTAACCGTTGACCAGGGCACTCCCGGAGCTTCAATGCTATCGCCTTCCCTGATAGGCCTTTCAAAGAGTAAAATAAGCCCACTTACAAAGTTGTTAACAAGCCCCTGAAGGCCAAAACCAATACCAACTCCAAGCGCACTCAAAGCAATTGTAAAATTGGTAGTGTTAAAACCCAAAACAGAAATGGCTACCACGAACCCTACGAACATGATAAAATAATGAACGAGCTGGGCTATAGAAAGTCGGGTTCCTTTGTCAAAATTCTTCTTGTCCAGGGTTTCATTCATAATGAACCTGCTAAAAAGGGAAGATATGATATATGAACCATAAAGAATACAAACTGAAGTAATTGCTAATTGCAGCGTTAACTCACTGTCTCCAATCTTAAACCCCATGGCCATAAGATTGTCAGTTGCTTCCGGTAGACTGCTATAAACCCCCCAGGTTATTAATATTTGCGGAAGAATAATAAAAACTATTGCAAGAATTTTTATAAACGTAGTTAACCGATCTACATTAGTAGAGAGTTTCTCAGGAGATAAGTTTTTATTAGTAACACTTGACCTCAGAAGTATCCGTTCTAAAGCGCCATGTATTATGAATAGGTAAACTCCATAGAGGGCTAATAGTATTGCCGTACGAATAAAAGAATCATACAAATATAATGCCAGTACTTCTTTACCGATTATTTCTGCTAAAAAAATAATACCAAAATAAATGATTGCTGCAAAAAGACTGTAAATCCAGATATTACGGTCATTTTCGGCCCTACTTATTTTAATCCAATAGATTCCCAGTAAAATTAGCGATAGAGAAAATAGAGCTATATATAATCTAAATAGTGTTGTAGGTAAATCTATGCTAAAAAATAAATTATCTAGTATTACCAGCAGCACAAAGAAATATACAATTTGTTTCTTCCAGGAAGTCAAACGGTCTTTTAAAACATAACATAATGAGGCACCAACAATTACAGCAATCAAAAACTCTTCAACGGGTGGTATTGTTTCGTATTTAAATAATAAGAATACCGTAGTAACGCTTACAAATACTGCAGATGAAAAAGCTTTATTTGCGAGGAATTTATATTTCGGAGTATTTTGAATAACTTCATTATTTTTCTTCATATTTAAATAAACCGTGAGGAATAAGAATATTCCCAATAGGATACCCCAAAAATGTGTCGTTGGATAATCGTAGTTCTTTAGTGAAAAACCAACAAACCCTTTCCGGGTATTTTTCCATAATTCCGGGGTAAATTGATCTTTGTATTTGGAAGAAAGCATTGAGGCAGATTTATCAATTAAAACTTGCTCCGTTTCTTGCTTACTTAATGATTTATGTTCATCTAACAGAACATCAATTTTTGGTTGTATTTTATAACTGTTTTCCTGAAGTATTAATAATTCACCCAATTTTGGAACAAGCCTATTAAGCGCCGTATCAATGACGCTATTGGTCTTTTTAAATGTGGTTATTATCTGCGTGGGGGTATTTTTTGTAACCAAAGTGTCTTCCCATAGTAACCAGTTTTCCTGTTCTTTCAGCCACATTTTCCTTTGGCCCTCAATTTTTGCAATCTCGTTAGAAAGAGGAATATTGGCATCCTTGAAATTTTGTGCCACTGTCAAAACCTCCCTTTTAAATATTTTAAGAGCATTGAAGCTTGTACGTTCGGCAGCCTTGATTTTATTCAAAGTAACTTCCAGCGTATCTAATTTTTCATCGATGGAATTAAATGAGCTAACTAAGGCGGTTTTATCTATGGTATCACTTAAAACTTTATGAGTTCGAAGCAATTTCACTTTAATTTCTGAAGCTAAAGGAATTATTTCTGAGATTTCAGGGATATATATTTCCGGAACATTTACCTCACTTTCTGTACTTTTTGAATTAGTTGTTTCCTGGCCGTAGCCTTGCTGAAAATAACCTGTACATGCTAAAACAAACAAGAATGTAACTATCATTTTTTTAGCATCCGGAAAAGAAAATGAATTTTTTGCAATCACACCTTTTGACTTCATAATTTCTCTATTGGGAATAATGGCTAATTTACGATTTTATTCCTATGAGGATCTTTTGTCTTAAGCGCAATAAAAGTTGATCTTCTTATATCGTTATTGTGGTTATAAGTGTTAAGATTTAATATAATTGTGTAATTTTAAAAATTCAAATTATGTTTCTATCTTCCAATTAAAATAGAATTTTTATTAGTTATAATGATAAAATATTTCAACTCGGCCAAAAGTAACATTTCAAACTTTTTCCTGCTTTTGTCTATACTTCTTATTGTATTATTGACCGCCTGTAATGGGATAGAGAAGGAGGCTTATGTAAAGGTAGAGCAAGAATATCACGAGGCTTCCTTTGTAGGCACGGCATCGTGCATAGAATGTCACCAACAGGAATATGAATTATGGGAGAATTCACATCACGATCAGGCTATGAAAGTTGCAGATTCTACCACTATACTTGCAAACTTTAATAACACCACATTTACCCACAAAGGAGTTAAAAGTTCCTTTTTTCAAAAAAATGGGGATTACTATGTAAATACCCAGGGGGTGGATGGTAACTATTCGGATTATAAAATTGTATATACCTTTGGTTATACCCCTTTGCAACAATATATTGTCAAGTATCCTAACGGGGAGTACAACTGCCTGCTTACCGCCTGGGATACCGTTGAGGAAAAGTGGTTTCATCTGCAACCCGATTTGGATTTAAAACATGACGAGTGGATTAATTGGACAGGGGGCAGCCAGCGATGGAATACCATGTGTGCCGATTGCCATTCAACAAATCTTCAAAAAAACTACGACCTAACCGCCGGTGTGTTCAATACTACGTTTAGTGAAATAAACGTAGCCTGCGAGGCATGTCACGGTCCTTCAAGTGCCCATGTATCTTATTTCAAAGAACAGGAGGAAAATGAAACAAACGGAGTTCTTCCGCCTGAGATGTATATGGGTAGTGCTGTACCCCCTAAGGAGCTGGTGGACAAATGTGCCAGATGCCACTCCAGAAGAGGGAATTTAACCCCTTATTTTGATTATACCGGCGATTTCATGGATCATTATTTTCCAAGAATGCTGGAAGAACCGTTGTACGAACAAGATGGTCAAATACGAGACGAGGTTTATGTGTATACTTCGTTTATTCAAAGCAAAATGTACGGGCTTGGGGTATCCTGTAAGGATTGTCATGATGTACATTCCCTTAAATTAAAAAAGCAGGGTAACGATCTGTGTTTAAGTTGTCATGTTCCTGATAAATACGATTCACCAGAGCATCATTACCATAAAATGAATACAGAGGCGTCACTTTGTATTAATTGCCATATGGACGGTAAATTGTACATGGTAAATGATTACAGAAGAGATCATAGTTTTAGGATACCAAGACCAGATCAGTCTGTAACATATAACACTCCAAATGCCTGTAATAAATGTCATACGGACAAAACGGCTAAATGGGCAAGCGATTTTATCGTTGAAAAATACGGACCTGAGAGGGCCGACCATTTTTCCGATCATTTATTAAAGGGATATTTTGAAAATAATCAGGAATTTAAGACTGTGTTATCTAATAGTAAATACCCGGAGATATCAAGAGCAACAGCTATTGGTCTTTATGTAAATTCTCCTATAACCTATGAAGAAGCTTTGGATTTAACAAGGTATCTAAACGATTCATCGGTATTGGTAAGAAATCAAGCTGTCCGTGCCTTTGAAGCTATAAATCAACCTGAGTTTTCGTCGTATATAACTCCCTTGTTAAAGGATTCTGTTCGTGCAGTTAGGATATCAGCCGCACACTACTACAATGTAGTTGACAAGAGCGCGGTACAAAATAATGAGGATTTTAAAAAGGCAGACAAAGAGTATATGACAGAGCTCATTACTAATTCGGATTTACCCGGTGGCTTGCACCAGCTGGGGGTGTACTATCAAAGTATTGGCGATAGTGAAAATGCAATTAAATACTACAAAAAGGCGGTTGAGGAAGATGGTTATTTTAATAGGTCACGTATGAATCTGGCACTGTTATATTATCAACAAGGATTAGTAGATGAAAGTGAGGCTATTTATTTAAAAATCATTGAACAAGAACCAGATTATGGTTATACCTATTATATGTTAGGACTTTTATACTATGAAACTAACAGGAAAGATAAGGCAATGGAGTATTTGGAAAAAGCCAGTAATAAAGAACCTGCTAACGCAAACGCATCATATAATTACGCCCTCATGCTTCAGCAGGAAAACCGAAATAGTGAAGCTTTGGTTATCTTGGATAAAGCTCTAAAAACCTTTCCAGGTGACGAGCGTTTATTGTATGTAAAACTTTTAAGTGAAGTTAATTTGAATCAAACCAATGCAGCAATGAGCACATGTACCCAATTGCTCCAAATAAACCCTAACAATAGTAATTATTTGCAAATATTTCAAAGGTTGCAGCAAGGTGATTTATAAGATCTGTAAATATTTAACTGAAGATTTTAGCTCTTTTCTTTTTTGAGGTCCTGCATTTTATTCCAACCCTTTTTTATAAATCCTGTAGGGGCAATCATAACTTATTTTTATTCTTTCTAAATGAATATTATCGTAACTTTCTAAGGCATAATTAGATTGAAAGTTTAATAAATTCATTTGTAGTTCTATGGAAGATAAAAACCAAGGATCGGAATCTAAACCGACAAAAGGTATTACAAGGCGAAGCTTCATCAGAGGTGCCGGATTATCTACGGCAGGCAGTGTCTTTTTAACTTCAAATGCCCTTGCGTTTGATTATAAGGAACAGCATGTTGCTGGCAAAGAATTTGGACCTGAAGCCATTACCTTAAAAATGAAGGTAAATGGTATTATAAAGTCATTAAGTGTGGAACCGAGAACAACATTGGCTTCAGCGTTAAGAGACCATTTGGAACTTACAGGAACTAAAGTCGTTTGTGATCGGGGCTCCTGTTCAGCATGCACCGTTTATTTGGATGGGAAACCTGTGAATTCCTGTATGATGTCAGCTTTTGATGTTGGCGAGAAGGAAGTCACCACCATTGAAGGTATTGCTAAAAATGGTGAATTGCATCCTGTGCAACAAGCGTTCATTGAGCATGATGCTTCCCAGTGTGGCTACTGTACACCGGGGATGGTAATGTCTTGTGTGCATCTGGTAGAAAACAACGCAAATCCTGATTTGGAAGATGTAAAAAAAGCCACTCGCGGCAATCTTTGTCGTTGTGGTACTTACCCTCATGTCTTTAAGGCTACTTTGGCAGCAGCAAAAAAAACAATTTAACATGGATACTAGAAAAGAAAAATTCCCATACGGTATTCCAGGGCATAATTTAAGCGAAATAGAAAGGGAAATACCTATTGAAGAACCGCCAGTATGGCCGGTTAACGATGAATTAAAAGTAATTGGAAAAAGGGTAACAAGAATCGATGCCCTCGAAAAAGTGACTGGTAAAGCAAAATATACCTCTGACATTAAATTGCCGGGGATGCTCTATGCAAAAATGTTACGTTCTAATGTACCACATGCAGTTATCACATCAATCGATATTTCCAAAGCAGAAAGCCTGCCAGGAGTACATGCAATTCACCTTATAGAGAATGCCCAGAAAGAGGGGGAAGAAAATAATAATGGTAAATATCCGATGGTAAAATATGCGGGGCAACCTCTGGGAGGTGTCGCTGCCGAAAGCCTGGAGATAGCCAAAGATGCTATCTCATTGATTAAGGTGAATTATGAAGAGAAACCCTTTGTCATAGATATCGAAGCTGCCATGGAACTCAATGCACCGATTGTATTTGATGTGCCAATTACACAACAGGAAGATGGTGGAGATGTAGGTGAAACGCATGATGGGAGCAAAGGGGAAGGTAATGTTAGAGGGCCGTCTACCAGTAGTTTTTTTGGTGGACCCAGAGGTGATTTGGAAACGGGTTTCAAAGAAGCGGATGTTGTTGTTGAGAGGACGTATCGCACACAGGTGCATACACACATGCCCCTGGAGACCCACGGCGTGGTGGTCGACTGGAATTCTGACCAAATGATGGTTTATGCATCTACGCAAAATACCAATGCGGTTAGAAATGAAATGGCGAGTGTCTTTAATTTGCCAAAAAGTAAAGTAAGGGTATTCTGTGATTTTATGGGTGGTGGATTTGGCGCAAAACACAGTGCCGGAAGCTTTGGACCTATGGCTGCAAATCTTGCTAAAAAAACGGGAAGACCAGTCTGGTTAATGTTAGACCGACAAGAAGAACACATTGCTGAAGGAAACCGTCCTAATTCTATTCAATCTCTGAAAATAGGAGCCAGGAAAGATGGTGCTTTGACTGCCATACAGCAGCGTTCCCATGGGACAGCAGGTGTAAACCTGGGCGCTGGTGTAGGCCGGATTGCCCAAATATTGTATCCCTGTCCAAATTTTGCGACCGAACAATATGATGTATTGACCAATGCAGGACCAGGTGCTGCCTGGCGTGCACCGGGTAATGTTCAAGGTGCTTTTGGGCTCGAACAGGCTATTGATGAATTGGCGGAAAAGCTGGAAATAGATCCATTGAAATACAGAGACATAATTGATAAAAGTGAAGTGAGAAAAGTGGAGCGCCAACGGGGAGCAAAACTTTTCAAATGGTCTCGTCGTCAACCAGCAGGTAGTGGTGATGGAGTAATAAAGAAAGGACTCGGCGTTGGCCAATCTACATGGCCTCGATTTGTATCTCTCGATTCTACTGTTGAAGTTAAAATCCACAACGGTGGCGGGGTTGAGATTCGGTCAAGCGTCCAGGATATAGGGACGGGAACTAAAACCATTCTTGCCCAGGTAGTTGCAGAGGAATTAGGCCTTCCGGTTGCAGCTATTACAGTCAACATCGGGGACACATTTTTCCCTGTTGGTCCGGGTTCGGGTGGAAGCGTAGTTACCGGATCCATTACCCCTCCGGCCCGTAATGCTGCTTATGAAGCTAAAAAAGCACTTTTGAAACTTGTTGCCAATAAATGGGAAACCGATTCTTCGGACTTGTTTATTGATAACGGTGAGGTAGGCAGTAAAGGGGATGCCAGTCTGAAAATGTCATTCAAAGAGGCAACCCAATTAATGCGTACAAGCCAAATCAGCAAAATGGCCAGCCGCTCTAATGATTATGGTGGCTTTCAACAACCATGGGGTTTGGCCTATGGTGATTTGGGGTCCGTGCAGTTTGCAGAGGTCAGTGTCAATACCGATACAGGATTTATTAAGGTAGATAAGATAGTAGCTGCGCATAGTTGCGGTAGACCACTTAATATAGGTCAATTGGAAAGTCAAATCAATGGTGGAGTTATCCAGGGGGTATCCTACGCTCTATATGAAAATAGAGTTATGGACAAAGGAACTGGTCATATGATGAATGCCAATGTGGATCAATACAAGGTGCCATTTTCTATGGAAATCCCGGAAATTGAAACCGTTATTGTAGAAGAATATGCAGCACGTTCCTCTACGGATGCATATGGCATTGGAGAACCCGCGAATATAGCAACGGCTGCCGCAATTGCCAATGCCGTTTATAACGCGATAGGAGTGAGGATTTATGAAATACCCATTACTCCTTCAAGTATTCTTAAAGCATTAAATAAAGTCTCTTAAATACAAAGACATGAACAAATTTAGTTGGTACGAAGCCAAATCTGTTGAAGATGCTCTTCAGCAGGTGAATTCAACTGTATCCGAACAGCTATATGAGCATTCAGATAAAGCATCGGTATTCAAATCCGGTGGAGTTGATGTGTTTGACCTGGTAAAGGAAGGTTTGCTTAAACCTCAAAAAATTATCAATATCCGGAACATTCCCGGTCTTGATAAAATTGGTTTTGACCCTAAAAAGGGACTAAGCATAGGATCTAATGTTACCCTGGCCGAAATAGCTTCCAATCCAGATATAAAAACGCACTACCTGGCTCTCCATCAGGCGGTAAACCATGCTGCAACCCCCCAATTGCGAAATATGTCGACCTTGGGAGGCAATATAGCACAGCGTAACCGATGCTGGTATTTTCGTTCTGCTGATCATGATTGCTATCGCAAAGGAGGTGATCGTTGTTTTGCACGCCATTCTGAAACAGGGGAAAATGAAAATCACGCTATTATCGATAATGGATCTTGTGTTAGTG
>Ga0316204_10011281_pt1 | contig 11229 bp, 13 predicted proteins | sample 6monrhotite_MG_2_FD_205661 | JGI IMG/M metagenome (GOLD analysis project Ga0316204, IMG submission 205661) | Microbial mat bacterial communities from mineral coupon in-situ incubated in ocean water Damariscotta River, Maine, United States -... | ecosystem: Environmental > Aquatic > Marine >...
TGTACAAGGCTTTATTCTCCACTGTTTTTACAACACTAATTATCTAACTCGGCGTACCATGGCGTTCTGGCTATCGCTCATTCTTTTTGTTTGTCAGGGCGTGCAGTTTTCTACCGGACACCGTTACATTAGTAGCAAGGACTGCGCCTGATACGTCAGTTTTATTGTTTCTGAATGAGTTTGACTGGAAAATATTATTTTTGAAATTTAATTCTGGCAAAAAATACCTAAACATCCACCAAGTATGAGGCCGGTGACAATCTGGATTGCTCAGTTAGGAGGTTTTCTCGCGAGGAAGAGCGACGGTAATCCTGGTGTAATACACATATGGTGTGGACTTGGAAAATTGGCAGATATAACTGAAGGTGTTCGCATGATGAGAAATATTTATGGGTACTAGAACAGGACTGTGTAGAGGGCGCCGGGTGACCGGCGTTCCTATTACGAGACGTTACTGCCCCATTTTTTCCTTCTACCAAAGATATTATGGTGATATTACCCAGTAGCCAAATGTGTTTTAATATATGTCCTCAACAAACTGGTAAAGCAATAATTAATTGATTTGTAACGCATCAGATTTGTGATTGATTAGTTGTGATAACCAAATTAAAAAAGGCGTTATAAAAAACCAGCAAATACCAACAGCGAACAAGCTAATGTGATACACGTAATCATCAGGAAAATTTAATACATCAAACTTGTAGCCAGCCCAGTACGCCAAAGGAGCAAAAACAAAACCCGCAATTGCTGCTAGCAATAGATGATTTCGAAACCATACCAGGCTATGATTGATAGTAGTACCAAACAGCATCCACAGCCCGATCAACCATAACGGAGCTAAGCCCTCAATGGCCATTTCGTGACTGGGGGCGAATATATTATGGGAAATCATTGTGGAATCTACAATCAATCCGATGACACCGGCACTTAATATTATTTGTATATCTGAATACCAATTTTTAACCAGGTAAACATGGGTAGCAATAATTAGCGCCACGCTGACTAATGCTAATATTTCAACCCGATTGCTTACGCTCAGCACACATGCAAACCATCCAACCTGAAATACCGCAGCATTAGCAAAAGCGTTCATATTGAATGGTTAATATCCGGAAGAATCGGTAATTGTCGATTCAAGGGTTTGCTAAATATAAAATGAACATCGCTAATGGCGCGCTCTTGAAATCCGCCCTCGCAGTAGGATAAGTAAAATTCCCACATGCGTATTAATGACCCGTGGTAGCCACGTTGCTTGATTCGTTCCTTGTTTGCAAACAATTGTTCGCGCCATAAACGCAGTGTTCTCGCATAATGAGGGCCAATATCTTCCAAATGGAATAGTCTTAAATCAGTTGCTTTGGTTGTGGCATTTAGCAATGCAGTGTTTGATGGGATACAACTACCGGGGAAAATGTAACGTTGAATAAAGTCCACCGACCGTTTTGCCTGCTCATAACGTTGGTCGGCGATTGTGATGGCTTGAATCAACATAATGCCATCGGGTTTGAGTAACTCGCTGCATTTTTTGAAAAATGTATTATAGTAACGATGCCCAACAGCTTCGATCATTTCAATAGACACCAGTTTGTCATATTGGCCTTGTAGTTTCCGGTAATCCTCAAACAGCAAGTTGATTTTATCGCCAAGCTGCTCTTCCTGTATGCGGTGTTTTGCCCAGACATACTGATTTTTTGAAATCGTGGTAGTGGTAACTTTACAACCGTAATGTTTCGCTGCATAGATGGCGAAACCGCCCCAACCCGTGCCAATTTCAACAACATGGTCATTTTCATTGAGGTCCAACTTGTCACAAATCCGCTTTAGCTTGGCAATAGAGGCTTGTTCCATCGCAGCATTGTCAGTTTCAAATATACCGCAGGAATACATCATGGTGGAATCAAGAAATAACTCAAAAAAATCATTTCCAAGATCATAGTGAGCAGCAATGTTATTTCGACTGCCTTGCAGGGTATTTCGGTTTAGCCAATGTAATAGTTTGCGAAACGGGGTGACGAGTTGAGCCCAACTACTCTCCATGCCGTCAAGTAACGCCATATTGCGCGCCATGATTCTAATAACATTTGTCAAATCATCCGTTGACCAATGACCCAGGATATAGGACTCTCCAGCGCCGATACTTCCACCAAACGCCAGCATGGAATAGAACTGTGGATTCTTCACGTGTAATTCTGCAGTTACCGGAAACTTTTTACTTATGCTCCCAAAGAATGTGCGTTCACCCTGGTCAAAAATTACTAATTGGCCAACTGACAAGCTTTCTAGCTGTTTAAATACTAATTTTTTTGCTATAGACGAAAACAAGCTTAATGATTTTCGTCCATCAAGGCTTTTGCTTGCTATAACAGATGTTGATTTAGTGTTCATAATTTTTCCGACTTAGGTTGAGAGTTTAATGTTTTAAGGCGATGCTTAGGGTGCTCGATGAACGGGAATCCTTTTACCCACATCTTGAATGCCTGCCAATAAACAGCACTAATAACTTTACCCGTCATAATCGGGAAATTGATCAAGACTGTTGCAAGACCCAATGGGGTCATTGGTTTACGTTTCATTACCATAGTGGCATCAAAGATTTTTTTGCCGCTGTTTCCATGTTTTTGATGATTCTCCATGTGCACACTCAAAAGCTGATCCGGCTTCATAAAGCGCCAATCATAACCAATGTTTATATCCATAAAAGGTGATACATGGAAGTCTTTACCGAACCTGTAGCGTTTGTTGCGACCATTTCCTTCATTTAGCTTTTCACTAAGCACATAGCAGTGTTGTTCTCGCCACGGTGTATTGTTAACTTCGGCAACAATGGTTTCTACCTGGGTATCTGATTCGTTAAAGCAATAATAAAAACTCACCGGATTAAAGCAATAACCAAAATATCGAAAGTGGGTCAGCAAGCGAATGGGGCCGCGGGGCCGCTTCCCTGTTTCTTTTTGCACAAGCTTGCGAATGGATTGGTCCAGCTTTACAACGGGATTACCATAATGATCCGCACGCCGAAACCAGGCCAACGTAAATTTATTCGTGGACCAAAACCATCGCTTCGTAAAAAGCTCAGGTAGTTCCGCCAGGTCCACGTACATCATAAATATCTTGTACTCGAATCCATGCTGTATGGGCGCAAAGCGCCTGTGCCTAACTTGCCCGGTATAAATGCAACTTTTCATTGTCTATTGTCCGCTTATAATGTTCTACAGCATTAAGTGCGCTTACCACACCATCCTCGTGAAACCCGTTACGCCAATAAGCACCGCAGAAGTAGGTATTACGTGGACCATTGATGAGCTCCTGTTGAGATTGGGCCTCCATGCCCTTGACAGTGAACACAGGGTGATCATATTCGATGCGCTTAATGATCTTTTTGGGATCAATGGCATCAGTGTTATTAAGTGTTACGCAAAACGTGTGTTTGGATTTAATGTTTTGCAGAATATTCATGTCATACGTCAAAGCAACGCGATCCCTATTTTGCTTAAGGATGTGGTAATTCCACGCTGCCCGGGCCAATCGTTTTTTGGGCAAAACACTTGAATCAGTATGCAATACTGCTTCATTGCGATGATAGGGTATTGCACCCAATATCCTTAATTCGTCACGCGTGGGATCATCAAGTATCCTAATAGCCTGATCACTATGGCATGCGATAAAAACACGATCGAACTTTAACACTTCGTGCCCACGAGGTTTGACTAGCACATGGCTGTCAAAACGTTTTACCCAATCGACAGGGCTATTCAGGCGAATGCGCTCTTGATACGCTTGAGTAAGTTTCTCGACATAATTTTTAGAACCATTTTTAATGACATACCAGTTAGGCCGCTCGTTGACGCTCAACATGCCATGATTTTCGAAAAAACGAATAAAGAAGTAAGCAGGGAAATCCATCATTTTATCAGGTGCCGAGGACCAAATTGCCGCCCCCATGGGAATAATGTAATGGCTAATAAACTCTCTAGAGTAACGGTTTCGTTGCAAATATTGCCCCAGGGTATAGGTATAGTCAGTATTTGTTTGATTGAGGACTTGTTTAGCTTCTTCATTGAAACGCAGGATGTCACGAATCATGCGATAGAAAGAGGGCTTAACCAAGTTACGTCGTTGGGCAAACAGACTATTCAATGAGGCTCCATTGTACTCCAGGCCTGAGCGTTCGCATTTGACACCAAAGCTCATATTGCTGGACTCAATAGCTACATTCAATTCTTTAAGCAACGCCACAAAGTTCGGATAGGTCTGTTGATTGAACACAATAAACCCGGTGTCAATGTTATGTTGTTCATTGTCAATTTGTACCTGGTGGGTGTGCGTATGTCCGCCTATATAGGTATTGGCTTCAAAAACTGTTATTTCCGCATGTTTATGTAGTTGATATGCAGCAACGTTTCCTGCAATGCCGGTACCGATAATAGCAATTTTCATGATTGTCTCACTGTGCTTAACATTAAACGGGTATAGAGCCTGCTGGGTAAATTGGAGAGTATTTTGTACGTCCAGCTGAACGCTTTGGGAAAATTAATTTCTGGTTTCTTTTTCGCGATGCCGTCGACAATTATTTTTGCGGCTTCTTGCACCTCAATGCGCATCGGCATGGGAAAATCATTTTTATCTGTTAGTGGAGTACGGACAAAACCAGGACAAACGGTGAAAACATCAATGTTTTCCTGCACCAGGTGTATACGCAAACCTTGCAGCATATTGCGTACGGCGGCTTTGGATGCGCCATACGCCTCTGCTCGAGGTAAACCAGCAAAAGAGACGGCACTGCTCATCCCTCCCAGCTGCGCGGGCGTCGAGCTTCGCAGCAATGGCAGCACCGCCTCTATTCCGTAGACCATACTCAAATAGTTGGTCATAATCGTTCGTTCAAATACGCCTGATTCAAAGTTTTTAATATCAACATATTCCGCAGTACCGGCATTGAAAAATGCGATATCCAATCCTCCCCAACATTCTTCAATACGTTTAACCACTGCTTGGTTTTGTGCTTTATCTGTTACATCCATTGGAAGCACAAGCACATTGTGAACACCCATCTCGTGTGCGACACCTTTGAGTGATACATGATTTCGTGCACTTATCGCAACTTTTGCACCGCGTTTTGCCAGTTCCAGTGCAACCGCTTTACCAATACCAGATGAAGCACCCGTTATCCATACGCGTTTATCTTGAAAGTAATTGTTGAGTGCCATTGATTTCTATACCTTATGCTTAATGTATTTAATAGCAGAGCCGATAACTGGAATATTTTCGTAAACCATTTGGCCTGCGTCGAAATAATCACGATGAAAACTAATCTTTGCGTCAAAACGAATCTGCGTGCTGCCGGAAACCTCAATAACGGTCTTCGATAAGCTGCGATGCCTCAATGCCATATTCCAGGTAATCATTGCGGATGCGTTCTTTGAATAAACTTCACCAAATTCAAACTGACAACTTTCAATATTCCGGTATAAACTGGAAAAATAAGCAACTAATGTCGTCAAGCCCTGGATTTCGTGAAACGGATCAATAAAGGTAACGTTATCGTCATAAATTGTTTCTAAGAGATTAATGTTTCTCGCGTTCAATCTCTTATAAACTCGCTTAAAGTTATCAATTATCGTATTCATTACCAGTTTTACTTATCCGCCAATCGACTGTTTTTCATCTCATCGGGAACAGTTTTAAGGTCCCAGATAATACCGAGCCATGAAAGTAATTTGAGAAAGTAATAAGTCACATCCACTTCCCACCAGTAAAAGCCCTGGCGAGCAGAGCCGGGAAAGTGATGATGGTTATTGTGCCAACCTTCACCGCACGTTATTAGGGCTACCACTAAATTATTACGGCTATCATCCTTGGTGTTGTAGCGTCTTTTGCCAACCTTATGGGCTAGGCTGTTTACGGTATATGTTGCGTGGTAAAGGATCACTGTAGAAATAAAAAAACCCCATACCAACATTTGGCCGCCATTGGTATTCAACGAAGGATCAAACTCCGCGAGCAGTTCGCCAGCTACGTATAAGCTTACCGTGAGTGCAATAGGAACCAGAGCGTCAAATCGATCTAGCCAAACAAGCTCCTTGAATTTCACCAGATCAGGAACACGATACAACTTCGGTGGAAAGTTTTTGGCAGAGGTAAACCAACCCAAATGGCTCCATAAAAAGCCGTGCTGTTTTGGAGAATGTACATCTTCGTGTTTATCTGAATGAAGGTGATGATGACGATGGTGAGACGCCCACCATAAAGGTCCACGCTGAGCCGCCGATGCGCCCAGGACAGCAAATATGAACTGAACAACACGTGAAGTTTTAAAAGTTTTATGCGAAAAGAAACGATGATAGAAACCGGTTATCGCCAGCATACGAAAAAAATACAGACCAAATGCTACCAATACTGCGACTGGACTCCAGCCAACCCAAATAACACCGAGGCACATAAGGTGAATAAAGAAAAAAGGCAATACTCTTAACCAGTCAACCTTTTTCGTATCGTCTTCGACAGTTACTTCATTAACATGCTCGTACGCGTCAACCCACTGAAGCAGCTTGCCTAATGTGGCGATGAAATTATTGCGTGCTGCTTGTGCGGATAATAGAATTTGTTTCACGTCTCTTAATCCTTATAAGATTGCTGAAGTATTGTGATCTATACTGCTAACCTCAGGCATTTTGAACAGCCCACGATTGTCGTTGGCCTTTTTGTCCGACTCAGGTTTTATAAAGGATTCTGGCTTTATAAAGACAAGAATGACTTCGCCCAGATTTACACCATACTTGCTCATTACAGAGCGGTTGATGACTGTGTTTTCGTCGATGCTGTACATCCAGTCATCGAACTGCACATGATAAATGTCCCGATCCACTTCAAGTGCCAGGGTGTATTGCCAACGTAAAGCATTTCCAAAAGCAACACCTTTCGCTTCTCCAATGACATCATCCGCGGTCCCTGTGTAATTGTGCTTGTCAATGCGCACCAGGCTCCAAACTCTTCGCTGGGTCGATCCATCGGAATAGGTAAAGTGCTCATCTAAGATGCCCTTGTTGTTTTTCCATTTGCCATGCATGCGCACATGGAAACGCTTTATTACTTTCTCACGATAATCCTGAAACAAACCCCAGGCTTGAAGCGGGCCATTAAAATAGGTTTTCATATCCATCACTGGAGTTTCGTTATCGTACTCCTGCGGTGTTACTCCGCATGCACTTATTACAGTGGCCAATACAACGGAAAGGAAACTTTTGGTGTAAGCGGGCATCAACATTGTTAACTCTCCTGCTGGCCAATTAACTTTGCTCTTAACTCTGGTTTGGAAGTATTAGGGTCCAGCCAAATTGATAACAGGGCTACTCCAAACATTGGGTCATCGAACATCGTTAACGGCTTGTCATTGTAATAAAATTGTGTTTTTCTATCATTAGTAACGAGCGTCGTAATACTGTCACCAGGCTTAACGTTGGGCCAGATGTGCCTCAAACGAACGGCCCAGGAAGCGCGCCATTCGCTATCAAAAATGTCCAGGTGCTCCCACTCCTCTACAGTTCGTTGGGCTAGATCATCACTGGCTATGTGCTTGTCATAGGTAATAGTGAGTGCAATTGGAAGAGAGTCCTTGATGTTTTGATATTCGCCCGTCGCAGTCCACAAGCTCGCTTGGTAAATCGACAAACCAAACCACGTTAACTCTCCGTCTCCCACGGCAATCAGAGTGGGAAATCGAGAAGCTCCTGTTATTTCGACGCTTGTATGGGCAACATCGGCTTGCACCATTCTTGCGGGTACAATCATCAGTATCGCTAACAATACAAGGTAAAACACACTGATGTCTCGTGTCAGGTTATGTTCTACGTTGCGGTTTTGATTTCGGGTTGTATTTATGATTTTCATGATTTCGACGACACCTATTATTTGTTTCCAGCAGAGCTTCTGTTTCGCTCTGCTGGAATCGAGCGACTTACACTAAGGGCGTTATATTGCTGTTGAATTGCGAAACACAACGTCTTGAGCACTTTTGCTAAATTTTGCAACCGCCATTTGAAACAAAGCATTTGCCGGATCCCACTGAATCATCGCAGTGAATATGGGATAACAAGCGAAGAGTGCAATCCAACTCGGTACGGCTGGTGATACTAATACGGCTCCTATTAAGGCAGCACCCAATAAATAACGGCGAATAGCTTCTGAACGACTTACATTGATGGTGAATTCTGTATTCATGATTGACTACTCCTGTTGTTTGGTTGTCTATGAATGTCTTTACTGACTAATATTTAATACTTATACAATCCCTATACGTTGCGTTATTAAAGTTATACAAAAACTGTACGAATATGTCAAGAAGATATTAATAAATATTTAAATAACCAATAAAAACAAAAAGTTACTAAAATACAATAATTGTGCAAATATTGTATTTTACCTATACAAAATAAGAGAAGGAATGTTTCTTAGGCGGTATTGAGGATAAATCGCACACCTTCCATGGTGCGCTTGTTGAGGTTTGGCAACGACAAGGATCGCCAAGGTTGGTGAGGAGAAAAATTAACGTATAAGAAGCATTGGCAGGCTTTACTTAGCCTTAGCCTCGAGCAGCAATGGTCTCATTAACTTTACGGATTGCTTGGGAAATATCAGCACCGAGGGGGATTGCCCCAGCTGCAATAATCTCGTCGGTGTGTTTTACCGCAGTTTTTCCGCCAACAAAAACAGGCACATCCACAGTTTCCACTAATGTTGATAATTCGCGACTGAGAACAGACGACTGTGGTTCGATAGCCCCGGATAACAGAATGGCATCTGCATGGGATCGTTCAGTCGGTGCTTTCAATTCAGCGTAAGGGGTATCAGCACCAAGGTATACGAGCCGGTAGCCCTGGTTTAACGCTGACAGGCAAAATAACATGAGGCCCACTTCATGCCGCTCTCCTGGCAGGCAAGCCGCGACTAAAAGAGGACCATTTTGTATCGTTGCATGGTGATGAAAACGGGCACCCAGCTTGTTACGTAAATAGGCGCCGAAAAAGTGTTCTTCTGCCACACTGCCTTCATTTTCTGCCCAACGAATGCCAAGGTTCTTTAATAAAGGCAATATCAAATGCTTAGTGACCAAATCGATTGGGTAGATTGATAACGCGTCGTTATAGGCTTGATCCAATGCATTGGTATCGAAACGGACAATGGCATTTAGCATACGGCGTTGATAATTAGACCAGGGATCAGATGCCGTTTCATTTGCGGTCTGCGTACTTATTCCATTCAGGTACTCTTTAACCTGGCCAATAGAGATTCCTTTGTCGAGCAATTCGAGGACTTGTTGAATGAGATCAATGTCATTTTGACTATACAAACGATGGCCTTTGGGCGTCCGAACGGGCTTGATAAGACCATAGCGGCGTTCCCAGGCTCGCAAGGTAATAGAATTCACACCGGTCAGACTCGATACAGTTCGAATCGGATAAAGCTCATCTTCGCCTGGTAAGTTTTCCATTTGCTGCTTGTCTTGAGTCATAAACACCTTCCGCCGTATCAATACTGATCAGTGAATTTTTTTCAAAATTCATTCTTAAAACTTGTACAAGTATACACTATAATGTATAGGTATTGTATAAGGTTTTAAGTGATTATTTATGCAAACTTATACAAGCCGTATAGAAACGTCAAATTAGATGGCAAATTGTTAACAGAGTAAGCCCGCAATGAACTACAATTCTCTGATTTTATTAATCATTATTTTTTAATTAACGACACCTGTCATTAGTGCAGCGACTCCCGAAGCAGCTTATCCAGAAACCCTCGATTTCACCAAGTGTCCTCTCGCGAGCCAGCAAGATGTTAATTTATGCAAGAAATATCTAGGTAAAGTGATGATCGTGGTCAATACCGCGAGTAAATGCGGATATACCCAAAGCGTTTGTAATTTAGGTGTAATGGTGCCCCTGTCAGGGCTTTGCCAATGTTGATATGTGTTTCGGGATCTAAGGTTCTAACAAGCGATATTTGAACACAAGGAATGTTGGCGCTGGGAAACATTATTTTCAATGGTACGAATAAACCATGATCGAACCCACGTTGATCATCTAACCTTAGCTTCGATATCGCTTCCCCTTAGTAAATTGTAAATTATATTCGCAAGAATAGGATTACCGGGTGCTGGATATTCGATTTTGTATGCGTCATCAGGAAAACCGCCATAGTCATATATTAAAGGAGGATTTTCTCCACTAGTTATGGTCACATCGTCCTCTTCCCAGTGAGCACTTATAATTACTATTGCTGATGGTTTAGCCAAGCTAGACGTTACTCTTTTTAAAAAATCTATCATCGCCTGATGACCTTTGTCGCCAAGCAATGGTAAAGGGCCAGCGCCATGAGGAATAAACAATACAGAACCAGGCTGTTCATCTAATTTACTATTCATATTTATTGTCCTAAATACTACTGGTATATATTGAATTTCATAGCGTGTTTTAGTGTAATGCTAAGAAAAGTCGAGATCAGAGAATAATTGTTGCAAATATATAGAGTAAAATCCTTGCTTCTCTTTTGCTCTTGGCTGTCTCGGTTGTCAGGGAACCACTTGGTTACCCGCCATTTTTCGTTTCCTACGCCATCTATTGCGCAGAGTACGGGCCTATGTTAACAATTATTGTTATCTGACTCCGATGTCCTCTTTCCGATGACTGCTCGAATAATTTGCTATCCCTTTGACAATACACAATCAACTTCTATTTCTACAAGCCACTCTGGATCGATTAAGCCTTTCACTTCGACAAACGTACAAGCTGGCTTAATATCTGAAAAAAATTCACCATGTGCTTTTGCGGCTTCTTCCCAGCGGCGTATATCAATCAACATGATTCTGGTTCTAATTACATCGTCAACACAACCGCCAGCCTCTTCAATTGCTTGTACAGAAACCTCCAGGCAGTATTTGGTTTGATTGTACAAATCACCTGCAAATACAGTTTTACCACCTTGTATCGGTGCTGTTCCAGCAACTGCTATTTGGTTTCCAATCCTACAGGCACGCGAAAATCCAATTGAATTTTCAAAGGGAGATCCAGAACTGACTAATTTTTTCATACGATTCCTTTATGGGTCTATTGTTTAGCTTCACCGTGAGCTTACGGCAGCATAGTTTGATTTAACACCAAATTTCTAGTAGCGCCTAAAAAACTCAGCGATCATTCAAAGGTTCACTTGATAATTCCAGGGCAGCCATTCTTGCGG
>Ga0316204_10011282_pt1 | contig 11229 bp, 7 predicted proteins | sample 6monrhotite_MG_2_FD_205661 | JGI IMG/M metagenome (GOLD analysis project Ga0316204, IMG submission 205661) | Microbial mat bacterial communities from mineral coupon in-situ incubated in ocean water Damariscotta River, Maine, United States -... | ecosystem: Environmental > Aquatic > Marine >...
GAGCCAATATCCGCGCTTTCAAAGTGTATAACTGTGTATAACTTATCAGGGCTTTCAGTTTCCATCAGCGGAGATGAAATTATCCATTACTATCAAGATATTAATGGTGCCCGGGGGCGGAGTTAACTTGACCAATATTTTCAATAACTTGAGTGAAGGTGGGACAACGCTAATACCGGCTATTTTACATTAGATGTAACAAATCTGTCCCACCGTTCTTAGCGGGCAGGGCAACCGATTTGGCCAAATCCAAACAATACCTGGAGAGTTCGTGACAACAATTCGACTGAACCACTGCTAATTTACGGGTTTCTCATTGCAACAAACCTGGCTTGTCGGTCAGGTCACTGGGCCGAATCAGAGATATCCGTATGAACAGACTTCAGGGTTGCAGAGTTTCGATATCCTCAGCAAGCTATAAACTATCACGCCACTCTGTTATATGACATTTGACGCATCACAAGGGGACTACATTGGCAATCACTCCAACAGACAAATCCAATCATCCTGAGGCCCCTGTTGTGCAACAAGCTTCGGAAGAGACTAAGTTAGCAATCTTCAATCAGTGGTGCGAAGATTTTCGGGCATTGCAAAACGTGTTTTGGCGTGTCCCATTTTTTGCCATGACGATCACCGGGGGACTGGGTGCGGCAATTTTGGCGTTTGACGGGCCCATCGAAGTAAAGCGGTACTTGCTCTTCTTTGTTGCAGTCTGCAACATCAGTTTCATTTTTATTGCTTGGCGAGTTCGGCAAGTAATGGAAGCACTCTTAATAAAGATTTTTGCATTTGAGGGAAAATCAAAGCCCAAATCTCACTTCTTTGTGCTCACATTCTTCTGCGTACTTTTCCTGCTGGTCTCGGCCTTCAGTGCTTATACGAGTATTTGGGCGGAAGACACATGGTTTGCGAAACCCCAAACCGTTCAATCCGATTCTGCTCAAGAGGAACCAGCCAATTCAACTAGCCGTATTTGAGTAAGTACTGATCAAGGTTGAAACCTGAACCAAGGCTTGGACGCCATTTGTGTCAACCGCCGTTTCCTCGGCAAGCATGAATCCCGCAATCCCCAAATCGACAAAATTCCAGATATCTGAAATCTCAGGGTAGGCCAGCTTCCGAGAGTCGCTCCGGCCCATTGATGACGCGATTTGTGATGAAATGATCAATTTTGAGGCGACATGTGGAAAGCTTGAAATAATTCCTTCCACCACTCCTGGCATGCTGACTTCGCCATGGGCTAGGGCACAATCCGCCCTATCCAAGATCACAAATTCAGAGATATCGCATATCCTGGACAAGTTGCTCAGTTTAATCGGAAAACCGAGTTTAGAGATCAGCCCGACCTTTCGGCCCGAAGCTTTTATCATTTCCCGTGCTTCTAAAAGAATTTCATGATCCAATACTGACGGAACAACTAAAAAGTCAAATGGTTCTGAAGCCAAAATGTACTCAGCTTGCGACTTGCTTTTCTCGTCAAATCTGAAAGCTGGCAGTGGTCGGTCAGCAATGAGAACACTTCGTGTTCCTACAATGACATCACTATTTAGGGCTATCGCAGCAATGCCGTCATCAGAAATGCACGTCACTTCGAACTCACTGCCAGTGTCCCCATAGACGATACGATCATTTTCTTTTAGGCCCTGAGCGAGAAGGCTTGGGATAGGTATGCAATCAGTGGTTCTTCTTTTGTCTACTGCGTTCACATCTAGGAACAGGTATTTTCGTCCTTTTTCCACAAGGATGTCGTCTTCAATTCCGTCCTTTGAAATCTTACCAATTCTCAGACGTTGGCCTTCAAGTTCTCCACAGATTTCAAGTTTCTTTGCGTTCTTTTCTGCGAGCCTTCTGAGTTCAAGTGCTCGTCTAAGTTGCGTTTCATTGGTGCCATACGAAAACGTCAACCGAGCCATAGTAGCACCGGTTTGGACATGCTTTTCTAAGTCGGCACCAGATGCCCGTCCCACAGTAAAAATCAGTTCTGTCATTTATAGATTCGTTTCTTTGAGTTTTTCAAAATAGCTTTGCACACCGCCTAACAGGCTAGTGCTTTTTTGAAAACGAAATGACGACAAGTTGGGTATACGAAAAACGTGACCATCTTTGCGTAACTTTGCTTGCCCGCTACCTTTTTTTACGTGGCCGATCCTATGCAAGGAAGGGTAGAACTCGGTACCCGAGAACCGACGTTCAAGCTCCTCATCGTCTGCGGTAAAAACAAGTTCAAAGTTTCCCCAGGTCAACATCAACATCTTTGGGTCAATACCGCTTCGCTTTGCGACGATTTCAACTGACTGGGACGGTCTCAAGGCTTCCCAATCGATTTCGATATCGACGTTGCTTTGTTTTGCAATCTCTTCAAAACAACGAGTGGGGCCATCCGAGGCATCCATACATGCACCGACTATGTTACTAGAAGCCAACAAGATAGATGAGTTGACCTGCGGGTCTGGGTAGTAGAGGGCCCTTTGCAATTCAGAATGTGCATCAAGCGGAAGTATCTCATCTTGGAGGCGTTCGATAATAGCAGCCCAGAAGTGGCCCATGTTACCAACCACGTATATCCCTTCACCATGGGAAGCATCAGATCGACGAAACCCATTTCGACCGACTGGCTCTCCGATGATCGTTGTCGCCACGCGAAGTTTTCTCGCTTCTCGAATATTGCCACCAATTATGTCAAATCGATAGGCATCTGAGGCGTACTTGATACCGTCCAAAAGGTCTATCAAGTCGCCGACCAACATGTCTTCCGGCATTTCACAATCCAGCAACATTGATTTAGGTCGAGAGCCCGACGCTGCCATGTCACTGAGCGATATTACTGCTGCGAGCCATCCATGTGCACGAAAATCCTTCCTTTCGATCTCGAAGAACACCGGAGTTGGACATGGGTCTGTAGAAACGGTGATTTTGTCGGTTTTTGACAAGGGAATGGTTGCGGCGTCGTCGCCGATAAATGAAGTTCCATGTCTCCCAAACTCAAATATCTTTGTAATAATGTCGCTTGTGATGAGTTCCTCACCAAGATCGCTCAACGTTTTCTGTCCAACGATTTCAGATTTCGAACCAAGATGCCTGGCGAGGTCACCAAGTACATATCTTGCGGCGGGGGAGCGTTCACCAGTGACTGGCGGCAGTTGGCCAGCCGATAGTCTGTTCTTTACAGCTTCCGGCACATTAGAAAAAATCTGTTGTTCGGCGGCTTCTTTATCGAGCCGCTCTGTCAAATCCCTCAATGTATTGTGAAATCTTTGTCTTACTGGCTCGCTTTCCGCGACCGACGACCAGTGATATTCGTCGTCCTGCAAGTCACGAGCGACGACCATTCTGAAAAACTGCGATGGAACGTCATGCAGATTATCTTGCTTTACGTGAATTTTGCCGCGTTTGTCTTCGTAAGAAATATACTCCTTGCCCACCAAAGCTTGGTCAAGGGATTGTAGGTCACGGTGCGTCGTCAACGATCCCACCACTCGCTCAATCTTCGATTTCAACTCCTTTGGCAGCGGGATCGCGTGAACATGTGCGTGTTCGATACAAGGATTTCTGCTTTCAGTCGTTACGGCCATCCCATGTTCAAGAAACAGAGGTTTCCGCTGGTAAGTTTCATACAATATCCTCTCTATAGCATTCTTATGAGTCACAAGATTTTCGAGAGGCATGCTGTTACCGTACATCGACAAAACGTGCGAATTAGAGCATATCAACAGATGACCTTCTGAAAGTGGGGCACGGTCAACCGCAACATAGTAGTCGCTGTCACCCCATAAAATACTGGCGGCAACCGGCAATTTTCCAGAAACGTTTGCAGACATAAAGAACGGGCTTTGACAGAATGAGCATAGGTCTGCCACAATATGTTTTGGAGCTTTTCCGTTGCGGGCCAGTACTTGAAGCCAGTTTTGGCTCTGAGTCCCAGGCGAAACCCTCTCGAATTCCACTTCAAAACCTGCGTTGGAGATAGCCTCCAAGGTCGCCGCATGGTTTCTATAGTAATTGAATCTCCCTGCACCGTCGTAATCGAAACCTTCACCAAGCTTTATTGTTAGTCCAAGCGTTCCCCCGGGTCGGATCACCCTTGAGAAGCTCTTCAGTGCAGCATGAAAGTCTTCGTTAAAAAGATGGTGGACCGATGCGATGCAAAGTGAGGCATCAAATAGGGAATCCGGATAGTCGATGTTACGAAAATCCATAACCCGGAATGAGCTTTCTGGTACGTTGAGCCGAGCCATCGATACTGTTGCGGGGCTCAAGTCAATCCCGACACAATCGAACCCAAGGTTCGACAGCAGGCTCACTTCTCGACCGGAACCGCATCCAGCGTCCAATACCGTCGCTTGATCGGGGATTTTCTCAATGAAGCTTTCTACGAAGCTTTCGACCACATTCGATTCAAACCACCTCTTGCTATATTTGGGTGCCATACGGTCGTAGGCACTAATGGTGGCAGCAAGAGGATCAAAATGCATATGAATTACCTAGTGAAATCGGTTCGCTTCATCAATCCTTCTACCCGGTGTCTAAAGATTCTGGGAGGGATTTCGTCAAGTGCATTTGATGATATCGCCTGTCTCCGAAGAGCGTTCGGTTGTTGTCAGCCGTTCAGCTTGCTGCATATTGTTTCAACAATCGATAGACTGATGCTCTGCCGATACCAAGTTCTTCCGCGATGGCCGTTGCTCCAAGACCGCTTTTCTTCAACTCTAGGACTCTATTGCCGCTAATCTTCGCCGGACGGCCACGGTAACGCTCAGGATGTAGTTCCTTAACTCGTGCGATACCTTCAGCCTGCCTTCGCCTAATAGCTGATCTTTCCCATTCCGCGAACGCAGCAAGCATGTGCATTTGTAGTCGGGAGAGTGGATCATCTTCGGCGGCGGAAAACCTTAGCCGCTCAGACACGAACTCGATTGCCACGCCTTTCGCATTCAGTTCCTCAACGATGTTCAACAAGTCACGCATATCTCTGCCGAGCCGGTCTAAGGAATGGATTATGACCTCATCACCTTCACGGACGAACTGGATCAAGTCAGCCAAAGCACGACGGTCTCGACTTGCTCCGCTAATCTTTTCTTCAAACACCTTTTTGATATCCGGGCAGTCAGCAAGCTGCCTGTCCAGATTTTGGTCAATGGAGCTTACACGACGATAGGCAACTTTCATTCGATCTCCTCACAGTGTCATTTGAGTCTAGACCTTTAGAGAGATTCGCCTCAAAAATCAATATTGGACCCAAATAAGACGATTTTATCCTTTGGTCCGTCTCATGGTGAGGTGTATCAAATCGGTTCACCCAAATGAAACAGCTCGAACTGGCATTACCCGCATTGATCGCCATCTTTCGATCAATAGCGACCTCTCGATACATATTTGTCGATCCAACCTAGTTTGGTAGGAGACGCATAACCTAGTTGACCAAATTGCTTTTCAATCTGGAGCCATTTCCCGGCAATCTCGGAGAAGCCCACCCTTGCTAAGTTGGATTACGCTAAATGCCGGAAAACAGTACTGACACTTTCGTACGGATGACTAAGCGGTGTTGGGTGGTATGAACCGTGATATCCGACGGCTCTAATCTACCGAAGAAGTCTGCCCCGGGAATGTCTATCAAGTCCTTGAACAACAGGTGCGGGAGGCACTTTTTCACGTCAGACCATTTATACCCCGAAGAATGAGACTCAGAAAGGCGTAACTCTTGGATGGTAATAGTTGTGCTTTTCGCTCCTGACCACGCATGGCAACCAATCGGAGATCGTACCACCTCCCTTGCTTTGGCCCGATGATTAATTTTCGTTTTCCGTGCATTGCGAGGCCAAGCCATCCTGCATCGCTTCATTGCTTCGAACATGGCGATATTGTCGTAGTCAGGATTGTCGTCTGGAAGATCGAGGTCGTATTTCTCCATGGCAGCATATTCTACGTAGCCTTCGTACCCACCCCGTAGTCGCCCCTTGTCGTCGATCTTGACGCTATGCGGATTACCAATCTCAACTCTACGAGTACCGATGAAGAACTGCTTCAAGATGCGTCTCAAGTACCGTTCTGTCAGGTCGTGATCGGCAATGAACCCATGAGCATGAAGAAACAGACCCGCCGGGATTTCCGGATCAGACAACTGAATATCCCTATCCAACACAGGCCAATCGGAAGCAAACGTTGCTGTCTTCTCCACTGCGATGTCTGCAACCAGATATATCACTGCATTTGGCATCCGCTCTTTCATGAATGATCTGAATCGGCGGCGGAACGATCTGTTCAAGCTCATGCAATCCATTTCTTTCGTTCCGAAGAAAATACCCAGGGTCACGTCATGGACATCTTGATCCTCAAATCCATCAAAAATTCTAGCAACGTCGCGGCCAGCATTGGCTCTAAAGTTTCGAGTTTTGCCGCGAAGATAGGTAGCATCCACATGTTCGGGCATATGATCTGGTTTTCTGGGATAATCTCGAAATGGAACCCCTGCTCCACAATGCAAACATTCAGACTGGTTGCATGGTCGGTAAGCTGAGCAATTTACAATCTTCCAATGCCCATCCCGCATATCACAGTTGTGCGACATCACGGACTGCATGGCGTTAAAGTGTTTCTTGGTATCTCGGTACTTTCCAGCACTTGGCTTCCTGAGAGCGTTGTTCAAACGTTTGCGTTCTTTTTCGTCCATCTCGCCGACCTCCTGTTTACGGGGCCGGGTATTTAGGCGGACGTTGGTCTGACCGTTGTAGGTTTACGATCCGGCACAGGTTCCACGAAGGTCGTCATGGAACCAAACCGTGTTCAGACCGCTAATGCATAAATACCTGTATGAAGCAGGAGATGATCATGAGACGCAGGTTTTCAGTGAAGGGGGTGGACGAGGATGCTCTCGATCTACTCACCGAAATACGTGAAGAAGAACGCAGGTTCACTGGGGCGGTGATCGGCGATGCCATCCGTTGTTACCACGAGACATTGTTTGAACAAGAAGCTGATGACGATAATGCACCGATGTCAGTCTGACAGATCGATGGTATCAATATCATAAACGTCGAACTGGAATAGGCGTTAGAGCCGAGCTTGACTACTTGCGTGAATCGACCGTGTTACCAACAAGTGAGAAAGCACAGCATCCGCCTTTGCATCGATTTCGTCTGGTGAAAAACTTTCTGGCAGACCGCTGGCGTCGTCATAAAGATAATCGTGTATCCGGGTACGCATGGCATCCCGAGTTGCCTGTTTTGCAAAAAAATCCTGAACTCGTTCGACCTCAACGGCCAGGACCTCATGGAGACCTGACGCGACCTTTTTTATCCTGGCAATCTCTTGAGATTGCAATTCAGGCTTGATCAGTAGATCGAACAAGGCAAGGGTTTCCTCATCACCAAGCCCCTCTCGGACGGCCCGCTGTTCTTCGTCCGTTAACTCACCGACGAGTACCAGCAAAGCTTCGAATGTTTGCTCAATGGTTACCCGATCTTTCTCCTGGTTGTAGTTCGCCACGATGCGTTCGTAGTGGACTTGGAAGTCTGTTCGTAGTGGGTTCTGGCGTAAAAGCAGTTGGAGGCGACGTTCGACAGCTTCTCTCAGGCTTTGGACTGTTGTGTTCTTCTGACTTGACCGGCTGAATTCTTGACGAAGCCGATCAAAGTCGATTTGGCTGATATCATACAGCTTGCCCTCTCGTTCACCATGTGTAGCAGCTTCAACTGCACCACCAACGACATCATGAAGTTCTTTGATTATGTCGGAGATATCGGCTTTCTTCACGTCATCTTCGAGGTTCTTGTAGATGACGTTAATGGCGTCACGGTCGTCGCGGTAACGACCCACTGCCCGCAAGTTCAAGCTGGCTTTGAACTTCTTGAAAACTTCACGGCACATGATCTGAAAACGTTTTCGACTTTCGTCGTTCTCATTGACGATCTCCTTGGCATCGATGATGGCCTTGTTTCTGTCGAAGCCGGTCTTGGTGAGGATATCGGTTAGCTCAAAATCACGGCTGGCCAAGAAATCTCGCACAGCAGCAATAGCCTCTTCCAGGTCAGCCAATAACTCTTCGTCTGGGCGAACAGGATCAACTTCCGGCGGCACGCCACCATCGTCCTCACCAGTATGGCCAGCGAAAGTAGCCAGTGCCTTCCTCAGGTTTTTCAGGATGCCACAGTAATCAACGATAAGCCCGTTATTCTTACCGTCGTGGACACGGTTAGCCCGAGCAATGGCTTGCATCAGCGTGTGGGCCTTGAGCGGCTTGTCCAGGTAGAGTGTTGAGAGACTCGGTACATCGAAGCCGGTCAGCCACATCGCACAAACGATGGCGACACGGAACGGATGCTCCTCTTTCTTGAATGCGGACTCGACATCCAGCCGCTTCCCATCATCGGTTTCGAACCCGTTCTTGATCAACTTACGGTGCGGAGTAATGTCGAGGCCCCAGTTCTGGAACTTGGCAACCTCGCCTTGCTCCTCACTCACTACTACAGCCATCAGCGTCTCACGCATCCAATCAAGCTGGCGTTCACGATCTGCCCGATCCTGCTCATCACAACTGGTCAGTTCCCCTTCAAGTTCGGTGATCCGCTTCTTCCAATGATCGATGAGAAGTCCGTGCATCCTGACTGCCGTGATCTTGTCGATACACACCAGCATCGCTTTGCCGGTTTCCCACTGAGTGGAATAATGGACAACAAAATCTCGGGCGATCTTATCGAGCCGGTCGGGGTTGGTGATGACGTGGTAATCCCGCTTCAGCTCTTTCTCCAATCGCTCGGCGACATCCTGATCCTCGATCTCCAACTCTTCCAACTTGGCTGCAATCTTGTCGTTCAGATCGTTGGTGGCGACCTCAAGTTCTTCTCCACGGGCATCATAGTATAGGGGCACCGTGGCACCATCTTCGACAGCCCGTTGGAAGTCGTACTTCGACACATACTCACCGAACACACGCCGGGTGATCTCGTCGTCTGAGAACAGCGGTGTCCCTGTGAACCCGATCCGGCTGGCATTGGGCAAAGCATCCCTCAGGTTCAGCGAGAGCGTCCCGTACTGCGTCCTGTGGGCCTCATCGGTGATAATGATGATGTCGTCCCGGTCAGAGTAGAACTCGCCTTCTTTCAGCCTCTCATTGAACTTCTGCACCAGCGTGAAAACGAACGCCTTGTGCTGGCTCAACAGTGACTTCAATTCTTTGCCGGAACCTGCCCGAACTGGGTCTTGGTCGTTGTCCACCACCCCACAACCGGCGAAAGTCTTGTAAAGCTGCCCGTCCAGATCGGTCCGGTCGGTGCAGATCACAAAGGTGAAATTGGACCCGATCTTGCGGTGAATTTTCTGGGTATAGAACACGATGGAGTATGATTTTCCTGACCCCTGCGTGTGCCAGAACACGCCCAGCTTGCCCTCTCTAGCTTCACGATCCTCGGTGGCGACGATGGCCTGGTTCACGCCCAGATACTGGTGGTTCCTGGCCACGATCTTGATCAACCCGTTGGGCGTTTCATCGAACAGGATGAAGTTTTCATAGAGGTCCAGGAAGTTTCGTTTGTCACAAACGCCCTTCAGCAGGGTCTCCATCTCGACTACGCCGGGCTCATCCTCATGCAGCCGTTTCCAGTCGTTGAAGTGTTCCCACTGGCTCGACAGCGATCCGATCTTGGCCCCCACACCGTTGCCCAACACGATGAAAGCGTTGTGGTGGAACAGATGCGGGATCGTGTCCTTGTAGTCAGCGAGATTGCCATCAAAGGCGTGGCGGATATCTTTGTGCAGGGCTTTGCACTCGATGAACAGCAGCGGCAGGCCGTTGACGAACCCCACGATGTCGGCCCGGCGACGGTAGAGATCGCCCTTGATCCACAACTCACGCACACAGAGGAAATGGTTGTTGGCGGTGTCGTCCCAATCGATGATCCGCAGCCGTTTCTTCACCAATTCGTTCTTGGCGTCGCGGTACTGAACCTGCACCCCGGATTTGACCAACTCGTATTTCTCACGGTTGACCTGAAGCATCCCATGGGTGACTGGAACTTCGATGATCTGGCGGATCGCATCTTGATACGCCGCGTTCGGCAGACCGGGGTTCAGCCGCATCAGGGACTCGCCGAGGTATCGTGTCAGAACGACATCTTTCTCGGACTTCCGACCAAGAGTACCCTCGGGGCCGAGCACCTCTTGCATGGCATAGATGTTTTCATCCCACTCAAGGGTATCGTGCAGATAATCCGCCGTGGTGTTCTGGACGAGCGTGTCTTCGTTCAAGGCTGGGCTCATACAACGATCTCCCCGCTCATTAGTTTGGGGATTAGGATGTCTCTTGCCTTGGTGAGTTGCTCGTTGGCGTTGGTGAGAACTTTAATCTGGCGATCCACTGACGAAGCAAACTCATCAAATTGTTCAATCAGGTTTTTTGGTGGACAGAGAAGCTCTTGGTTTTCTAGCTGCTTTTTGTTGACCGCAGCATAGATCGCTCCACCACCAACCATATCTTCTTTAAAAAAGAACGACTTGAGTTGATAAAACAGGAAGGATTGGTGACCTGTCCGTGATCGCATCGCTGATATCCCTCGCCCCAAGACAATTTGATCAACCGTCATGTTCATACGCCCGACTGGGGCTCGAACACTGAACAGGATGTCGCCGGGCTGAGAGAGCCGAGTAGGTTTGGTACAATAAGTTTTGTGGGACACATAACGAAATCCAAAGTTCGTAACGCCTTGGTGGAAAGGAAGTCCATCGCCGGTATCATTATAGAACTCAGACTTCGGGCTTTGCCCCATTGTAAGTTCGGCAAGGTCTGTAAGCCGTTGCAGGCTCCAACCCTCAGGCACACCATCGACGATTGGGACATGTTCGTGGCCCGGAAAGCGGAAGCGGACGAACCATTCCTTGTAGAGTTGGCGTGCGGCCTCCTCCAACAACGCAATCCGCCGCCGGTTGTTCTCGATCAGATCGTCGTATGCGGTGATCGTCTCGGCGATCTTCTTTTGTACAGCTATGTCTGGCAGCGACACCTGGACCCGATAAATCCGTTCGGGTGCAGTGTGGCGAACTTTTGTACCAGAAGCACTCCCCGACAATTGCCCACGAACTGAACGGGTGTTGAACAGGTAGTAGAGGAAGCGTTTGTCCATCCGATTTTCATCGAGATCGACAATTAATCCCAAACGCTGGTTGTGGAGATACTGCTCGCCATCGGGAATCCAGGCTGAACTTCCCAGCAGACCCGGGCCTTGTTCGGTCATCGCGAGA
>Ga0316204_10011285_pt1 | contig 11224 bp, 14 predicted proteins | sample 6monrhotite_MG_2_FD_205661 | JGI IMG/M metagenome (GOLD analysis project Ga0316204, IMG submission 205661) | Microbial mat bacterial communities from mineral coupon in-situ incubated in ocean water Damariscotta River, Maine, United States -... | ecosystem: Environmental > Aquatic > Marine >...
TGCACATAGACAAAAAGTAGTACATCGGGATATTAAACCTGCAAATATTATTTATGATAAAGAAACGGGGGTACTAAAAGTGACTGACTTTGGTGTCGCCTGTTTAACCGATACCAGTAAAACTAAAACAGGCACTATTTTAGGTAGTCCATCTTATATGTCACCGGAGCAGTTAGCCGGCAAACGTGTCGATGGACGTTCAGATTTATTTTCTTTAGGTGTGACAATGTATCAGTTATTAACAGGTGAACTTCCGTTTGTTGGTGAATCTCTTGCAAGCCTGATGTATAAAATTGCCAATGAAAAACATCCGGACATCAGGATGTTTAATCCGGAATTACCCGCTTGTGTTGCTAAGATTATTAATAAGGCATTACATAAAGATATTGATCGACGTTTTCAGTCAGGCGATCAAATGGTGAGCGCAATAAGACGTTGCAAAGCTCGGTTCGATGAGAAGTAAAGCGAGTTTATGATTGTGAATAAGACACCAAAACTTGATATCTATGGATTAACTGACGATGGTTTAGTTCGGGATCATAATGAAGATTATATCTCATGGGAACTTGAAACAGGCCTGGTTATTCTGGCCGATGGAATGGGTGGACATAATGCGGGTGAAGTTGCCAGTGAACTCGCTGTAACCAGTATTAGTGATGCATTGGAAGAAGTTTTAACTCCTGAAATTAAAGATGCCTGTGACATGGACTTCAAAGAAGCAGTACATGAAGCCGTAGTTTTTGCTAATGACGAAATAAATTTACATGCAAAAACTCATCCCGAGTGTTCGGGTATGGGTACAACTATTGTAATGACTTTATTTCACGATGATACCGTTATTTTTGCCAGTGTCGGTGATTCTCGTATTTATCGTTTCCGTAAAGGTGAATTAAAACAAGTAACTACTGATCATTCCTTAGTACAGGAAATGATCGATAATGGTTATATGAGCGAAGAAGAAGCTCTAAACTCATCTAATCGTAATTTAATTACCCGTGCTTTAGGGATTGCAGAAGAAGTTCAGGTTGATGTTTCACAAACGGATATTGAAAAAGACGATATCTACTTACTATGTTCAGATGGCTTAAGTGATATGATTAGTGATGAAGAAATATTTTCTGCTTTAGTTAAATCGCGGAAAGATTTAAAAAAAGCAAGTGAAAATCTTGTTAGCCTGGCAAAAGAGTATGGTGGGCATGATAATGTATCTGTGATACTGGTAGCATGTAAGTAGTACATTCTATTATTAATATTACGTATTTAAATTAAGAGAAAGGTTTATGGCTAGATTAATTATTACTCACCAGGGCACGGTCATTAAAGAATATGACTTGTCGAAAGAAAAAGTTACAGTAGGTCGAAAACCTTCTAATGATATTATTTTGGATGATCCTACTGTAAGCGGATTACATGCTGCTTTTTTACATATGCAACACACTTATATAGAAGATATGAATAGCACGAATGGTATTATGCTAAATGGAAAAACTGTAAATAAGCGTCAGCTTAATCATGGTGACATAGTACAAATAGGTCAGCATGAATTTAAATTTATTGATGATGCAGTACAAGATTTTGAAAAGACGGTGGTTATAGCACCGCAAGTTCAGGAAACTAAACAAGAGAAAAAAGCAGTTAAAGCGAGCGTGGTTATTGCAAAAGGTGCTAAAGCAGGTGACTCGATTGCATTAAATAAGCCGTACACTAAATTAGGCTCAGCAAGTCAGGTTGCCGTTATTGCACGTCGCGGTCAGAGTTATTACCTTATGCCGATGACCGGTGGTGCGCAAGGCGATTCGCCTAAATTAAACGGGCGACAAATTGGCGCAGAGAGCATGTTACTGGGTGATGGTGATGTTATCGAGGTTGCTGCTACCGAACTAAAATTCACAATTGAAGAATAAGCGATTTTAAAAATGCCTAAATTATTTCTAAAACATGAAGGTGTCACTCTAAATACGTATGAGTTGGGCTCTGAAAAGACCACAATAGGTCGCAAATCGGATAACGATATTCAATTAAACGATGCTGTTGCCAGTAGTCATCATGCGGCTGTTATCATTAAACCCAATGAATATCTTGAAGAACAGTTTGATGCCAGACTTGAAGACCTGGGAAGTACAAATGGCACACAAGTGAATGGCTGTTTAGTTAAATCAGTTGAACTCAGAAATGGTGATGATATTCAAATAGGTAGCCACCATTTTATTTTTGAAAATGAAGAATCAGCTGGTATGGAATCAACGGCAATTTTTTTACCTGATGAGTAACATATTAGTTTTATTTTATATGCAAAAGCCTGCTATTTAGCAGGCTTTTTTTCGTTTTTATTTATTATTTTCTAAGTAATATAACTCTGTTGCTTTATCGTCTTATAATCAAAAATCGTCGTATCTTAACCATGCTCCATGGTAAACTTAATTTTCTTTTTATAATTAAAATTCATATAAGAGATTTTGTATGGCTGGTCATAGTAAATTCGCAAATATAAAACATCGTAAAGCAGCACAAGATGCGAAACGCGGTAAGATTTTTACCAAGTTAATACGTGAAATTGTAGTAGCTTCAAAAATGGGGGGTGCAGATGCAGATAATAACCCACGCTTGCGAGATGCTGTGAGTAAAGCACTAAGTGCAAACATGAAACGTGATACGGTAGAAAAAGCGATTCAACGTGGCGCTGGAGCCGGCGACAATGAAAACTATAATGAAGTACGTTATGAAGGTTATGGTAGCGCGGGTGTTGCCGTGATGGTTGACTGTCTCACGGATAATATTAATCGTACCGTTTCAGAAGTTCGCCATGCGTTTAGCAAATCAGGTGGCAACCTGGGCACTGATGGTTCTGTTTCTTATTTATTTACAAAAGTCGGGACAATAACTTATCCAAAAGGAAGTGATGAGGATGCAATCATGGAAGCGGCATTAGAAGCAGGGGCAGAAGATGTTGAAACCACAGATGATGGTTCGATTAACGTGTCTACCACACCGGAATCTTTCACTTCTGTAAAAGAAGCCATGTTTGCTGCCGGTTTTGAAACAGAATTGGCTGAAGTGACTATGAATCCATCAACCTCTGTTGAGTTAGAACTCGCTGACGCAGAAAAAGTCATGCGTCTGGTTGATATGCTCGAAGATCTGGATGATGTACAAAATGTATACACAAATGCCGATTTTTCCGATGAAGTGATGCAGCAATTAGTTTAACGGGGTTAAGTTGCTGAATTTTAGAGCAAAAAGGGGAGTTTTTACTCCCCTTTTTCTTTGCCGGTTTACCTTGTATCCTTCATAACTATGAAACGCATTTTAGGCATTGATCCCGGTTCTCGTTTTACCGGATATGGCATTATTGAGCTAAAAGCCGGCAAGTCTATCTGGGTGAATAGTGGCTGCATTCGGGTACAAGCGGATAGTTTAGCGGAAAAACTTTGTATTATTGCTGAGGGTCTGAATTCATTATTGGACGAATTTCAACCAGATGAAATGGCAATTGAAAAAGTTTTTGTTAGTCGAAATGTCGATTCAGCCTTAAAACTGGGCCAAGCCAGGGGAGCCGCTATTTCGACCGTTGCGTTAAGAAAAATTCCGGTCAGTGAATATACGCCAACACAAATTAAAAAAGCGGTCGTTGGTAAGGGTAATGCCGCAAAAACGCAGGTGCAGCACATGGTGGTGAATCTATTAGGACTGTCGCGTGCACCACAAGAAGATGCTGCCGATGCACTCGCGATTGCATTGTGTCATGCCCATACTGGACAGACTTTAGAAAACCGGATTGAAGTACTTTCAAATACATCCCGTGCTCGTAGAGCACGTTAACAATAAAATTTACGTAAAAGATACATATGATTGGAAGATTAAAGGGTATATTGCTCAATAAACAGCCCCCCACATTATTACTGGATGTGAATGGTGTTGGATACGAAGTTGATGCACCTATGACAACATTTTACCTGCTGCCTGACATTAACCAGGAAGTAGTATTACATACTCACTTGGTAGTACGTGAAGATGTGCAACAGCTTTGTGGTTTTGCGACAGAGGCCGAACGAAGATTGTTTCGTAGCCTGATTAAAATAAATGGCGTCGGTCCGAAATTAGCATTAAGTATTTTATCTGCTATTAGTGCGGATGATTTTGCTCATTGTATTCAGAATAATGATACCGCAACGTTAGTACGTTTACCGGGAGTAGGCAAGAAAACAGCTGAACGTTTAGTGATTGAGATGCGGGATAAGTTGAAGGATTGGCAGCTGGCGCCATCAGCGAGCGATAATTCACCAGCTGGCATGATTGAAGTTAATCATAAAGCAGATCCTGTTGAAGAAGCAGTAAGTGCATTAATTGCACTGGGTTATAAACCGCCACAAGCGAGTCGAATGGTGACACAAATTAATAGCCATGATTTAAGCAGTGAAGAAATTATTCGTGATGCTTTAAAAGCGTCCATTATAAAGTGACAATTTTATTGTCATTGCGCGCCTGAACGAAGTGACAAAGTGCCCTTGGGGTGAAGGAATGAAATGACTGAAGCAATCTCCAGAAAAAAGCTACTCAACATGAGATTGCCGCGGTCACTTTGTTTCCTCGATGCCAGAACGTGCAGAGCAGGTTAGAGTAATACTGACGAAACGCTAAGCGGTTCATTAAGTGCTATGACATGGTAAAGATAAACATGATAGAAAATGATCGTTTAATCGCAGCAGACTCCATTGATGGTGAAGAAGCCGTTGACAGAGCGATGCGCCCTGAAAAATTAGAAGACTATGTCGGTCAGCCTAAAGTTCGTGAGCAAATGGATATTTTTATTCAGGCAGCACGTGGACGTAAAGAAGCATTAGATCATGTTCTTATTTTTGGACCGCCTGGTTTAGGTAAAACAACGTTATCACACATTATCGCCAATGAACTTGATGTTAACATGCGTCATACCTCAGGCCCCGTATTAGAAAAACCGGGCGACCTGGCTGCACTTTTGACTAATCTTGAACCGCATGATGTTTTATTTGTTGATGAAATCCATCGTCTTAGCCCCGTTGTTGAAGAGATACTCTATCCGGCAATGGAAGATAACCAGTTAGATATTATGATTGGTGAAGGCCCCGCTGCACGTTCAATAAAACTTGATTTACCGCCATTCACTTTAGTTGGTGCAACGACAAGAGCAGGGTTACTAACCTCGCCATTACGGGATCGATTTGGCATCGTACAACGGTTAGAATTTTATTCCATTGATGATCTTATCTCGATTGTGAAACGTTCAGCCGTTATTCTTGGCGTTGAGTTAGATGACTCGGGAGCAAATGAAATTGCTCGTCGCTCAAGAGGAACTCCGCGAATTACAAATCGATTATTGCGCCGGGTGCGTGATTATGCAGAAATAAAATCAAATGGTGCCATTAACGAAGAAACGGCAACAAATGCGCTGGACTTACTGGATGTTGATAAATTCGGTTTTGATATGATGGATCGTCGTTTATTACTTGCCATTATTGAGAAATTTCAGGGTGGACCAGTTGGTGTTGAAAATCTTGCTGCGGTTTTAAGTGAGGAACGAGGCACCATAGAAGACGTTATTGAGCCCTATTTAATTCAGCAGGGGTTTGTCATGCGTACCCCACGTGGCCGGGTAGCCACACAAAATGCATATTTACACTTTGGCTTGAAGCCACCGGAATCTATTTCTCAATATTATTCAGAAGATGAAGAATGAGTAGAATAACTAACCTGTTCACACTAATTTGATTACTCTTTATATATTATAAAACAATGAGAAATAAAAATGAAAGCGTATTCTTTTGGCCAATACGTATTTACTATGAAGATACGGATGCAGGAGGGGTTGTTTACCATACTAATTATTTAAAATTTATGGAGCGTTCCCGTACTGAGTGGTTAAGAAATTTAGGCTTTGAACAGGATGAACTCCGTGATAGAGATGGTGTCATATTTGCTGTTCGTTCGCTACAAGTTGATTATTTTTTACCTGCAAAATTCAACGATAAATTAATAGTCACCAGCAAAGTTATAAAGTTTGGTAAAGCCAGTATTAATATCGAACAGGAAGTGGTGAGAGAAGCAGCGGGTACTAATATTAAAAATGAACTCTTGTGTAAGGGCATCATAAAAGTCGCCACATTAGATGAGACAAGCTTTAGACCTAAAGCGATGCCGACAAATTTATATGAAAAATTGTAATAAGGGATAAATATAGTGCAAGCTGAACTCTCAATACTAAATTTGATTTTTGATGCCAGTTTTTTAGTGCAGTTAGTTATGTTGCTGTTACTTGGTTTATCTATTCTTTCCTGGGTTATTATTCGGGCTAAATGGATTATGGTTCGAGATGCGAAAGTTGCTGCCGATTATTTTGAACGCCGATTCTGGTCAGGTGTCGATTTAGCCGAACTTTATGCAAAAATTGCAGGTAAAAAAAATCGGGTTGCAGGGTTAGAAGCTATTTTTGAATCCGGATTTCGCGAATTTGCTCATTTACGTAAAAGTCCAGGTATTGATCCTATAGTTACGGTTGAAGGTGCGCAGCGTACTATGCGAGTTGCTTTAAATCGTGAAGTCGATGAACTGGAAAATCATTTGTCATTTCTGGCCACAGTTGGATCAATTAGTCCGTATATAGGATTGTTTGGTACGGTATGGGGAATTATGAATTCATTTTTAGCCTTAGGCGCAGTAAAGCATGCATCGATCGCTTCAGTTGCCCCGGGTATTGCTGAGGCATTGATTGCCACAGCGATGGGGTTGTTTGCAGCAATTCCAGCCGTCATTGCTTATAACCGTTATTCGAATGATATTGAAAGAATCATTAATCGCTATGATATGTTTTCAGAAGAGTTTTCAACATTATTACAACGTCAGGCGCATATTAATTAAATATTATGGCGAATAATACTGCTACACATAATTCAAGTACACGCTTCCGCAAACGTCGCATGTCTGAAATCAATGTTGTTCCATATATTGATGTTATGCTGGTGTTACTAGTTATTTTCATGGTGACCGCGCCTATGTTGACGGAGGGTGTGCAGGTAGAATTACCGCAAACCTTTGCTAAAACCATGGCAAAAGATCAGGAAGAACCGGTCGTCGTTTCAGTTGATGCGGAAGGTCAATATTACATCAATATTGGAGACAATACTGACAAACCCTTAAGCGTTAAAAATTTGATTACTCGAGTTGCCGCAGTTATGCGTCATCGTCCGGGGCAGGGCATTTATATTAAAGGTGACAAGTCTGTAAATTATGGTGCGGTTGTCTCTATTATGGCTCAGCTACAAAAATCAGGTGTAGCCAGAGTCGGATTGATTACGGAAACACCGGACTTTTAATTTTATGACTATTTGGCAAACGATAAGGAAAAATCCTGCTGTACTTGTCTGGGCTGTGATTATTCACGTGCTGGCATTTATAGCAATTGGTGTCAGTTTTAAGTCTTCCGATCCGAAGATTTCGGCAGTAAAAGCTGAAAAAGTCATTGAAGCCGTTGCTATTGATGAACGTAAAATAGAAGAAGAACTGAAAAAGTTAAAGCAAGAAGATAAACGTAAAAAGAATGAACAGAAACGTTTACAAAATAAAGCAAATAAAGCAAAAAGTGATCGTCGAAAAGAAGAGAAGAAATTACGGGCATTAAAGCAAAAACAAAAAGAACAGGAAGCTATAAATAAAAATAAACGTATTCAGGAGAACAAACGGCTTGCTGAGTTAGAAAAAAAACGAAAAGTGCAGGAACGTAAAGAAAGAGAAGCTGAAGAAAAAATTAACGAACTGGAAAAACAACGGCAGGAAAAACAGGCTCAGCTTGAAAAAGAAGAAAAGCAACGGCAAGAAAAAATTGCAGAGAAAAAACGTGCAGCCGAGCAAAAGAAACGTGCTGCTTATGAGCAAAGTGAAGTATCTAAATATAAAGGATTAATTAGAGGTCAGATAACTCGTAACTGGATATTCCCGGCGAGCTATCAAAAAGGTATGAAGTGTAAAATACTTGTAAGACTGATTCCGAGTGGTGACGTGGTCAGCGTCCGGATTCTACAAAGTAGTGGTAATGCTGCGTTTGATCGTTCAGTTGAAATGGCTGTGAATAAAGCATCACCATTGCCTGTGCCTAAATCAAGTACAGGATTGTTTGACCAGTTTCGTGAAGTTGAATTTGTATTTGATCCAAATGCCTAGGTTAAAAGAAATAGTAAAAATAGAGATATTTAAAAATGATTCGATATAGTAGTTTATTTTTAATTTTATGGTTAAGCCTTTTTTCATCGGCGCATGCGATATTAACTATTGAAATTACCCATGGTTCAGAAGGTTCACAACCTATTGCGATTATTCCTTTCGAATGGAAAGGAAAAGGAACGCCACCTGCAAGCCTTAAAAATATTATTGCAGCAGATTTACAACGAAGCGGTCAGTTTTCACCATTACCGAATAAAGATTTAATTTCTCGTCCTCATGAAGGAAAAGACGTGAAATATCAAACGTGGCGCGCATTAAATGTAGGTTACTTAGTAGTAGGTAAAATTCATGCGTTGGCTGATGGAAGTTTCCAGGTTCAGTTTCAATTACTCGATGTTTTTAAAGGACGTCAGTTAGCGGGTTACAGTATTCGAAGTTTAAATAGTGGCTTACGACGTACAGCACATCATATTAGCGATATAATTTATAAAACGATTACCGGGGAAGAAGGGGCCTTTAATACGCATATTTCATATATCACCGTAACCCGAAACAAAAACAATAAAAAACAGTATCAACTCGCGATTGCTGATGCCGATGGCTATAACGAAAAAATCATATACACCTCACCGCAACCACTAATGTCACCAAGCTGGTCACCAGACGGTACGCGTTTAGCTTATGTTTCTTTTCTTGCCGGGCGTCCTGAAGTGCATGTGCAAAATATCTTTTCTGCGAAAAAAGAAAAGCTGGCTTCTTTTAAAGGTTTGAATAATGCTCCACGTTGGTCGCCTGATGGAAAGTATCTTGCCTTAACATTATCAAAAGACGGAAACCCGGAAATTTATATTATGAATGTAAACTCCCGGAAATTAACCCGAATTACACGCAGTTATGCTATTGATACAGAACCTGAATGGTTACCCGATAATAAAGGATTAATTTTTACTTCGGATCGAGGTGGTTCTCCACAATTGTATGAAATTAAATTAAATACAAATCGAGTAACTGGCCGAGCACAACGTATAACATTTGAAGGAAATTATAATTCTCGCCCAACAGTGTCTTTTGATGGTCGTTATGTTGCAATGGTACACCGTACTCAAGGGCAGTTTAGAATTGCAGTTTTGGAAAGGGGAACACAGAATTTTCGGGTTTTAACCAAAGGGCAGCTGGATGAGTCTCCCAGCTTTGCACCGAATGGACGAATGATTATTTTTGCAACTGAAGAAAAATACCAGGGTATATTATCTGCTGTGTCAGTTGATGGACGGGCACGACAACGTTTAAGCATTAAAAATGGTGATGTCAGAGAACCCGTGTGGTCGCCTTATAAGGTGAATAAGTAATAGTTTAATAACTAAGGAGCATAATGTGATTAAGATAATGCGCTATTTTATAATACTAAGTGTCATTGTGACATTGGCAGGTTGTGGTCTGGCCCCGCTGAAAAAACGTGGTGAGCAAACAAATGAAGATACAACTGAAAATCAAACAGCGGAAAATAAGTTTTCTACTCCTGCTGATGATGCCGTTGACAAGTTTGCATCCGGAGATTCATTGCAAGTTAGTTCTCTGAATGACCCTAATAGTCCTTTGTCACAGCGTGTTATGTATTTTGATCTTGATAGCAGTCAGGTTAAAGATGAAGATAGAGATATTATTACTGTGCACGCAGAATTTCTTGCAACTCACTCAGAAATAACAGTTGTTCTTGAAGGGCATGCGGATGAACGTGGCTCGCGGGAGTATAATATCGCTCTTGGTGAAAAACGCGCTAAAGCGGTTAAGCAGTTAATGACATTGCAAGGTGTGGCAGAAACACAAATTCAGGTGATTAGTTTTGGTGAGGAACGACCGGTTGCCCTGGGGCATGATGCCTCGGCCTGGAATTTAAATCGTCGTGTAGAAATTCTATATACTGGTTATTAATATGAAAATGTACTCAAGAATTATTTTAGTTTCATTACTTATTAATGTAATAAGTTTTCCTATATTTGCAGCTGAGAATGAAGCGACTGTAGAAAGCAGGCTAAATAGACTGGAACGACTGGTCAATAGTAAAGGGCTGATTGATGTTATGGTTCGCGTGGAAAGTTTGCAAAGTGAGCTACAACGCCTTTTGGGTGAAATTGAGTTACAAAAGCATTCCCTGGATGAGATTAAAAAACGCCAACGTGATTTATACCTGGATATTGACCGACGTTTACTTCAAATTGAACGTGGCTCTGGTTCTGTATCAAGTTCGTTTACGCAACCTGCACAAGCATCAAAATCGGTTAGTGAAAAACAGGAAGTTATCGAGACGGAATATGAGCCAGCGCCATCAAACACTGTATCTAAACCCAGGGTCATACAAAAGAAAGAAGGCGAACAGGTTGCGTATCAAAAGGCGTTTGATTTATTACGTGCATTACGATATGAAAAAGCAACACAGGCATTCCGCCAATTTTTAAGTGATTATCCTGATGGCCGCTATGCTCATATAGCGCAGTATTGGTTAGCAGAAACAAGTTATCATACAAGAAAATACGATATTGCAGTTGAAGACTACCAAACTTTGATCAATCAGTATCCGAAAAGTCCAAAACGTGCAGATGCATTGTTAAAGATTGGTTATAGCCAATTCGAATTAAAAGCATTTTCAAAAGCAAAGGTTGTACTTAAAAAGTTGATTCAATCTTACCCGGGAACAACGGAAGCAGGACAAGCAGAAAATTTGTTACAAAAAATTCGCTTGCAAAAATCCAATTAAGTTTCTATTTCAAATAAAATAATGTCATTGCGAATGAATAAAGTGGCTGAAGCAATCTCATGCTAAATATGAATAATGATGAGATTGCTACGTCAGTACTAAAAATATTTTTTTAGTACTTTCTCGGTAACTGCTCCTGCGTTACTCTACCCCCTGCGCCCATGCAGTCGTCGCAATGACAGGAATTTTTAATTTTGTGAGTATAATTTAGTGTCAGAGATTGAAATAAACAGTGGTGACTCAATAACTTCTTCACGTTTACGTATAACTGAAATTTTT
>Ga0316204_10011286_pt1 | contig 11223 bp, 11 predicted proteins | sample 6monrhotite_MG_2_FD_205661 | JGI IMG/M metagenome (GOLD analysis project Ga0316204, IMG submission 205661) | Microbial mat bacterial communities from mineral coupon in-situ incubated in ocean water Damariscotta River, Maine, United States -... | ecosystem: Environmental > Aquatic > Marine >...
ACTCGTGCAAAGTTGTCCGAGTCCATATAAGGCGTCTCCTGACGTTGGCCTTGAAATGTTGTGAAATAAAACTTACCAAGACTGATTTTAGGATCCCATAACGCTTGATAAGCTTTCAATTTGGTCCAACCAGTGGTTCCTTGGGCATAATGTGGCATGATAACTCTCCTTTTAGTGGTAACTATATGAATAGGCGACATTAAACAGATAACAATCTATGAACCGCTAAATACGCTTTTATTTAGGTAGTTATTACCTGTATATAAGTCATTATACACACAGGGAGAGTTTTTACTGAAATGGTTTATCTTATGTATTTCGAAGGGAATAATGCTGGATGGCTGATTGATTTTTTTACAAAAATTATGACGAGAAACGATCGTCTGCATAGAATACAGGCAGGTTCGATTACATAAGATAGAAATTATAAGTTAATTTCATACCCTTTTGAGGGTGGTTAAATATTGGCTGGAGGTTGAAATCCACCTATAATTGATTCTAATATTTTGCAGTTATCTAACAACTCTTCGTCATGCCATCGTCTGCCGATCGCCTGAACTCCGACAGGTAAGCCATTTGCTAGTCCAGCAGGCAGAGTGACGACAGGGCTCCCTGTAAGGGAAAAAGGAGCTGTCATGCTCACAGTTCCTTCCAAATAGGGCATTGGATGATCATCTATCATAATCTTTGGTGGCGCTCTAAATTTCTCAGTCTTTTTATGAGGGAAAGCAACACTAGGGGTCACTGGACAAAGCCATAGATCCCAATCTTCAAGAAAACTTTCTAGTTGTGAAATAAGGCGCTCTCTTATATTGAGTGCTTCATTATATTGCTTCCAATCAAAAGACACTCCTTTTGCAAAAGAGCGCATGATGGGGTGTGATTTAGGCGCAAAATGCCTAATCAAGGACAAGGGTAATCGCTCCATAGTTGACATTCCTAGGCTTACTTCTGCCCCCATAATAATGCCAAAAGCATGCCATGCGGCTTCAAAATCAAAATCATTAGGGAGGCAGCGTTTAACTTCAATTCCTGCATCCGTCAATTGTTGAACGGTAGAGTTTAAGCGTGTTTTTGTGCGACTGCAGATTGGAACACCGCCAAAGTCATCCCACCACGCGACACGTAAAGTGCGTGTTTCTTTAGGGCGGGATACTCTTGCTGATACTGGAGGAACTTCATTGTCAACTCCATCGGGACCAGCCATCACCTCTAAGCCTAAACGAAGGTCATCAACACATCGGGCTAATACACCAAATGAAAGCATGTGGCGCACAGAACGTTCTGTACCAGGGAGCTGTGGAATATGACCTGTTCGAGGTATGCGATTTTCAGTCGCTTTAAATCCTGCCACGCCACAATAAGCCGCTGGAATTCGAATGGAGCCTGCAAGGTCGCTGCCAATATCCAAAAATGAAAAATTCATAGCAACTGCCGCCGCGCTCCCGCCAGAACTTCCACCGCTAGTCAATTCTGGATTCCATGGATTGTTCGTACGACCAAACAATGGACTCCAACACTGAAGGTCACCTGCTAGTTGTGGCAAATTTGTTTTTCCAAGAATAATAGCGCCTGCATTTTTTAGGCGTTTAACAACCGTTGCATCACAAGTTGGAATATAGTCTTTGAGGGGAGGGTAGCTGCTCGTGGTTAAGAGTCCCCGTGTTTCAAAAGCGTCTTTAATGGTTATGGGAACTCCAAATAGGGAGGGTAAATCCATATCTTGACGGAGTCGAAAATCCATTTCTTTTGAGGTCTTCAGCGCACTTTCTTTGTCTAGTGTAACAATGGCATTTATGGCCGGGTTATGGTGATCAATTCGATGCAGACAAGCTTGCACCGTCTCCTCTATGGTTACCTTTCGATCACAAATAGATTGGGTTAATTTTTTTGCAGAATGGTACATATTTAAGTCCAAAAGTTAAAGGGTTACTGGTTGTTTGTTTTGTGACTTTATATCTCTTGATTTCCTAAGGAATATTTTTTGAAAATTGATTAATAATGAGCGCCATTAAAAAGCAAAGAAAGGCTATGCTAAGAAGAGTCGTGGGCACTAAAAAAAAGTATTTTATGGATATGACTAATGCAATTATTGAGGTAGCGGCGTTAACTATAATCGTATTTTTTGAAGGTGCTTCAGATGTTTTGAGCATTGATAGGTTTAATAAACCATAGCTAATCAGTAAAATCCCCATCATAAGGCTAAAGCCTTCGTGGAAGAGATATAAATTTGATTCAGTCCCTATCATTGATATAGAAAACTCTTTCATCGTTTGAACGATTATGGTTCTTTCTGGGGTAGTTGGAATAAGCATGGATGTCACAATATGGCCGACACCAACTAAGACAAATGCCCAACACCCTATTTTATAAACTGTAGGTAATAGTTTCATAGCTCTTCCTTTTTTACTAGTTAATATACGTTAAAGTACATTAGTATTGTACGGTAGCGTATATAATGTCAAGCCAATAAGGAGTATTGGATGCCCAAAAAGATAGCCACAAGAGAAGATTGGCTTAATCTTGGTTTAGAGCTTTTAAATAAAAACGGTAAGTCGGCTCTCATAGTCGAAAAAATGGCAAAATCGCTTGGAGTGAGTAAAACCAGTTACTACTGGTACTTTAAAACGCGAAACGATTTTTTGCTGGAACTTGCAAAGTATTGGGTGAAGGAGGGGACAAATTCCTACATTGAGGCCTCCAATAAATATAAAAACGATAGAGAGAAATTGTTCAATTTAACAAAAGATGTCTTTATAAAGGGGCATGTTCTAAATTCAATACGTTTTTGGCGTGATATTTCGAAAGAGAGCAGTGCTATAGACAAGATTGTTAAAAATGTTGATAAACAAAGAGTTGAGTATATTCAATCGTTACTGGTTTCAGAGTTTGGCAACGATGTGGCGCGTCATCGGGCAGAGCTGCTTTACCATTACTTTTTAGGCTGGAGTGAGCGCAATCGCGGTAATGTCATTGATGAAAAGGAGTTTAGTGCTATCTGGACAAATATTATTGAACCTATGGTTAGGAAGCACAGTTCTGAATTATAAAGAAGAGAGTGTGTCTTTAATTTGGTCATAATACGGTATTCTGCCGCGGAGCTCTTAGAGCTGATTGAACCATCTTGGATAAAACAGATTGGAGAGAATGAATTAAGCCGCTTCAGATTGGCTGATTAATCTATGCCTACGTCTTTTTTGAATCTCTAAGATAAGAATCGTTATAAATAGCAGTAATCCAGCGCTTACAGCAATAGAGGCTGAAATTGAGCTGTCTAGTGCGTAGGAGAGACTGTAGCCGATGATAACTGCTACTTGCGAATAGGCTACCGCGATCCATAGCATGGTTTTTAAGGATTTAGCGATTAAATAGGCGCTGCTGGCGGGAATAACCAATAAGGCGACGACCAGTATGGCACCCACGGCATCAAATGAGGCCACGGTGGTAATCGACACTAAGGTCATTAAAAGGTAGTGCCAAAAAACAATGTTAATGCCTAAAGACAGTGCTAAATTAGGGTGAAAAGCTACGGTTTGCAGTCGGTTAAAACTGAGGATAATAGTGATTAAAACAATCGTAAACACAATCGCGATCGCCCAAAATGCTCTAGGCCCGATCTCAATGCCATCTTCTAAACCGCCAATGTAAATCGTGTCAAAGGGGACAAAAGCGATTTCACCATATAAAACACACTCCTGATCTAAATCGATCTGCCCAGTGTAAAGCGACACTAAAATCACGCCAATGGCAAAAAACAGGGTAAAGACAATACCAATACTGGCATCACTTTGCAGTTTGCCTACGCGGTGTAAGCTGTCGCTTAACCATGCGGTGAGTAGGCCAATAATAACGGCGCCGCCCAGCATAATCGGCAGAGCACGGCTGTCGGTGATTAAATAGGCCAGTACGATGCCCAGCAATACGGAGTGGCTGATCGCATCGCCCATTAAGGCTTGGCGGCGTAAAATTAAAAATACCCCCACCAAAGCGCACGCGGCGGCCACTAAGGAGGCGGTGGCTAAAATCCAAATATCATTGATCATTTCAACTTAGCCTCTTTCTTAGAACGGGTGTTATCTGGAATCAAATTTCCATGAGGATCGGATTGACTGTTCGTCAGTTCCAACTTAAGTTGGGCTTCTTGGCTTTCGGTTAAGATGTGTTCAATTCGCTCGGCTTGTTGATGCACTTGTTCGGGTGACAGTTCGGCTTGCTCATTTAGATAGTTCTCCCACAAGCGATGTCGGCGGGTGAGTTGTGCGGCTTTTTCGAGACCTTTATCTGTCAGTTTAAACCCCTGTAAAGATGAGGTAATTAAGGCTTTTTTACACAGTAATTTTAGGGTGCTTTGCAGTTGACTGCTTGGCATACTGCGCATGGCTTGAATATCTGCCTGCATAAAGTGATTGTGAGTGAAGTTTTGGCGTTCTAATAACTTATAGAGTGTACGTAGAATATTCTCTTCAGCAACCTTTTTACGCAGTTGATTGTATTCCGAGTAGCGTTTTAATAGCCCCCTTTGCGGAGCAAATAGCAGTGACAGTATAAATAGGGTGGATAGACTCACTACCATCCAAGGTCCTGTCGGCATCGCAGGCGCTAGATAAGAAATTTGCGTGCTAATAATGGCACTGATTGCGCCGAGTAACGAGGCAATAATGAGAGTGTGGGGGAGTTGATTACTCCAAAAACGCGCCGCGGCCATAGGGGTGAGTAGAATCGCGGCCATTAATACCACGCCGACAAGTTGTAAGCCAACCACTACCGCCATTACGATGAGTAGCGCTAAAAGCAGTTCGTACCGATTAACGGCTAAGCCAATCGTGCGGGCATAGCTTTGGTTAAAGGCAATTAAGCGAAATTTTTGAAAGAACAGCACCACGGTAACTAGAATAAACACGGTGACATAAGCTAATAGTTTAATATCCCCCTCGGTCATGGCGGCGGCTTGCCCAAAGAGGATTTTATCTAAGCCACTTTTATTACTGACTTCTAAACCTTGAATATAAGACAGCAGCATTAAACCCAAAGCAAAGAAAAAAGACAGGGTAATGGCTAAGGCGGCATCGGCTTTAATTTTGGTGTTTTTAGGCAGCCAGTCAATTAAAAAGAAACCGATAAAACTGCTGATCAGTGCGCCGAGAAAGATAATAAGTGGGTCTCTGGTTTGAAAGAGTAAAAAGGCCATCATGACACCAGGTAGAGCGGCATGAGCGAGGGCGTCACCAATTAAAGAACGTTTACGCAAAAAAGCAAAGCCGCCAATCACCGAGGCACTCATGCCCAGTAAAATACTGCCCATCAGTACCCACAGTACATTGATGTCTTCAAAACGCCAAAACGCTAACCAGTTTTGCCAAGTTGAAGGGGGGGCTAACAAAGTAAAAGCGTCCATAAGTGTTTAATCCGTATCGTGCGCTTTATTGAGCTGGGTACGGTACATTTTTTCAGTTAAGTCGTTTAATAAAGAGAGGCGACCACCGTAGGTTTTATTTAAATTTTCTGTGGTTAAGACTTCTTCCGCTGGCCCCGCCGCGACTAAGCGGGCATTAATGAGAATGATCCAGTCAAAGTATTCGCCCACAGTATTTAGGTCGTGATGAACACAAATAATGGTTTTACCCTGCGACTTTAAAGCTTTAAACAGTTCGATAATGGCTTTTTCAGTGGCAACATCGACCCCTGCAAAGGGCTCATCCATTAAGTACAGGCTGGCTTTTTGTGCAAGGGCACGGGCCAGGAAGACTCTTTGTTGTTGACCGCCTGAAAGTTCACTGATTTGGCGATCTTTAAAGTCCCACATTTCTAAGTCTTTTAAGGCTTGTTCTGCAATCTCTCGATCAATTTGACTGGGTCTCTGCCAAAGCTTTAATTGCCCATGACGCCCCATTAAAACAACGTCAAACACATTAATTGGAAAGTCCCAGTCAATCTCCTCTCGCTGTGGCACATATGCGGTAGCTAAGCGCTTATTGGCTAAGGGTTCACCAAAAAAACGGACTTGCCCGCCCATAATAGGTTCGAGTCCCATAATGCCTTTTAAGAGTGTCGATTTTCCGGCCCCGTTAGGGCCGACAATGGCAATGGTTTTACCTTCAGGAACCTCAAAACTGACATCGGTTAAAACGGGTTTATGATGATAACGCATGCTCAGGTTCTGTACCGATACCGGAGGAGGTGTTTGATGTTTTGAGGAGTTTGCCATGCGTTATTTGCCTGTCATGTCTGTCGTTAATGGATGGAACTTTTGAGTGTTTAAATTGATTAATACTTTGAATAAACCTCTACTGAGAAACTCACTATTTAAGGGCTTCTACAATGGTGTTTACATTGTGCTTGACCATGCCAATATAGGTGCCGGTAGGCGTGCCAGTGAGCCCCATAGCATCGGAGTAGAGTTCTCCACCAATCTTTAAAGGATGCCCTTCAGCCTCTACACCTTTTACAAGGGCTTGAATAAAACGAGGGGAGACACTTGATTCAATAAAAACAGCCTTAATTTGGTTGCTAACAATAATGTCTTTAAGCTGCTTGATGTCTTGTAGACCAAACTCCGAAGCGGTGCTCACCCCTTGCAGTCCAGTGACCTGAATCCCGTAAGCACGTCCAAAATAACCAAAGGCATCGTGTGCGGTGATGAGAATTCGTTGTGATTTAGGAATGGTTTGAATCTCCTTAAAGACCCACTGGTGAAGTTGCTCCAATTCATTTAAATAATCTTGGGCATTGCGTTCATAATCGGTCTGATGGGTAGGGTCTGCAGCGGTGAGTATTTCTAATACGCGTTGTCCTGCCTTTTGCCAAAGAGAGATGTCAAACCAAATATGAGGGTCAGGATAGCTGTCGTACTGTATTTGCTGCTGTTCAGTAATCAGGCTACTAATAGGAAAAACCGGCTTTTTTCGCGCCATTTTTTCAAACACGTCTTGGATTTTTCCCTCTAGCTTCATTCCGTTATAGAGAATAATGTCCGCTCTAACCAGTCTTCTCAAATCGCCTTGAGTGGCTTTGTATAAATGAGGGTCAACGCCAGATCCCATTAAGGCGGTGACTTTTACGTGCGACCCGCCAATATTTTTGGTCAGATCGGCAATCATGCCCGTGGTCGTTACAATGTTCAGTTGTGCTTGAGCAAATAGTGGCATCAGTAACAAGCTTAGGCTGAAGGTAAGGGAGGTAATGATGTTTAAGGTAAGGTTTTTAGGCATATAAGTCACAATGGGTTAATACTGTTCTATTTGAATATTCTGTTTACGTATCAAACACGTCGGTAGTTAAACCATGGCTAATAAAAAAGTTAGCCGTGGCTAATAAATTAACGGAAACTATATCATAAAAGAGTGAAATGTGAAGTTATTGATGGGGGGTAATTTGTTTTTAAGAGTGCAGTTTTGGTGGGTAACAATGCTTGAGATGTGTAAGGTGAGTGTCTAAGGTAGAATTAAAAATGTATGGTTCACCTCGTTATTGCAAGTAATAAAAATCGATAACGGGTTTGAATTGCGCTAATGTATGGTTCACCTCGTTATTGCAAGTAATAAAAATCGATAACGGGTTTGAATTGCGCTAATGTATTCGGAGTCTTCATTAGGTTGCATTTAAAACCCGCTCCACTATGAGTTCCGCGCCAGATTGTCCTCAAAAAGCCCAAAGCATTAAAAGTCGTAACTTCGTTGCTGTTTTTTGTGTCAGGTCTTCAATCTGGTGGTCTTACCATTTTGGTCATCTTTTTCTTTCCCTGCAATTCGGTTATTGGCCATTAAGCCATTTTAAACGGTTGTTGTTTATCTAGTACTGACCAAGCTATTCTTGCTAATTTATTGGCTAAAGCGACAACGGCTACATTGTACGGTTTTCGCTCTTTTAGTTTGATAACCCACTCTCCAAAGGCGCGCTCTGCACTCTCAGGCTTGGATAACATGGCTCTGGCTCCATGTATAAACAGTGTCCTTAATGCTTTATTACCTCGTTTGCTTATGCCCAGCAATTTGCTCTTGCCTCCTGTGGAGTGTTGATGGGGCACTAATCCCAACCAAGCTGCCATATGACGACCATTGTTAAAATCAGTCGCTTGTACACTGGCAAGGCACTGACTTGCGGTTTGATCTCCAACGCCTGGAATGGTTTTCAGTAATTGAGCATTGCTGTTTGCTGTTACGGTTTGTTTGATTTTAGTGTCTTGATTTTGTATCTGTTGATTTAGATATTGGTAGTGTTCATGGTATTCAATGAGTTCTTGCATCAGTGATTTGGGGAGTTCATAAGGTTGTTTGGCTAACCAGAAAAATAGCTTTTTCATTGCACTATGTCCTTTCGGTAAGCTTAAGCCAAACTCTAGTAAAACGGCACCAATACGGGACATACAAGCAGTACGCTCTCGCACATAACCTGTGCGTATTCGATGAATACTATTGATGATTTGGGCTGTTTCACTTTTTACGCTGACAAATCGCATATTGCCGCGAGTTGCTGCCTCTGCGATAGCTGCGGCATCTATATAGTCATTTTTATTGGTTTTAACGTAAGGTTTTACATATTGTGGAGGGATTAGTTTTACTTGATGACCCAGTGATTGGCACTGGCGAGCGAGCCAATGGGCGCCACTACAAGCTTCCATGGCAATTAGAGTTGGTTCAAAATTTGCAAGAAATTCGATAAGTTTAGAACGTGTGAATTTATGACGGAGTTGCTCATGACCTGAAGCATCTAGGCCAATGAGATGAAAAGTAGACTTGCCTAAATCAAGCCCAAGTATTTTAATAGTAGACATGATGGTTTCCTCTTTTGATTCAACCTTATTATAAATAAGGTGAGGTGGACCATCTAATTAAGCCCACTTATTCAAATGGGCTTGGTCGGGGGGGGAACTAGGTTTTTTTACTATGGGTTAAAGACTTTAAATGCTTGCACGTTGTTTATTTTGACGGCGACGGTTTGCCATAAAGCCAACCAGTCCAAGCCCCCCGAGCATTAGACCGTAGGTTGACGGTTCAGGTACGGGGGAGGTAATGCTGGCTTTTAAGTATAGGCTTTCATTCGTTTGATAAGCATCGTCCCATATCCATTCTGCGTTAGGATTGATGGCGCTGATTGTTCCCCAAGGAGAGACCCCATTTTGGCCGTAGCTGGTGACCGAAGCCCAATTAATACCATCCGCAGAATAACTCCAAATATTAGGATCAGTAGAGGTTGAATAGCTCATGTTTCCCAATGTAATGTCGGCCAAAAATGCTGCTGGGCCAGAGGCATTGGTTGTTTGCCAAATAAATTCATATTGACTGTAATCGTTTAATGTGAGGCTTAAGGTAGATGAGTCAGTCCAAGCCTGGGAACCTGAAAGGCCTGTGGTGTCAATAAGTTGGTAGAAGGGGGTTCCATCGTCATTGAAACTAAAGCTATTCACAAAGTTATCACCTGTAAAAGTGGTTGTGAAATTCATCGCATGGGTTGGGTTTGCCATGATAGATAAAGCACTGATTGAACTAATAAGTAAGGTCTTGCGTAAAGTCATTGTATTATCCTCAGAATTGAGTGAAACATAGGGGTAAATTTGCACTGGTAATTTTACATTAAAATGGTTTTGATACGTACTAATATGCCCAAGCTTTTAACCGCTTTTTACGCTAAGTGAAATGATCAGGTTCTTACAGAAAGGAGGTTGGTGCTCTGCCTTGAATTTAGGATTAAAAGGATAGCGTTCCGTTTTACTAAAAAGCTTATTTTCTTAACGGATCAAGTAGCGGCTTTAAACCATTGTGGTCTAACTCGTGCATTAGCGCCAATAACTGCCCTAAATTACCCGGTGGAAAACCTTCTCGTGCAAACCAATTCAGGTAATTCCCCGGTAAATCAGCAATCATTCGTCCCTTGTATTTTCCGTAAGGCATAGGGGTGGTCACTAGTTTTTTTAAGTTCTCTGGATTCATAGGCTAGAGTATAGAGAAAAGTGTAGAGATAAGCATTTATTTGGCATCTTTCAGAACCTTGAGGGTCTGACCTTAGCTATTCAAAGAGTAACCTTATTTCATTCTTTCTGATAAGCGTTGAGAGGCCTTTTTATTCTTTCTTATTCTTCTGCGATTGAATCTAATGGCCTCACGTGACTTTTTGTCGCTGAACAAAAAGTAACCCAAAAATCAGCCCTACTCGCTCAATCGGCATTCCCTAAGCTCATTCACTGAAATCGGAGAACTCGCTGCGCTCAGACAGCACCGATTTTTAACCGTTCATTTCACTAAGGGACCTGCACGCTCTCACTCAAAGGGACTCTGGTCGCTTTGCCTTAGGTTCAGTTTGGCTGAAGGCAAGACTTGACCCCGTTGTTCTTAGTTAATTATTTAGAATGTTGTTTAATTTATTAATTAGAGTTTGAACCTCTCTTGAGAGTTCTAGGTAGTCATTTGTAACCTGTTCTTGACTCTTATTAGCCAAGAAAAATAGCTTGTCTGATAGTTTAGATAAAAGTGATATTAATTCACTTGAATGAGCTTGATCATTAATATCTGCCCAATGCCTTATGGCCTTATCGCTAAGGCTATATAAAGGCTCAAAATTTGAGAGTTTTTTGTTTACAATTTGTAGGATTTGTCTTTGAGTATTAACTCTATTTAAAAACTCATTCATAATTTTAGTGCTCTTTATCCATGAGCCTTTTCATCCAGTCATTTATTGCGTTAAGCTCATTTTTGATATTTTTAATTTCATTATGATGTATTTTAGGACCGATTCCTCTAGAGCTTAAAATTCTTGCTTGTTCCAAAGAGCTATATGTAGATTCTGAGATAGAAAGGCTGTCACCTCCTAAGTGAAGGGCGGCATGTCTTGAGAAGTTAGGAGTTTCAATATTTGTAAGGGAGTAGCATGTTGCAAAATTTCTAATCCCTAAAAAAATCATTGCAAGATCAAAAGTTTCAGATAAGTTCGAATCACTAATTGACTGATGTGCGGTTGTAAAAACTGCATGGAATTTCATAGAATCATTAGGCCAGTTTGAGTATTCATTAGGGCTGCCTAGAGAAGATAGGTAATCTACTTTTTCTGATGAAAATATATTTACTGACTCAAGGTGTAAGTGCCATGCGAAGGGGTTACCACTCTCCCATAAATCAAGAATTCTTTTTTCAGAATAAATAGAAAAATTATTAGGGCTAATGTTTTTTTCTTCAGGGGTGCCATTAACGATTGCTAGCATGTCAATATCGGAATATTGATCTATTTCACCTC
>Ga0316204_10011287_pt1 | contig 11223 bp, 11 predicted proteins | sample 6monrhotite_MG_2_FD_205661 | JGI IMG/M metagenome (GOLD analysis project Ga0316204, IMG submission 205661) | Microbial mat bacterial communities from mineral coupon in-situ incubated in ocean water Damariscotta River, Maine, United States -... | ecosystem: Environmental > Aquatic > Marine >...
CTCTCGAATAGAAGGAAAAAGCCTTCCTGGTAAACTTAATATTACCCGCGCAACGCTGGAGAGGCTCCCCGAAAATGCGGGTTTTGGAATTATACCAAGAGGAATGATTCCTATTAAGAATAAGGGGCCTGTGGAAATGTTTTTTATTGAGTAGGAACATAAAAAATGGGCTATGCAATCGCACAGCCCAATATTATTGTAAAATTATGCTGGGAAAAGCATTATCCCATTTCGGATACGACTTCTTTTACTTCAGGCACCATCCTCTTTAACATCCCCTCAATACCTGCCTTTAAAGTAACGGTTGAAGATGGGCATCCGCTGCATGAACCTTGCAGGATCACCGTGACAATGCCCTCTTTAAAATGCTTAAATTCGATGTTTCCACCATCCATTTCTACGGCTGGTTTGACATAAGTTTCAAGTAACTCTTTGATCTTTTGTACAATCTCTACTTCGTTGCCGGAGTATTCGTAACTGGCTCCACGGGCCGCCTCAATTTTCGCCATCTCCTCTTCGAAACCTTCTTTCAGGATCATTTTGTCGTCGCTTACATAATTTTTTATAAAATCTTTAAGCTGCAACATGATGTCTTCCCAGGCGTAATTAAACTCCTTGGAGATGGTCACAAAGTTATTGCTGATGTAAACTCCCTTTACAAAAGGAAGTTCAAATAAGGCCGTACCTAAAGGAGACCACTCTTTGGCGAGTTCTTCTTCTCTGAAATCAGCCGTACCTCGGTATAACATCCGATTCGTAACAAACTTTAGAGACTCCGGATTAGGAGTCTGCTCAGTATAGAGCATTACGGGGCTTTTAGAGACAGTATTTTCCATGTTTATTTTTCTTATTTAGAATTAATCTACAAACTTAACACTTTATTTATAGAAGAGTTTGAGCCTTGCTCAAAAATTATAAAACCATTTCTTGGTAAGTCAAGATTTTCGAAAAGCCTTTTTCTCTAAAAAAAGCTTTTGTCTCCCCTTCAGGTCGCTTGCTGGTCGCCAATACAAAATCACCACCCCAGGCTCCCAAAGATTTAATGGTACCCCAGAAGTCTGAGAAATAGAGCTCCTGCGCTCGAGGTAAATTTAAAAGACCGGATACCAGTTGTTCGTGCGCCAATATGATCGGTTCTAATTCCGAGAGCGTTTTGGCATTTAACCACTCCAGGCTAAGTTGAGAGATTTGCTCAATGAGCTTTGGGCTGGGCATGCCGAGCTTTCGGTACTGTTGGATGCCTTCTCGGCTGTTTTGTTTTTTCCCTAAATGAATGAAATAAAGGTTTTCCGCGAAAGCGGGCTGATAAGGAACCTGTACGGATTCTCCTCGCCCATGATGAATTTGATAGAGCAGAGGTTTAGAACTTAAGGCGCAAGCCAAGTCGTATCCAGATCCTCCGAAAGTCTGTTGAAGTAGTTGATAAGGGTCCACTTCGGCCCAAAGTGCTATGGCGGCCAATAAGGTAGAACTGCTTCCTAATCCCCAATCTCTAGGGAAAGATAAGCTTGAATGCACTCCTTCGTTCTGCTGGAGTCCTTCCCAGGTTGCGTTTAACTGAAAACAGCTCTGGAAAATCTCCTGAAGTCTTTGCCCAACTGCTTGGTCACTTCCCTTTATATATTGGCCTTGTTCGCGATCAAAAAAGCCCGTGAACCAAATCCCTCCTTCATGGTCATAACTCTTCCAGGTAAAATAGGGCGTTGAAACGAGGGCGTCAAATTTAAAAGTTTGTCCAAAATGGCAAGGCACAGCCAGACCTACTGCACCAGAAAGAATGAAATATTCTCCGGTGAGCAGCAGTTTTCCGTTGGTATGGATGTGGTCTATCAAAATCGGATTAAGCGATTTGGGTTCTTAAGCGATTTAGGAATTCCTGAACAGCATTAAAGGAAATTACTTGATCATGGAAGAAGTCGATAGCTTGTTTAGCCTCTTTGTCCGTGGCCGTCAGGTGGTGTAATATGTTTTGTAGGTGCATTTTCATATGCCCTTTTTGAATGCCTGTTGTAATTAAGGAACGTACTGCCGCAAAGTTTTGAGCCAAGCCGGTTACTGCAATAATGCCCATTAAGGTTTCTGCATCAGGCTGACCCAATAGATCCAATGAACGCTTGGCTAAAGGGTGTAGCTTAGTTAGTCCGCCTACGGTGCCTACCGCAAGGGGGAGGTCCATCCAAAAGTGAAAGATGCCGTCCTCAATTCGACAAGAACTCAAGCTTTTGTATTGACCAGAAGCAGAGGCAAAGGTGTGCCCACAAGCTTCAATAGCCCGAAAATCATTACCTGTTGCCAAGACGACTGCATCTATGCCATTAAATATGCCTTTGTTATGAGTAGTGGCTCGATAAGGGTCAATTTGAGCGATGCGGATTGCCTGATAAAATTTTTCCGCGAAGGCGGAACCGTCTAAATGAGTGCAAGCCCCCGCTAATTGTTCAACCGGACATTGCACACTGGCTCGTACAATACAATCCGGAGTGAAATTAGAGAGAATAGCCATAATGATATCTACGGGATAAGCAGACAGCTCTGCATCCTGCGCTATAAATTGTTGTAGGCTTTCACCAAATTGTTCTAAAACGGAGTTGATGAAATTAGCCCCCATAGAATCGCAAGTCTCGAAACTTACTTTTAGCTGAAAATATCCGGGCTCTTCGCGATTGAAATCCAATAATTCAATATCGAGGATTCCACCACCCCTTTTTTCCATGTTAGCGCTTAGGTAAGCAGCTTCATTACGTAAGAAAACGGTGATTTCTGCGAGTTTCTTTTTGAGTAAATCTGCTGGGCCAAACCAGGAAAAATGGACTTGCCCAAGTTTGATGGTTGACTTCACTTGGGCGGAAAAACCACCACGGGTCAACCAAAACTTAGCTGCAGAGCCTGCTGCGGCAACTACCGAACTTTCTTCAATCACCATGGGGACCGTGAATAATCGGTCATTGATTAAGAAATTTGGTGCCACACCAAATGGTAAAATGAAATTGCTAACTGTATTTTCACTAAAGGCATCGATTACCTTTTGTAATTCTGCATCGGGGTGCCAGAATTTCTTAAGATCTGCTGATGCTTGTGGCTCTTGGGGGTAACAATTTACCTGGAGCCAATCAATTTTATCCTGTTTGCTTTTTTTTGAAAAGCCGCTAACCCGTTTTTCCTGCATTATGCTGAATGATTACGTTATGGTCTAATCTTTAAATAGGCTTGTGCCAATTCTAATCCTGCTATTTGAGTGGCTACGTACTGTCGTAGTTCTTCATAAGAGCCTCTGGCGTGGGTCAAAAAAGCAGAAGCTTGACCATAAATTGCCTTGCTTTCAATCTTTTGGACAAGATAATAACCATCCAAGAAAGTTTTGATTCCGCCTGATATAATAATGTGTTCTACCTGGAGCTTGTTTCCGAGTTCTGTTTTTAGTTGATTGACCAGCAGAACCATATCTTCGGCACTATGGCCGATCTTAGTTAAGGGTTGGTAGGCTGCTTGTTGGAGTGGATCGCTGCGCAATAATTCCAACATAGCGAAATTGGTGCCTCCATTTGCGGCAAAATCTACAGCCGCGAGGGGCAATTGCAATAATGCTTTCAGGCTTTCATAACCCATGCCTTGGCCTACTTCTTTGACAATGATCGGGACATCTAATTGTTGTAAAGCTTCTTCAATCGTGGCAAGGGGGGACTGCTGAAAGCGATCTCCTTCGGGCTGCAACCATTCCTGCAAAGGGTTGACATGTATAATTAAACCATCCGCTTGCAATTTTTCTAGCAAATGGAGGATTTTATCGCCTTGTTTTTGCTGGAAAAGTTGTTCGACTTGTGCTATACCCAAGTTTGCGAAAAGCGGCTGATTCGGCAGATGAGCTTTGACTGCAAAATCGGACAGATGATCGTCACTATTAAGTAAGGAGCGGCAAGATCCCAAACCCATCCCAAATCCAAATTCTCCACAAGCCCTAGCCAAATTATGATTAATAGTTTTGGCCAGTTTGGTTCCACCGGTCATACTGGATACCCAAAGCGGAGCTCGCATCCTAAAGCCCAGGAAGTCTTGCTCAGGGTAAGAACCTGATGTAGGGTGAGCCGCTAATATCGGTTCATAGAAAAAGCGTCGATCTAGTTCGCCACTGGCAATCTGAGATTTAAACGCCAGTTCGATATGATCTTTTTTGCGTTGTTCGGCAGTAGGATCGTTTTGGTCTGCTATGATCATTGCTTGATTCGTAAATTCAGCCATAATAGTTTTCCCGCTTGTAAAATTAATATAAACCGGCTAACCTTTTGCATGGGTACCGATTGAAAGACCTGGATTCAAAACAAGAACCTTTGGAAATGGTTTAGAAAAAAGTGCTACGCTGTTGAATTCTGTGTTATAATAGGTTGAAGATAGGGCTGAAACAGAACCACTAGGATTAAATTCAAAAGCTTTTGAGTATTGTCAACTGATCAGCCATTGACCTTCTAGTAAATCGAACCATTCAATAGGGGGGGCTTGGACATTAAGATCAAAGATGGCGTATTGATTGGTGAAAGGGCGGTGTTCGCAACAACGCTCACGATAACTATACCCCTGGGGATTAGATTAGGCGGATGCATTTCACCTCAGGAAAAGATTCATAATGACTTTTCGGGTTGGTGTAAAGTGCAAAGAAGCATATATGGCGATTCTTATATAAGGTGAAAGTTTTTATTGGAATACTGAAAGTGTATAGCCTATAATATGGAAGATGTTATGGAGGAGTATTTCAGTCGCCTGAAAATAGTGTGCGAAATTTCGACTGTTTTTCAGGTAGTTACGGAGGGTCTTCTTAATTTTTTATAGAATTATGCTTGTTTGTTGAGATATTTAAATCTATCTTTGCACCTGCTTAGAAAGAGGGGTGTAAAAAACGCTTCGGAGAGCATATTAATCAATCACTAATAAAAACCAGTTCTAGTGAACACATTGAGTTATAAAACAAAATCCGAGAAGAAGGAGAATGTGGAGCGCAAGTGGTATGTCGTTGATGCTGATGGAGAGACCGTTGGACGGATCTGTTCTAAGATTGCGCATGTCCTGAGAGGTAAGCACAAGCCTTCTTTTACACCGCACGTAGATTGTGGAGATAATGTAATTGTTATCAACGCTGAAAAGGTGCGTTTTACAGGTCAAAAGTTTGACCAAAAAGAGTATTTACGTCACACTGGATATCCTGGTGGGCAACGTTCTAAGACCGCTAAAGTATTATTAGCAGAACGTCCAGAAAGAATAATTGAAATTGCGGTAAAAGGAATGCTTCCTAAAAACCGTTTAGGACGAGCGACTTACAAAAAATTGTACGTCTATGCAGGTGCTGAGCATCCTCATACTGCTCAACAGCCTGAAGATTTTAATTTTTAATTGTTAACTCGCCAAAATTATAGAGTAGATTATGGAAATGATCAATGCAATAGGCAGAAGAAAGGCATCAGTAGCGCGGGTTTACCTGAAAAAAGGTACCGGTAAAATTGAAGTGAACGGAAAAGATTACAAAGAATTTTTCCCTCAGATGCATATCCAAAATACCATTACCGATCCCTTCGGTACCGTCGAAATTGATAGCAATATCTATGACGTACAGGTTAATGTGAACGGTGGTGGATTCAAAGGACAGGCAGAAGCTGTTCGGATGGCTATCTCTCGCGCACTTATTAAATTGAATGAAGACTTTAGAAGTCCATTGAAAGCTAAAAAATTCCTTACTCGTGATGCACGGGTGGTTGAACGTAAAAAGTACGGGAAACCAAAAGCGAGAAAGAGCTTCCAGTTCTCTAAGCGTTAATCGTTTGTTTTTATCAATTTTTCAGCCTTTTTCTTAGGTTTTTAATGCTAAATGAAATGAATAAACTTACTAATAAAGAACTTCTAGAAGCCGGGGTACACTTCGGCCACCTAAAGAAGAAATGGAATCCCAAAATGTCTTCCTACATCTTTATGGAACATAAGGGTATCCACCTAATTGATCTCAACCGTACCGTCGAATGTGTTGAACGTTCGGCTGCAGCCATGAAACAATTGGCAAAAGCAGGAAAAAAGATCATGTTTGTTGCCACTAAAAAGCAAGCTCGGGACATCGTTGTCCAGGCTGCTCAAAGTGTAAATATGCCTTATGTAACTGACCGTTGGTTGGGAGGTATGATGACTAACTTTTCTACGATCCGTCGTTCTGTGAAGAAAATGCAGAACATCGAGCGGATGCTTGCGGATGGTTCTTTGACTTCAGTCACTAAAAAAGAACGTCTAACGCTCACTAGAGCGCACGCTAAATTGAATAAAGTATTAGGTGGTATTGCCAACCTGAACCGATTGCCTTCTGCTATTTTTGTGGTCGATATCGAGCACGAACATATTGCGATCAAAGAAGCGCATAAGCTAGGAATTCGGACTTTTGGTATGGTGGATACTAACTCTGATCCTAATCAGGTAGACTTTGCTATTCCAGCTAATGATGATGCTTCGAAATCAATCAAGATCATCACCGCTTACCTGACAGAAGCGATCAGAGAAGGTTTAGAGGAGCGTAAAGCTGCTAAATCAGAAAAAGAAGCCGTTAAGAGCTAGTCAATTTGAATTAGATAAAGCAGTTCCTGGATTGGTATAATCCATTTACTGTTACTAAATCAAAGATGCCCAGCATTTATTCTAAAAATTTAAATAGCGAAATTCACAATGAGTGTAAAAATTTCAGCCGCCGATGTTAAAAAACTGCGCGATATGACTGGCGCAGGTATGATGGACTGTAAAAAAGCTTTAAACGAATCAGAAGGTGATTTCGAAAAAGCGATTGAAATACTGCGCAAGAAAGGAGAAAACTTTCTGCTAAACGTGCAGATCGGAACGCAACAGAAGGAGTCGTTCTGGCTTTGGTTTCTGACGATAAAACTAAAGGGGTAATCGTTAAATTAAGCTGCGAAACAGATTTCGTTGCTAAAAATGAAGACTTTATCACTTTGACCCGGACTTTCGCAGAGACTGCACTTAAGCACTTTCCTGCAAGCAAAGACGATCTTTTGAAATTGCCATTCAGTGATAAACTGAATATTGGTGAGAAGATCATTGAATACCTTGGAGTAATCGGTGAAAAAGTAGAATTAGCTGATTATGAGCGCATCGAAGCTGCTATGGTGGCTCCTTATATTCACATGGGCAACAAAGCAGGTGTGATTGTTGGCTTGAATAAAGCAAGTGATAGTTTCTACGATCCAGGTCGTGATGTAGCAATGCAAGTCGCTGCAATGCACCCGGTTGCCGTTGATAAAGATGGTGTTGATGAAACTGTAATTAATAAAGAGATTGAGATCGGAATGGAAGTTGCCCGTAATGAAGGCAAACCAGAAGCTCTACTCGAAAAAATTGCTCGCGGTAAATTGAATAAATTCTTCAAAGAGAAAACTTTGTTGAATCAACAATTCGTGAAAAATAATAAAGAAACCGTTGCCGGCTACTTACAGTCGCTCGATGGTGATCTGACCGTCACTGATTTTAAACATGTGACTTTAGGTTAATTTTTGAAAAAGGCGAATTTTTAATTCGCCTTTTTCTTTGCCCCTTCTTATCTTTCTGCCAATAAATTGCTACAAAATGTCCTTAAAGTATAAAAGAATCTTATTAAAGCTTAGCGGAGAGTCGCTGATGGGAGACCAAGGTTTTGGTATCGATCCTAAAATGTTGCAACACTATGCTGGTGAGATTAAAGAATTAATTACGGAAGGTGTTGAAGTAGCTGTGGTTATAGGAGGAGGAAATATATTTAGAGGCCTACAAGCTACCGAATCAGGCATCGAACGAGTACAAGGTGACTATATGGGAATGTTGGCTACCGTGATCAACGGAATGGCTTTACAAAGCGCTTTGGAAGGGCATGGGGTTTATACACGCTTAATTTCAGCTATTGAAATGAAGCAGGTCGCCGAACCCTATATTCGTCGCCGAGCGATCCGACACCTGGAAAAAGGAAGGGTGGTTATTTTTTCTGCGGGAACAGGTAGCCCATACTTCACTACGGATTCTGCCGCAGCCTTACGGGCAAATGAAATCAGTGCGGATGTAATCCTGAAAGGAACTCGAGTTGATGGTATTTATACGGCGGATCCCGAAAAAGATCCTACGGCCACTAAACTAGATCATGTGAGCTTTTCCAAGGTCATTAGTGAGGGGCTTAGCGTGATGGATATGACTGCCTTTACCCTTTGTCAGGAAAACAATTTACCTATTGTTGTTTTTGATATTAATCACAGAAAAAATCTCAAACGAATCATTATGGGAGAATCAATTGGTACCCTGGTTTCGTAATCCAAGCCGTTAAATTTACCTTAATTCCTGTTTAAGGGCTTTTCTTTTTGTTATATTCGGTCATGAGCCAAACTACCTTTCTCATGCGATCGAAGCTTTTACTTTTCTTATGCTTAGTTCTAAGTACGTCCTTACTGGGACAAGTTGATTTATTGGATTCTGGAGGCCCTTTAATGCCAGAACAGGCAGCCTACGATGTCAATTTTTATGAACTCCAACTACAAATTTTTCCTGAAAAACAAACGATAGCAGGAGACTTAATGGTCCGGGCAACGATTGTACACCCGACAGCTGTCTTCGTGCTGGACTTGGATCCGGTATTGGCGGTCGAAGCAACTAAAATGAGCGATGGCTCTAGTTTAAGTTTCGAACGTCGAGGCAGTAAGTTATGGATCCACCTGCTGGGTACGCAACAACGTGGCACACAGATTGAAGTCGTCGTTTCTTATGGAGGCAAGCCACGAGTTGCGCCTAACCCGCCCTGGGATGGTGGTTTTTCCTGGGAGAAAACACCATCTGGCGCCGATTGGATTGCCACAAGTTGTCAAACTCAAGGGGCAGATATTTGGTGGCCCAACAAAGATCACGTTTCTGATGAACCCGATAGCATGGCCCTGCACATTCGCGTGCCGGATCCACTGATGGTGGCGGCGAATGGGAGGTTTCAAAGAAAAGAAACCCATTCTGATGCCACTTCTAGCTATCATTGGTACATCTCTACTCCTATTAATACCTATAATGTTGCCTTGAATATTGCCCCTTATGTTTTGCTAAAAGAAGGGTTTAAGAGTATCAGTGGCGAGATCGTTCCGGTAGAATTTTATGTGTTACCCGAAGATGAAAGTAAAGGGGAAAAGTTGATGCCAGAAATATTGGAACACCTGGCTTTCTACGAGAAATACCTGGGTCCTTATCCTTTTCGGAAAGATAAATACGGAGTAGCACAAACTCCTCATCTTGGTATGGAACACCAAACGATCATTGCCTATGGAGCAAACTTCAATAATGGATCTATGACGGGAGGAAAAGATTGGGGCTTTGACGCGCTGCATCATCACGAATTAGGCCATGAATGGTGGGGCAACTTAGTAACGAATTACGACTGGAAAGATATGTGGATCCATGAAGGTTTTTGTTCTTATATGCAAGCCGTTTATATGGAAGAACTTGAAGGTAAAAAGGGATATCATGCCTATATGGATAACATGCGGCGCTTCCCGAATAAGTTAGCTGTAAGCCCTGAAGAAAGTACTTCCGCCAAAAATATTTATCGAGCGCCAATCTATTCTAAAGGTGCTTGGATCCTTCATTCTTTACGTTATCTGATCGGTGAAGAAGCTTTTCTATCTTCCTTAAGAAAAATGTGTTACCCTCATCCCGCGCTAGAGTCAGTGACCGATGGTCGGCAGTGCCGCTTTGTGACAACGGCTGATTATCAGCGAATTTGTGAGCAGGAAAGCGGCCAGGATCTAAGTTGGTTTTTTGCTTTATACTTACGGCAAGCTGCCCTTCCAACCCTGATTTCGAGAGTGGAAGGCAATCACATTACATTGCGTTGGGAAACTCCAGATAATTTACCTTTCCAAATGCCAGTTGATCTCAAATTGGGAAACACGAGGAAGCGAGTAAACGTTACACACAAGGCTCAAAAATTTCCTTTCCCTAAAGGGGTGAAACCAGAAGTCGATCCAGATAAATGGATATTAATGGAAGTGAAATAAGTACTCCATCCCGGGTTTCTTAGGGATGGGTTTATCAAATAAATCTAAAACATCCTGGTCGTCTTTTATGTGAAAACAAAGCGGTTGTTGGAGTTCATTATTTTATTTCCAAACAATTAATAAATTTTCAAACCTATGAAATTTGCATTTGGAAAATTGTTGCCTTTTCTGCTATTGATATCTGTAACTGCGTATGGACAAAATGCTCCACGGCAAGCAAAAGACACCCCCACCGAATTAGAAGAAATCATATCCTTTGGTGAAAAGGGGTTTGTAATGATTTTATTAGATAATCAGGAGCGGCCAAGTAAGTTAGCCTTGCGGATGATTAGTAATACCGAAGAACTAATCGCCGAAAAAGAAATTGACTTGCGAGGAGAAGGACCTCTGTTGAATCAGTTTGAAGGAGCGTTTGAGTGGGATGGAATGTTGTGCGTACTTACGTCCTTGTATTACCCAGGTCCGAAACGTAATCATTTGATTTTACGTAAATACCAGCTTCCTGATTTTGCGGAAGGAGAAGCCAAATTAATTGATGAGGCCTACACTCCAGAGTATAATCGAATACCTTTTGGGTTCAGTAAGTCTAAAGACAACCGTTTTGCTATGTTTTATAGCTGGACCTATACCTTGCCGGAGGACCCTGCTAAATTAACGGTTAAGGTGTTGGATAAAAATTTAGAAGAGCAATGGACACAGCGTTATATCCTTCCTTTTTTAAATCAATCACTGTTCATCTTTGACTGTGCAGTCAATCGGCAAGGGCAGGCATTTATTTATTGCGAAAATTATTCGGGGAAGCCGGGCCGTTACATTGACGAAGAAAAGATTGATTATTTTATATTAAGAGCAGATTCCGACAAAAAAGACCTCATTAAATATGACCTGAATCCAAATGGAAGAACCATGACTGGCCTCAAAATTAAAATGGATTCTACTGATGCGATATATGGGGCAGCTTTTTTGCAAGATGAGAAAAAGAAAACCTTACTAGATGGTGTTTATCTTTTTGAAATCCCTCCAGACGGGAAAACTATTGAGCGATCTACTTTAGGTCTTAATGACGAAATGTATAAGGAGAAATACCCTTATGGGGAAAAAGAAGCTGCTTTTAATGCGAACCGACATCGTTTTTCTAATTTTAATATGGACTATATCTTTAAGGAAGCAGATGGCTCCTTGGTTTTAGTCG
>Ga0316204_10011288_pt1 | contig 11222 bp, 14 predicted proteins | sample 6monrhotite_MG_2_FD_205661 | JGI IMG/M metagenome (GOLD analysis project Ga0316204, IMG submission 205661) | Microbial mat bacterial communities from mineral coupon in-situ incubated in ocean water Damariscotta River, Maine, United States -... | ecosystem: Environmental > Aquatic > Marine >...
ATGCGAAAAAAGCGCACATCTTTACACTTAAACTTTCAGATAATAGATATTTAATAGCAGTAGACCTTAAAAAACGAACTAAAAAGTTTGTTAAAAAGATAGGACTACATAATGGTGCAATACTTCCATATACTGTATTAATAGAGAATGATAAAGCAGTAGCAATGAATCCTAAGTACTATATAGCACTTAACTATCCACTTCTTTCTATGACAGAATTTACTACAATTGCTACAGTTCCAGGGGCAATTGAAAAAGAACTTGTAAAACTATTTAAATAGTTATTCTACCTATTCCCCATTGCGGGGAGTAATAACCCATAAAATCATCAAAACAACCTACTCACAAAAGAGTTATTCTTGTTTCCATTGGTAACGTATTTAATACTTAACAATTCCACAATTATTACACTTTTATCTGTTTTAATTATTAATGTTATTAGTTCGTATGCAATATGTACCCAAATATTAGCAAAATTATATGAAATATAATTGCTTTATTTTTAAAGTGTGCTATTTTGTTGCAAGTGTTTCGTTTGGTAATACTTTACCGACCATAAAATACGATAAATGTAATAACATTTATAACATTTGCATTACTATTAAGATAAATGTAATAGAATATGTCGGTAATATTTTCTATCTAAACAATAACTATACAATTTAATGTATAAAATTTAGTAGAGATACACGCTTTAAAAGCGTCAATATTTTTGAAATGGAGTGGAGAAGAATGAGCAATAAACCAAATGAAAACTCTGAAGTACCAAGCAGAAGAGATTTTTTTAAAAAAGCTGCTGTTTCAGTTACTGCGTTAGCTGGAACAAGTCTATTTGCATCAGGTAAAGATGACCATGCAATTATGCACCATCCAAAATGGGGACAGAAACTGGGTGATCCTGTAACAAAAAATCGTTATGGTATCCCATCAGCATATGAACATAACAATATAAGAAGAAATACGAAGTTACTAGCTTCTGGTAACTTCCAAGCATCAATTGCGGTAGCTCCAATTCATGAGTCAGAGGGTATCATAACACCTAATGGACTATTTTTTAGTAGATCTCATGGTGGTACTGCACATGTTGATCCTAATGAGTATCGTTTAATGATTAATGGGCTTGTAGATAAAGAGATTGTAATGACACTTGATGAACTTAAACGTTATCCTAGTGTTACTCGTACTCACTTTATTGAGTGTCCAGCAAATGGTGGACAAGAGTGGAGAGGGCCTCAATTTAACTCTTTACAGTTTGCTAAAGGTTTTATGAGTTCAGCTGAGTGGACTGGTGTATACATCAAAACTATTTTAGAAGATTTGGGTGTTAAAAAAGAGGCATTATGGATGCTAGCTGAGGGTTCTGATAACTCAGAGATGGGTAGAACAGTTCCAATGGATAAAGTTTGGGATGATGCAATGCTAGTTTGGGGACAAAATGGTGAAGCACTACGTCCAGAACAAGGGTATCCAGTACGTCTACTTCTTCCAGGCTGGGAAGGTAACTTATGTGTTAAATGGGTTAAGCGTTTAGAATTCGCTGCTGAACCATTTTATGCAAAAGAGGAAACATCTAAATACACAGATCTTAAACCAACAGGTAAAGCTATCCAACACTTTTATGCAAATGAAGTAAATTCAACTGTTACACATCCATCACCAGAAAAACCATGGGCTGGTCAAAACCTTAAAAAAGGTGACTTAGTTGAAATTCAAGGTTTAGCTTGGAGTGGTATGGGTACAATTACTGGTGTTGATTTCTCACTAGACGGTGGTAGAACTTATAAAAAAGCAAGCCTAAAAGGCCTTGTTCTTCCAAAATCATGGACTCGTTGGAGTTATATGCATAAATATGATGGCAAACCACTTCTTTTAACAACTCGTGCTATGGATGATGCTGGTTATATTCAGCCAACAATTGATGAAGAGACATCAATTATGGGTGTTGAAGCCGTATATCATAGAAATGCCGTAGAAACTTGGGAAGTAACGAAAGAAGGAAAGGTAAACCATGTTCAAATTAGATCGTAAATTAGCAATACTAGCTGCATCAGCTACACTTTTAATGGCAACTGCAAATGCAGGAAGCGCTACTGTTACTTCAAAGTATGACTTTAACGGTAAGGCTATTGTTGATGGTGGTGTATACTACCCAGAAGTAAATGGTAAAACAGGTCCATATTATTTAAATACTGAAGTTGATAAATTAAGCTTTAAAATCGGAAGACCTGCAACAAAAAATGAGATTGCAGCATGGGATAAAGATGTAACACCAACTCAACACCCTCCAAAAGGTAGTGGTACAGTTGAAGAGGGAGAAGAGCTTTATGAAGCACAATGTGTTATGTGTCATGGTGACTTTGGATCAGGTGGTGGTGGGTACCCAGCACTTTCTAAAGGAAATGCTTATGACATTCAAAAATCTCTAACAAACCAGAGATACCCAGATCCAGAAGCTGATGGTCCACAACGTGTATTTGGTTCTTACTGGCCAGATGCTAGTACAATGTGGTGGTATATACAGTCTGGTATGCCTCATCCAAATACTAAAAGTTTAAATGATGATGAAACATATGCACTTACTGCATATATGTTATACATCAACGAACTTAGAGTTGATGGTGAAGTAGTAGAAGATGAATTTACACTAGATCAAGATAACTTCTTGAAAATTGAGATGCCTAATAAGCATGGTTTTGAGCCTGTAATTGATGGTCCACAAGGTCAAGAGAATGCTCGTAAATACTTCAATAACTGGAAAAACTTTGGTACTCCAAAAGTTAAACCAAGTGAACGTTGTATGAAAAATTGTCAAAAGAAAAGTGCTAAAGTTGTGCGTATCGCTGAGGGTGGCGGTATTACAGACTTCTTACCACCAATTTCAGTAGTAAGAGATCTACCTAAAAAAGAGGGCGCTTTTGATCCAAAAGCATCATATGGCGATAACTGTGCGGCATGTCACTCAGGATTTCTTTCACCAGGTAGTGCTGACTGGGCTGGTTACACAGGTAAAGGCATGGATAAAGTTTTAGCTAACGCTATTAAGGGTACAGCAGGTGGTATGCCAGCTAAAGGTGGAAATCCAGATCTTACAGATAAAGAGATTAAAATGATAATTGATTTTATGGTAAGTGGTAAGTAAACAAATATAGTAATTATATAAAAAGGAATAAAGATGCAAAGAAGAAAATTTTTAAGCTTTGGTGCCGTAGCAGTTGCTGCTATGATGCCAAGCAGCCTAAGTGCTACAGACTATAGAAAAACTAAACCAGATACGTGGACATCACACACTGTTGATGATTCAATTAAAAAGCTTTATGGTACAGGTAAGCTAATAGAAGAGGGTGTTACACTAAAGACTCCTGATGTTGCTGCGAATGGTGGGGCTATTCCTGTTGATATTACTTCAAGTATTGCTGCTAAATCAGTAGCACTATTTCAAGATGCAAACCCTGAAAGTACAGTAGCTGTATGGACAGTACCAGAGAATGGAATTATTGATTACTCTTTAAAAATCAAAATGAAAGCTTCTGGAACAATGACGGTTGTTGTTGAAGGACTTGATGGTAAGTTATATGTTGCAAATAAAACATTGCAAGTTGCACTTGGTGGATGTGAAGGCTAATTTAGTCTTTTAAAAATATACAGATTAAGGAATAAAAATGAAACTTAAAGCAAAAGCAAAGAACGGTATCGTTAAAGCAAAAGTAATGATGAAACATGACATGATTACTTATGATCAAGCCAAGAAAAAAGGTGTAAAGCCTAATTTTATTACACATGTAACAGCTTCAGTAGATGGAAAAATCGTTTACGAAGTGTCAACTAGTCAATTTTTATCTAAAAACCCAATTCTAAAATACAAATTTAGAGGTGAAAAGGGTAAAAAAATCACTATGACTTGGAAAGACCTTCTTGGTAATACCAAGTCTTCGACTAAAAAAATTAAATAATTTTGACTATCATACAAAAGGGAGTAATAAAAGTACTACTTTTTTTTACTCTCTTTCATGGCTCTATATTTGCACAAGATGTAAATATAGATTTATTAACTTCTCAAGCTAAACTAACAGATAAACATCTTCTTATATTACTAGGTCAAACTGGTTGCTCATATTGTAAAAAAATGAAAAAATTTGTACTAAATGATAAGAATGTAAAACCATATTTAAAAAATGATTTTCTATTTGAATATATTGACATAAAGAAAAAGGGTATAGTAACTTTTAAAGAGTTTAAAGGTTCAAAGCGAGAATTCGCAAAACATATAAAGCAAAGATTTTATCCATCATCAATCTTTATTGACAGTGAAAATAATATAGTTTATTCACAAGCTGGCGTTATAAGAAAAGAAAAATTTTTATTAACATTGGAATTTATTAAAAACAGAGCTTATAAAAATATGTCATTTCAAGATTATGTTGATGAAAAAGAGTTCGAAGAAGAGCTATAAGGAGCGAAATGATGCAAGACTATCAAGGAGAAGTTCTAGCGCTATATATTTCAACAAGGAATGAACCAAGTAGAGAGAATAGACTAGAGTTACAACTAGATGAAAATGGCGTCAAAGATGATAAATTTTATGCAAAAGATATAGATAGGTCTGTACTTCTAGCCTCAAAAATGAGCTATGACTTAGCTAAAAGTGAAAATATTTCAATAAATTATGGTGATTTAGGTGAGAATATCTTACTAGACTACAACCCTTACGAATTACCCATAGGTACAAAAGTAAAGATTGGAGATGTAACTTTAGAAATCTCACAAAACTCTACTCTATGCAAAGGTCTCTCTAAAGTAAACTCTAAACTACCGAAATTATTAAAGACAGATAGAGGAATATTTGCAAAAGTTGTTACCTCTGGTATTATAAAAAAGAGAGATACTATATCTATTATTAAAAATTAAGGCGTTACTCATACAAAACAAGTTACCTTAACGGTTCTATTAAAATTTCAAAGGACAAGAATGAAAAAGATGTTACTTTTAGTAAGTGCTCTACTTACACTGGCAATTTCAGATGCATCAGCTTTTAGCAAGAAACAAGATGCCAAAAGCAATACACAAGATATACAAATTTTTACAGCACCAGCTGGTAAAATTACAAGTAAAACAATAGATGCAGCATTTGAATCGCTAGGATTTATTGTTGATGGTAACAACGACATGAATAAGCCATTTAACCTAAGGTTCCATAAGCAGTACTATAATACATACCGCTTAATGATTACACACCATCCTAAAAGTGTTTTAGAGCTAGTTAAAAAGCATCCAGGTGCTGGGCTACTCTCTCCATTAAGTATGTCAATCTATTCAAATGATACTGCACACACACTAAGTATGGCGACATTAACGCTTCATGGAATGTCTAGAATTACTCATATTCCTGAAGATGACAAAGATTTGATTTCGTACTATAACCTTTTAAATGATGCGCTAGCAAAAGCACTACCAGGTGGTAAGTTTCAACCACTAAATGTTGCAACATTAAGTAAATCAAAATTAGCTACTACATTTACAACTGAGTTTGAAGTTGAAGAGGGTGAAGATATAGTAGAAGCTAAAGAGTCATTTCAAGCAGAATTTGAGGGTGAATTAGAGCCAATTGGCTTTCTTTTCCCAGGCTTTATAGATTTAAACGATGAGTTTACAACTGCTGGATATGAAGCATATGACTTCTATGACACATACTCTATCTGTAAATTTGATGTAATTTTTCCTGTTTCAAAAAATCATCCAGAAGCTGGTGCATTTGCACCATGTACATTCTATATGTATAAGAAAAAAGATGAAGAGACAGTACATATGGGCTTTGCATCGGTTGAGAACTGGGTAACTTCTTCAGACATTAAAGAACAAGAAGCACTTGAGCCATTAAGAGCTGCTCAAAAGATGATTGAAGACGTTGTTAATGAGTTGATTGAATAGATGAATATAGTAGCAAAAGCGATAGGGCTAGCATCTCTAGTAAGTATTGCTTTTGCTGCCCCTCAAAAAGGTGATGTAAAATTTACACCATCAAATAACAAAATACTAGCTGTTAAATACACTCTAAATGAAGTTATAGATAAAAAATTTTATGACTTTACAAAAAAAGATTTATCTACAATTGGCTTCTTTCTTAATGATCCTCATCATAATGTTAACAATGTCTATGAAAAAAACTTTGGATCAACTGAACTAGCTACTCTAAACTTTAGCTCATTATACATAGATAAAGTTGTACGACCAATGTTTAATATAGATCCACGAATTGGTGCATTTAGTCCAGTTAACTTACATATGTATAGAACAAAAGCTGAACAAAACACTACAGTCATAGCACACTTAACACCAGAAGCAATCTTAGATATTTTACAAATAGATGATAATAAAATCAAAGAAGAGTTTATAAAAGCATTTACACCACTAGATAAAATGATTGAAGAAAAGATAGGTGGAACAAAGAGCTATGTTGAGCTTAAGGGTTACGCAGAAGATACAATGATGAACTTTGAGATACCTTTTGAAGAGCCTGAAGATATTGATGATTTTTTAGATGAATTCCAAGAAAAATTTGAAACAGCCTTTCAAGACAAAGGCTATATAATAGCTGGCTACTATGATGCTAAGAATAGCTTCAATGGTGAAGAAGATGTGTTAGAAGAGTTCGTAACATTTTGGTCATATGACCTTTGTCATATCCCTTTTTCATATGAAGTTTTTGATAGTAAAAAAGCCATGCCAATCGCTGGTATTTTTGCCCCTTGTTCGATATATATCTATGTAAAAGAGGGTGAAAATAGAATTGTTTTTGGCATGCCGACACTCTCATCTTGGATAGCAGCACTTGGTGTAACAGACAAAGATCAACTCAAAAGAATGAATGGTCTTGACAGTGAAATAACTTCAATAATGAAAAGTCTTGGAGGTATTGAAACACCAAATGGAAACCCACTTAAAAGATAATAATACAACATGAAATCAAACCTAGCTGAGAATCTAAGCTCTATAAAAATAATTGTACCAAACGAAAAAGCAAAAATAGCTCTTAAACTAGAGAGTAAAAACCTTTATGATACAAAAGAGTTTAACAGCTATGAGACACTTGCGCACTTGCATCTACTGCCAGATGAGTGCTGGCTAACAACCAAAGAGGTTGATGAAATGTTTAAATACTAGAATAAACCTCTAATTTAATATATATCTTATTCTACTTTTAAAAAAGTTCTAGTTCATCATCATCTTCTTCAACAGTAGGAGTAATTAACATCTCAATCTGGGCACAACTGCTGAGCATTGATGCATCAAGATAGTGTATATCCAATGTATCACAAGCAATAAACATTTTATCTTTCCAATCACTAAGATCACTAATAATATTTTCTAAATAAATTTTTAACTTTTTACTCTGCTTAGAATCAATATTTTTAACATCCAAATTGGCTAACACAACTGTTACTGTTTCAATGCAATAGGCCAAATCTTTAAATTCAACTGTCTGATTTAACAGCTTAGAGTAATGCTCTAATACATTAGAACTTAGCTCGACCATATTTGATGTTAATAGTTCATTTTCATAAAGTGCATCACTCATCTCATTTTCATAATCACTTAAATCATCTATTAATTCACTCTCAATCTCATTATCTTTTGAAAATTCTAAGGCACTTGTTTTTTTATCATCGCTATAGTGCATATCCTTATAACGACTTTTATCAATAACAGAGTTACAATCTCTCTTTTCATCAAGAATTATTGGCTTCTCATGAACAAACTTTTTTAAGCTAACAATTGAGCTAACATGACCAATTGCATTGGTAAATTTTTCTTCCCATGCGAATGTCTCTCTAATCTTATTTATAGAAAGCCATTTAAGTAATTTGTCATGCAAAATATGAAAGGCATCTAAAATGTCATCTAGCTCACATTTTAGAAGAAATAGTCTGTTCATTAAACCTGAGATTTCTTGTTTTACCTGCCTGCAGTCAACTGTAAGATATTTAAATATAACTATAGCAATTTGATAACGTAATTTTGCAGATTCAATTTCATCATAATCAATCCCACACAAAATTTGTGTCATACTCTTTGATTTAAATATTGGATCTACTACACTTATAAAAATAGAAGTCATATCAAATTTATTCAAAGATACTGTTACAGCATTGGCCCCTTTACACTCTAAAAAAACATTATCAATACCCAAAGAATAGTTATCACTCATTTAAAAATAGCCTCAATTATATATTAAATATTTTTTTTAAGAAAATAATAGGGTATATTAAAATATAAAAGTGTCATAAAAGTGTCAAACTAAATATTTTATAAAGAAATAAAATTACTTTTTTACTAAATTTAGGCGATAACCTAACTGATAGCTGTTAAGAATAAAATCTTTAGGTAGTTTTTTACGCAGTCGTTTTACCAAGCTTTTAATCGAATCTAATGAAAATTCTTTTTCTACTTTATCATAATATAGATGGTTAAAAATGTCCTCTGCCATAAAATGCTGATTGGAATTATTGATTAGAAGCTCTAAAAATTTAAACTCATTTTCACTTAATATTATCTCTTCATCATTAAAAAGTATAGCTTTTCTAAATGCACTGTAATAATATCCATCACCAAAGTCTACACTACGTTGCTTTTGAAAAGTATCACATATTTTGTACAATACTTCAAAAATATTATCCCCAAATGGCTTTTCTATAAATGCATTGACACCAAGATTAATAAGATTTACTAGATCATCTTTCTGGCTATGAGCAGATACAATAATTATTTTTTGCTCTGAATTAATATCTAAAATAGCTTGACTTAGCCCAATACCATCAAGGTTTGGCATTTGAATGTCACTCAATACTATGTCGTAATATCTATTTGTATCTAAGTAAAAGTTTTTATAATGAGATAGCCCCGCTTCACCATCTTCTGCCACATGAACAGTTTTAAATAGCTGCAGCATAAGTTGATGTGTCTGATGACGTAACACTTTGTCATCTTCTACATAGAGAAGAGATAGCCCGCTAGAGATAATTTTTAATTTTTTTAAATTAATCAATAATATTTACCTAATCTTAAATTATAAATTAGGAAATTCTACAATATTTATTCTTGTTTAGCTATAAATAACTAATAAAAACTATAATATTATAACTATTTTTTTACGATTCCTAAAAGAACACAAACATCAATCTGTTCATCCACATAAAATGTAATAGTATAACCCTCATGTTGAATATCTTTTATATTTTCATCTTCAAAATAGTGAGACTGTTTGTATTTTTTGAGTTTAGTTGCTAAGTTTAAAACTACTGTATCTATATAGAGTTTAAACTTTTTTGCATTCTGCGCATCTTCAGATATTAAATCATCAACTAATTTTTTAAATTGTAAAAGGTAGTTTTCTGAATTAACTATATTCATCTGTTTTCCTCTCGACCCAGCTATTTGTCTTCTCTATTGAACTTTGATACAGAGTAAAAGATATATTTTCATTTTTATAATTGGCTAACTCATCTTTTAAAATCTTCTGGTGATTTAAAAAACTTTCATCTACAATTGATACTCTATTTTTTGGTAACATTTGCACTAACTCATCATAATAGTCATTATCAATCTTAAGTTCTACAGTTTTCATAAGTTTTTTTAACCTCAATTTTTTGTAATTTTATCATATTAGATAAATTATACTATTTAAAATATGTGATAGAATCTAAAATTTCATGGAGTAGTATATTTTGTACAATATCAGCAGACTAACAAAAGTAACTCTACTCCTACTTGCAATGACTACAATAATGTCAAATGTAGCAATTATAACTACACTACCGCGCTTAAAAGATTATTTTTTAAATGTAGAAAATATAGAATTTTTATCTAGACTTATGATAACACTACCATCACTCTCAATAGCAATTTTAGCTCCATTTTTAGGACATCTAATCCATAAAGTGGGAAAATATAAATCGGCAATTGTAGCACTTTTGCTATTTTCTATTTTTGGTAGTGCAGGGCTTTATCTTGATAGCCTTCATATGATTTTGGTTTCACGATTACTGCTAGGAATAACAGTAGCTGTACTAATGATTGTATCAACATCTTTAGTTGGTGACTATTTTGATGGTGAAGTAAGACATAAGTTTATGGGTATACAAAGTGCCTTTATTTCACTTGGTGGCGTACTTTTTGTAATTGGTGGTGGGTTTCTTAGTGATATAAACTGGAGATACTCATTTGGTATCTACCTAGTTGGGCTCTTGCTAATTCCACTAGTTGCAAAGTTTTTAAAAGAGCCAAATCTACTAAATAGTTCAATAACAGTTGATTTTAATACAAATTTAGTTCCGATATATCTACTTGCTTTTATGTTAATGATAGTTTTTTATATTCTACCAACACAGATGCCATTTTTAATTATAAACCATTTTGGGGCAAGTGGTTCAATGGCTGGAGCTATTATATCCCTTGCATTTCTCTCAAACGGCATAGGAGCATTAACCTTTTCACATCTTAGAAAAAGATATGAATTTAAAACTATATATCTAATTGGAATGGCAATTATAAGTATCGGTTTTATTTTAATAGGCTTAGTACGAGATGTTCATCTATTTTTCTTTACATCACCAATCATGGGCTTTGGAGGAGGAGTACTAATGACTAATGTATCAGCTTGGATGTTAAGTCGTGCACACCATGAAAAAAGAGTTAAATCATCAGGCTACCTAACAAGCTCACTATTTGCTGGACAATTCTTTTCGCCAATTTTTTTTCACCCAATAGTAAGTTACTTTGGTGTTCAAGATTTTTTTATAGTTACAGGATTACTGCTAGCATCTATTGTTATAGTTGTCTGGCTTAAATGGAGAAAAATATGAAAAGAGCAGTTCTAATAATATCTATTATTTTAAATATTGTATCAGCTAGCAATTTACAAATAAAAAATAAAAACATAATCGCACTGGTACCAGAAGCCTCTGGTATCTGTTATTCAACTATTAGTAATTCACTATTTGTTGCAAATGATGAGGGGAAAATATATGAAATCTCAAAAAAAGGGAAAATCATTAGAGATAAAAAAATTGGAAACTATGACCTAGAGGGCGTTGCTTGCGATAATACTAAAGGTGTACTACTATTTGCAGTTGAAGGAGATGATGCAATTTTAGTAGTCTCACAAAAGAGACTTAAGATAAAAAAGAAGATCTTAATCAAACACAAATTCAAAAATATAAAAGTTCTGA
>Ga0316204_10011289_pt1 | contig 11221 bp, 11 predicted proteins | sample 6monrhotite_MG_2_FD_205661 | JGI IMG/M metagenome (GOLD analysis project Ga0316204, IMG submission 205661) | Microbial mat bacterial communities from mineral coupon in-situ incubated in ocean water Damariscotta River, Maine, United States -... | ecosystem: Environmental > Aquatic > Marine >...
GGAATCCGATTATCATTGCTAAAAGAAGCCAGATATTCAGAGGTTTCCCCTAATACTTCTAATAGATCTTCTTTTTTTGCTATTGGTTGAATAGAGGCCGCGCCAATCTTTCCCAGTTCAGTACTGCAGCGGTCTGACAGCTGTTCCAATACCAAAGGGAACTCTAAGTCTTGTAAGGTTTTTTTATCTATTGTTTGCATTACTATGAATTGCAGATGGCAAAGGTATGGAATAGGGGTGATTTTGAAAATTCTATTATATCAGGAGTTAAAATACCCTGAGGAGGTTTAATAACTATAAATAACGCTTGGTAAAAAGCGTACTGATTTTACCATTTAGGGCAATAATCCCGCATAAACAGGTGTTTAGTAACTATAGAACAACTATTTAAATTTAATTCAAAGCATAAAAGCTGTTTATATGAGAAGATATTACAATAGTTCTGTCTTATTGTTTCTGCTTATTATTATAGTTAGTTGCAGTACAACCAGGAATGTTGAAATACAGACCATGGCGCCTGCTCAGGTATCTCTTTCAAAAGCCATAAAAAGAATCGGAATTATAGGCGGGAGTGTACATTTAAAGGAAGAGAAAGAGAAAACTGGACTAAACCAGCTTATTTCAAGAGAAAATGAACTACTTGCCATAAAAGCAAGGGAAGCCGCAATTAATGGGCTATATATCGAGCTTGTAAGCGACAAGCGTTTTGACACCATTATATTGCTGGAAGATATAGTGCAAAATGAGGCAGATCTTAATAATTATGGTAACTACTTAGAGTGGAATACAGTTGAATATTTATGCGAAAAATATGCGGTTGATGCCATTTTTTCAATGGCTTATTATGATTCAGACACCAGGGTATATTTAAAAAAAACTACAATGGAGCAACTAAATTTGCTGCGTGTAAAAGAAAAAGTCGCTGCACACCAGATTACGCTTGAAACCTTGATTGAAAACGGATGGCGGATTTATGACCCCTCAAGTAAGCTTCTTATTGATGAATTTACTTTTAACGATCAGATTGTGTCTACTGCAAAAGGGCTTGATCCTTATGAAGCCCTACAGGCAATAGAAGACAGAACGGAAAGTATAGTAGAGCAGAGTAAACAGACAGGAAGTTCCTACGGCGCAAGATTACAACCCTATGAACATAGTATTATCAGAGATTATTATGTGCGCGGTACCCCAGGTTTTGAACAGGCAGAAATCTATACTTTATCTGATAATTGGGATGCCGCTGCTGACCTTTGGAAAAAAGAAACGGAAAATAATGATCCAAAAATAAGTAGCAAAGCCTGCTATAACCTGGCGATTTTAAATGAGCGTAACAATAATTTGGATGTGGCAATGGACTGGGCAACCAAGTCTTATTCTCAATACCAGACAAAAAAAATAGCGCAGTATATAGAAGCTTTAAAGGACCGGCAGCAGCAAAATGAGTTAATCATCCTCCAACAGTTACAACCCTTAACTTCCAAATAATTTTCCAAACCAAGTGGAATGTGATTTATGATTTGGTAAAGTGGTTAGTATTGGTTTAATTTTATCGCAGCTAGTAAGCCTTTTATTAAATGAACGTTTCCATTCATCCAAGTTGGCAGAGTCAGTTGCAGTCTGAATTCCAACAACCTTATTTTAATTCACTGGTACAGTTTGTTAGAGAGGAATATTCCTCAACTATCTGTTACCCAAAGGCGAACATGATATTTGCCGCATTTGACCATTCAAATTTTGAGGGGACTAAAGTGGTTATCATTGGTCAGGATCCTTATCACGGGCCTGACCAGGCCAATGGTCTCTGTTTTTCGGTAAAAGATGGAATCCGTCATCCACCATCATTAATAAATATATTTAAGGAAATAGAAACGGATATAGGTAAACCCTATCCAAAAAGTGGTAACCTTGAACAATGGGCAGACCAGGGCGTTTTGTTATTGAATGCAACACTTACAGTAAGAGCACATAGTGCCGGAAGTCATCAGAATAAGGGATGGGAAGTTTTTACTGATGCCGTTATCAGAAAGCTTTCAGCCGAAAAGGAAGGACTAGTGTTTTTGTTATGGGGGGGATTTGCTAAAAAGAAGATAGCATTGATAGATGCTTCAAAACACCATATTCTTACCTCTGGGCATCCTTCTCCCTTAAGTGCTAACAGAGGCCTGTGGTTTGGGAACAAGCATTTCAGTAAATCAAATGAATTATTAAAGAAGATGGGCAAAGAGCCTATAAACTGGTGATAAGTTTATCAACTTCAAGTTTGTGACTTATCAATCCTAATTTAAACAGATAATCCTGAACATTCTCAATTGTTTCGGCACTTAGCTGTGACTGACTCCATTGGGTCATTCTTAACCAATCACGTATATCTTCTAACTGTTGCCCATACTTATTGGATAATGTCTTGTCGATACTTGGAATAAGTTTAAATTCTGATGTGTAAAGATTAATAACTTCTAAAATATGGCAAAGAATCCCCTTATTCTTTGTGAGAAATGATTCAGTAGCAGCGATAACAAAACATGGCCATGGAGTGGGGCAGTCTTCTAATCTTCTAAAGATCCCGGCATCAACAATGGGTTTTGTTGTAAAGTGTTCCCACATAAAATAATCTGCTGTCCCCGATTTTAGTGCTTCTATTGCCCCATCCAGAGTGTGAATTATCTCAAAATTCAAAGAAGATGTTTCCCAACCCTGATTCCGGGCATTTACAAAAGACATTAAATGGCTGCCACTTCCTAATCTGGAGATGGCGGCAGTAGTTCTTTCCAAATCTGATATAGTATGGTATTTGCTACTGGCCGCAACATGTATTCCCCACTGAAGTGGCGTTGCAATATACTCTTGTACTATTTTTACGGGATTACCTTCAATAATGCTTTTCACAATTCCTTCTGTAAGAATAATGGCTAATTCTGCTTGCCCATTCTCTAACATTTCACTCATTTTCCCTGTGCCTTCCGGAATATCTGTCCATACCAGATCTATTCCTCTTGTTTTAAAAGCACCTTCTTCTATAGCCATTAGCCAGGGAAAATTAAAATGCTCCGGGACCCCTACAATCTTTACCGTTTTCAATAGGCCGTAAGTTTTTCAAGTGTATACTTAATTAGGGAATCAATAGTTTTAACCGGATCCTTGGAAAATTGGCCAGTACTTCTGTTTGCCAGTATGCAGTTCATTGATGCTGCTCGGTGTCCCATTAATTTTGCAAGCCCATAGATTGCAGATGTTTCCATTTCCAGATTAGTAATTCTCATTCCATTGTATTCAAAAGAACTTAATTTGGAATTTAGATCATTATCCTCCAATAATAAGCGCAATCTTCGTCCCTGGGGGCCATAGAATCCAACGTTGGTACCTGTAAAGCCTGAAATAACCCTATCTGAGCGTAGTTTTTCTGTTAATTGTACATCTGACTCAACAACATAGGGAATTGACTTGAAAACAGACCAAGCTGCATGATCTATAAAGGCAAGTTGCATTTCAGGGTGTTGAATATGTTCACTCTCGTAGAAATGAAGCACATTATCAAAACCAATGGCATATTCACTTAATAAAAAAGAATCTGTTTCTATATCTGGTTGAATTCCCCCTGAAGTACCAATTCGGACTATGTCCAGACTAGTTTTTTCTTCTTTTATAGTTCTTGTCTCGAAATCTATATTTACCAGGGCATCCAGTTCATTCATGACAATATCTATATTATCGGTTCCTATTCCGGTGGATATAACTGAAATCCTGGTTCCATTAAGCGTTCCCGTATGTGTGATAAATTCCCTTTTTCCTTTTTTTAATTCAAGGGTATCAAAATATTTGGAAACTAATGGAACCCTGTTTTGGTCGCCAACAACTATAATAGTCTCAGCCAGGTCTTCAGGTAGTAAATTGAGGTGATATATGCTATTGTCAGCATTAAGAATGAGTTCGGATGCACTCAGCTGCATACTACAGTTTTAGAATTCTGTCGGACTCAGTGTTATATAAGAAGTTATATTTTAAAGCACCTCCAAGATAATCTTCATTGTCCCGTATTTGGGAATAATAATTGGTTTTTCCTTCTAGAATTTCTTTTCCTTTCCGCGATAGACGCACAGGATTAAAAGAGGAAAAAAGAGGTCTTAAATTTGTAATTACACGTTCATACTGGGTGTCCCCGAAGCCATAAAAGCCTTGATTTTGGATCAGGGAACTTAATAATTCCTTTTTAGATTTTGGTTTCTGCTGAAGAGAAAATTCCAAGACTCGATTCTCCAATTCATTTAATCCATTTTTTATAGTCGGAAATCTACGTAGGTGAACTTTGATGGCATCTGAGAGATAATCAAATTGATAATTATCAAAATCGATTAGATTTTCTAATCGGATAGGATTATCACTGCAATACAATTGCCAGACATAGTCTGCGTATTCAATATCGTTCTGAGAAAGTTTCACTTTATTTTCATAAGAACTCAGGAGTTGTTCATCACTTAAATCATTGAGTCGGTATAAGCGATTTGTTTCATCTTCATCACCACTGCACACCAAATAAATCTCAGCATATCGCCTATGTTTCTTTAGCCAGCTTAAAACTGCCAGCATATTTATCTGGCAAAAAAGATCGTATTCAAACCAAAGGATAATCTGGTCTTGTTGTTTATGATTACAAAGGGACCGATATTCCTTTAGTGTTTTTTCAACAAACCAGGATTTACTAACCTTATAATTTTTATGAAGAAAATCGAACCGGGTTTTCCAAAAGGACTCGCTACCTACATTGGTTTCAGTTTTACCCTCGCAGAGCATTTCGCGCCAGGTGATTATTTCGCCCTTAAGTCTTAACGTTTTCAACTTTTGGGTGAAACTATCCCCGTTGGTGATATGCAATTGGGAACTCATTATGAATAGGTTGTTTAGTTTATAACGTTTAAAAGTAACATTTAATCGAAAAAAACAAAAACAAATTAACAGAAAAACCTCATGAAATTTTGTTAAAAATATTTTCGGCCTATTTCGTAGGTGTCAAGGGCCTTATTTTATTAACCTCCAACACGTTTTGTCTTAAATCCCATTTCCTGCAGTAAGATCATTATTTTGTCTCTGTAATCTCCCTGAATTATAATAGAGTTATTTTTAAACGTACCCCCAACGCTTAATTTCTTTTTTAAATCCTGAGCCAACTTCTTGAAATCTTTCTCAGCACCAGTATATCCCTCCAGGATTGTAATTGGTTTTCCTTTTCTTTTTTCATATTTACAAATTATGGGCTCTTTCTGAAGCCATACTTCGAGCTTCTTTTCAGTAATTTTTTCTTTTTCTGAAGAGATGTGTTCTGGAAACAAGTTCTTTAATTGATCTTTTAAATCCATTTTAAGACTAAAATATTTTTTGGTATAACATGTATTATTTCAAATTAAAACAAATGATTAATCACTTTTTAATCAATCCGAGTTCAATTAGGCGTTCATTCAAAAACTCCCCAGCGGTGATATCCTGAAAATGCTTGGGATGTTCATTATCAATACAATTTTCGAGGCAATTAAGAGGCATGCCACTAACAGGGTGCATGAAAAAAGGAATTGAATATCTGGAAGTACCCCATAATTCACGGGGTGGGTTGATAACCCTGTGAACTGTCGATTTTAATTTATTATTGGATAAACGCGAAAGCATGTCACCAACATTGATCATTAATTGATCTGGGCTGGCTATAGCATCGACCCATTCTCCCTTATGATTTTGAACTTGAAGGCCTCTGCCATGAGCACCCATTAATAGCGTAATAAGATTAATATCTCCATGAGCGGCTGCTCTGACAGCATCTTTAGGCTCATTCATAATAGGGGGATAGTGAATTGGTCTTAAAATAGAATTACCATTTTTAATATATTCATCAAAGTAAGTTTCAGACAGATCCAGATGAAGAGCCAGGGCTCTCAATACATACTTGGCGGTCTTCTCCAGCATTTTATAAGTTTCTTTACCAACTTCATTGAACTCCGGTAACTCTTTAACAATGACATTTTCAGGGTATTCAGCTTCCAATAGTGGATCATCCTCAACATACTGCCCAAAATGCCAAAACTCTTTTAAGTCTCCTTCTTTTCTTCCTTTGGCATGCTCTTTCCCAAATGAGGTATAGCCTCTTTGTCCGCCAATGCCCTCTATTTCATAAGAATCCTTTGTGTCCTCTGGTAAATTAAAGAACTTTTTAACTTCAGCATACAAATTCTTAACCAGGTCATCAGAAAGAAAATGACCACTCAACGCCACAAAGCCTATGTTTTCAAAAGCACGGCCTATTTCTTTTATGAATTTTTCTTTTCGCTGGGGATCACCACATGTATAATCTCCTAGGTCTACACTGGGAATACTGCTCATTATTATGGTTTTTTAGTGCTTCCAAAGTTAATAAATATTAAGTGCAAATATGTGTCTGATTAATACTGTTTTATTGAGGGCAATTTTGTTACATTTATACCCGAAATACGCGCACAATCTATTCGTTGAAATATGCAATATTTAAGTAAGGGGTTAAGCAAAGAAAAGCTGCTGGAACTCTACCGGGCTATGCTGAAGCCAAGGATGATCGAAGAAAAAATGCTAATTCTCTTAAGACAAGGCAAGATTTCTAAATGGTTTAGTGGTATCGGTCAGGAAGCTATTTCTATAGGTGTAACCAGTGCTTTAAATGAGGATGAATATATTCTTCCAATGCATAGAAATCTTGGTGTTTTTACCACGCGAGGGATACCTTTATTTCGATTATTTGCACAATGGCAGGGAAAATCCAGTGGATTTACCAATGGTCGTGACCGAAGTTTTCACTTTGGAACACAAGAATATAACATTGTGGGAATGATTTCTCATCTGGGACCTCAATTAGGAGTGGCAGACGGAATTGCTTTGGCTGATCTTCTAAAAAAGAGAAAAAAAGTAACTGCAGTTTTTACCGGAGAAGGAGCAACCAGTGAAGGAGACTTCCATGAGGCTCTTAATGTCGCCGCTGTATGGGATTTGCCGGTACTATTTTGTGTTGAAAACAATGGTTACGGACTTTCAACGCCAATTTCAGAGCAATTTAAGTGTGAACATATAGCGGATAAGGGCAAGGGTTATGGAATGGAAGCCTATATTATAAACGGGAATAATATTCTTGAAGTTTATAGCAAAGTTAATGAGCTATGCGAAAGTATCCGGAAAAACCCAAGACCCGTTTTATTGGAGTTCAAAACATTTAGAATGCGCGGACATGAAGAGGCTAGCGGTACTAAATATGTTCCAAAGAAACTATTGGAGGAGTGGGCAGCGAAGGATCCTCTAGAAAATTATGTGGAGTATCTGCACGCCCAGGGGGTTTTATCTGAGGAGTTGGAAGTTGAATTCAAGAAGGAGATTATTCACGAAATAGATGAAAATCTAAAGTTAGCCTTTTCGGAAGAACAAGTTCAATTAGATGAAAGTAAAGAGTTAAATGATGTTTATAAAGAGTTTAATTATCAAGAAATTAAACCAAATAATGAATGGCATAATATTAGGCTGGTTGATGCAATTTCCGAGGGTTTAAAGCAATCTATGGAAAGGCATGAAGATTTGGTGATACTGGGTCAGGATATTGCTGATTACGGTGGTGTTTTTAAAATAACAGAGGGTTTTGTTGAAGCCTTTGGAACAGATCGGGTGAGAAATACTCCTATCTGTGAATCTGCAATTGTATCTGCAGCCATGGGGCTATCGATTAACGGAATGAAGTGCGTTATGGAAATGCAATTTGCCGACTTTGTGAGTTCAGGGTTTAATCCCATTGTTAATTATCTGGCAAAAGTCCACTATCGCTGGAATGAGAATGCAGATGTTGTAATTAGAATGCCATGTGGCGGTGGAGTAGGAGCCGGACCTTTTCATTCTCAAACCAATGAGGCCTGGTTTACAAAGACACCGGGGCTTAAGGTAGTTTATCCAGCTTTCCCTTATGATGCAAAAGGACTTTTAGCCACGGCTATTAATGACCCGAACCCGGTCATGTTTTTTGAACATAAAGCGTTATATAGAAGCATTTATCAGGAGGTTCCTACCTCATATTTCACCTTGCCATTTGGGGAAGCCGCTCTGCTAAAAGAAGGTAAAGATGTGTCTATAGTCACTTACGGAGCAGGTGTTCACTGGGCATTAGAATGTTTAGAGCAAAATCCGGAAATTCAGGCAGATTTATTGGATTTGCGCACCCTTCAACCCCTTGACACAACTGCTATATTTGAATCCGTCAAAAAAACCGGTAAATTAATTATTCTTCAGGAGGACAGCTTATTTGGTGGGATTGGGAGTGATATATCTGCCCTTGTAATGGAAGAGTGTTTTGAATTTTTAGATGCACCGGTAAAAAGGGTTGCAAGTTTAGAAACACCCGTACCATTTGCAAAATCTTTGGAAAATAATTATCTACCCAAGGAAAGGTTTTTAGCAACGTTACTTGAGCTTTTGGAATATTAGGATATTTACCGTCATTTATGTTAGACAAATAAACATATTTTATACATTCGTAAACTCGAAAAAATTCACAAAATTAATTTTATGAAAAATACAATTTATTTAGTTCTGGCCATCCTAATAGTTTCTTGCTCAGCAACAACTACCGCTACTTCTCAGTCAGCTGTAATGAAGAAAAAAACACTTAAAGGCACCTGGTCCCTAACGGATATTCGTTTTATTGGGGAAGAAGGACTCTATAAAGCAGATTTATTTGGTATTGCAGATTCGCCTTGCTTTAAAGGCGGGGAGTGGATGTTTATCCCAAATAATGGAACCGGAAGATTCTCCATCAATGGAAGTGATAGGTGTCAGGAGGGAACCCATAGAATTCTATGGTCATTCTATGAACCTGGTGATGGGAGTACAGAACTTCAGTTTAAATTAGTGGATGCCAAAAACAAACCACTTAGCGGAGATAAAAGTGGCTATCGTATGATCATAAAAAGCTTGACAGAAACCAAGACGGTTTTTATGGTTGAGGTAGATTATAAGGGTAAACCTTTTGATGTAGAACTGACTTTAGACAAAGTCTCCAAGGATGTAACACTTTAAAACATAACCATAATAAATAGTATTAAGATGACAAGAAAATTTACGAGTTTCCTATTGGTTGCAATGATGTTTCTAACTTTAAACAGCAGTTGTAATGCGATAAAAAATTCCAATAAAACACAAAGAGGTGCGGCCATAGGAGGTGCGGGTGGTGCTCTGGTTGGAGGCCTTATTGGTGGTAATATTGGAGGAGCTTTAATTGGCGCCGCAATAGGCGGAGTAGCCGGTGGACTTATCGGCAATAAAATGGATAAACAAGCTCAGAAAATTGAAACTGAAATTCCTGGTGCAGATGTAAAGCGGGTAGGTGAGGGCATTCACATAATTTTCGACGATAAAAGTGGTGTGAATTTTGCGTTTGACAGTTCTGATCTAACAGCAGAAGCAAAATCAAATCTGGATAAAGTTGCGGAAATATTTTTGGAATTCCCGGACACTAACTTAATGATACAGGGATATACTGATAGTGTGGGTAACGATGATTATAACCTGAAATTATCAAAAAGACGGGCAGAAGCTGTTGCGAAATATATAACCAATGCAGGTGTGGCATCCAGCAGGATGACCGTTGAGGGTTTTGGCGAGGCGGCACCAAGGTTTGATAATGCTACTAAAGATGGGCAAGCCGGGAATAGAAGAGTTGAAATAGGTGTTTCTGCCAATAAGGAAATGATAGAAGATGCAAAGGCTCAGGCTAATTAATTGAATATATACAAATAATATTTTTTTGTTTAAACCCGACCAACAAGTCGGGTTTTTTCATTTAAAAACCATTATCTTCCAAATGTGGATAGCTATGATGTTATTATAATAGGTGGGGGATTAGCCGGACTCACCGCAGCAATACAATTGGCGATGGAGCAATATAATATACTCCTTCTCGAACGCCATGCCTATCCACATCACAAAGTATGTGGTGAATATGTTTCTAATGAAGTAATACCATATCTGGAAGATTTGGGGGTTGTACTACCCAAAACAGTTTCCATTGATACGCTGCAATTATCAACAAGAAAGGGAAAATTACTTCAAACCAAATTACCCCTTGGAGGATTTGGAATAAGCAGGTATGCCTTTGATCATGCCCTTTACAAAAAAGCTTTGTCCGTAGGAGTCTCTGTCAAATTTGAAACTGTGAAAAATGTTGAATTTTTAAAAGACAGTTTTAATGTAAGTACCGAAAAGGAAAACAGGTACTCGGCTAACCTGGTTATTGGGGCTTATGGTAAAAGATCCGGATTGGATAAACAATTGAATCGCAATTTCATTGGTAAAAATGCGCCATGGTTAGGCGTAAAGGCGCATTATGCGCTTCCTGAATTCCCTGATAACCTGGTAGCCCTGCATAATTTTGAAGGTGGGTATGGAGGACTTTCCAAAACGGAGACCGGGGCGGTGAATTTTTGTTATCTGGTCTCTTATAAAAGCTTTCAGGCTGAAAAAAATATCGAAAAATTTAATTCCACAATAATTTCACGGAACAAATTTCTAAATCAGTTCCTTGAAAAGGCCGAGCCGCTTTTTGCCGAGCCTCTGAGTATTGCACAAGTGTCATTTGAACGTAAACAGCTAGTAGAAGGCCATATTTTAATGTGTGGAGATACTGCGGGTTTAATTCATCCGCTCTGTGGTAATGGAATGGCTATGGCAATTCACAGCGCTAAAATTGTATCAGAAAGGATTGTCGATTATTTTAAGAATTCAGAATATGGACGGAGTGAAATGGAATCAGATTACGAAAAGGAATGGGGGAATGCGTTTACGCGACGTTTACAAACAGGAAGGATTTTACAATCCATATTGTTAAACCCAGGCGCTTCTAATATGCTAATGAAAGCTGTTTCAAGATCACCGGCACTTATAAAGTCACTTATTAAAAGAACTCATGGAAAACCGATATCATTATAATGGATTTGCGATATAGAAATACGGAATCTGAATTAATGGATAACCCCAATGTTACTATTGATACACTTAGAATGGTTTTTAAGGATATCAACAAGAGTAACCGGTTTTTGGGAGGTAATTCAATAACCCTGGGTAAAGTAAGTAAGCTGATAAAAGAATTTCCCAAGAGCCAATATACCATAGTAGATATGGGTTGTGGTGACGGAGAAACGCTTAGAAAACTGGCAATATATTTTAGAAGAACGACACT
>Ga0316204_10011290_pt1 | contig 11221 bp, 7 predicted proteins | sample 6monrhotite_MG_2_FD_205661 | JGI IMG/M metagenome (GOLD analysis project Ga0316204, IMG submission 205661) | Microbial mat bacterial communities from mineral coupon in-situ incubated in ocean water Damariscotta River, Maine, United States -... | ecosystem: Environmental > Aquatic > Marine >...
TGGTGAGCGTGGTGGACCGGGACGCGGATCGCATCGTCTGGACCGGCCGCGCCTACGGGGACGGGCGGGTGCCGTTCTACTCGGAGAGCACCCCGGAGGGCGGCTGGCTGGTGCAGGCGCAGTACGGCGACGACTGGCGCACGGTCGTCTGGGACGGGGACGGCGAGGCGGTCGAGGTGGCGCTGGACATCGGGGCGCCCGAGGGCCCGGTACAGCTCGACGTGGGCTTCGTCATCGACACGACGGGCTCGATGGGCGACGAGATCGACCGGGTCAAGGCGACCCTGCTGCGTCTGACCGAGCAGCTCCGGGAGCTGCCCCAGGACTTCGAGCTGCGCTACGGCGCGGTGCTCTACCGGGACGTGTCTGACGCCTACATCACCCGCACCTATGACTTCACCGGCGACCTGCGGGCCTTCGACGACGCGCTCCAGGGCATCCAGGCCGCTGGCGGCGGCGACAAGGCCGAGAGCCTGAACCAGGGCCTCGCCCGGGCGGTGGACGGGCTCTCCTGGGGGGACGACGGGCCCCGGCTGCTGTTCCTGATCGCGGACGCCGAGCCGCACATGGACTACCAGGACGACGTGCCGTACTCCCGGTCGATGCGGGCGGCGGTGCACCGGGGGATCCGCGTGCACACGGTCGCGGCGAGCGGGCTGGGGGCGACGGGGTCGCTGGTCTTCCGGCAGATCGCCCAGTACACCCGGGGGCAGTTCGTCTTCATCCAGTACGGCAGCCTCGCCGAGAGCGCGGCGTCCCATGGGGTCACCGGGCAGCCCGCGTCCAACAACCTCGACGCGATCCTGTACGAGCGGATCCGGGCGGAGCTGGAGGGCTGGGGGGCCGGGGGCGGCGTGGTCGAGCGCTGACTCAGGCCCGGGGCCGCTCCACGCCGTAGATCGCCCCGTGCCGACCCCAGAGGTAGGACACGAGGTCCTCGACCGGATCCCGGTCGCCGACGGCGTCGCGGATGATCTCCGGGGCGTCCTTGAGGTGGCCCTTGCTGTGGATGTTCTCCCGGAGCCAGCCCAGGATCGGCGCGAACTCTCCCGCCCCGACCTTGTCCCAGAGGCTCGGCAGCTCGTCCGAGAGCTTCGCCCCGAGGCTCGCCGCGTACAGGTTGCCGATGGTGTAGCTCGGGAAGTACCCGATCGCCCCGCTGGCCCAGTGCACGTCCTGGAGCACCCCGTCCTTCGCGTTGTCCGGGCGCACGCCGACCACCTCCGCGTAGGCGTCGTCCCAGGCCCCGCGCAGGTCCGCCACGGCCAGATCGCCGGCGAAGATCGCCTGCTCCAGCCGGGCCCGCACGATGATGTGCAGGTTGTAGGTCACCTCGTCCGCCGAGATGCGGATCAGGCTGCGGCGCACGCGGTTGTTGGCGTGGTACAGCGCGGTGGGGTCCACCGCCCGCCCCGGGAAGTGCCGCTCCAGCATGGGCGCGACCAGCTGGCTGAAGGGCAGGGAGCGGCCGATGTAGTTCTCCCAGAAGCGGGACTGGGACTCGTGCAGGCCCATGCCCGCGGCCGTGCCGGCGCCCGTGCCCGACAGCGCGGCGGGCAGGCCCTGCTCGTAGAGGGCGTGGCCCACCTCGTGCACCGTGCCGCCCATGCCCGAGAGCAGATCGTGCTCGTAGAAGTGGGTGGTGATGCGCACGTCGCCCACGCCGAAGCCCACGGTGAAGGGGTGCTCGGCCTCGTCGAGCCGGCCCCGGCTCAGGTCGTAGCCGATGTGCTTGATCAGCTCCTGGGAGAAGGTGCGCTGGCCCTCGAGGGGGAAGGGGCCCTCCAGATCCGGCGGGGTGGGGCGGCCCTCGATGGTGTCGAGGAAGATGTTCAGCTCGCCGGCGAGGCGATCGAACATGGTGTTGAGCGAGGCCGCCGTGGCGCCCGGATCGAACTCGGCCAGGAGGGCGTCGTAGAGGCAGTCCTCGTCGGTGTGCAGCAGCCCGGCCATCTCCCGGGTCAGGTCGAAGACCTGGGTGAGCGCGGGCACGAAGCTGTCGAAGTCGTCGGCCTCCTTGGCGGCGGCCCAGGCGCTGAAGGCCCCGGCGCGGGCGCGGGCGAGGCGCTCGACCAGCGACACAGGCAGCTTCACCGAGCGATCCCAGTCCCGGCGCAGGTTGCGCACGCCGGCGGCCTGATCGGAGCTCAGGTCGTCCGCGGCCTCCAGCGTCGAGAGCAGCTCGCCGATGCTCGGATCGGTCCAGCGCTCGTGTCGGATGGCGGAGAGCACCGCGTTCTGGCGGGCGCGACCGGCGGCGCCGCCGGCGGGCATGTGGGTCTGCTGATCCCACTGGAGCATGCCGTTGATGTGGTCCAGCGCTTCGATGTCGCCGAAGCGACGAGTCAGCTCGGCCCAGGTCTTGTCGGTGCTCATGTCGGGTGCTCTCCCGGAGAAATCAGAACGTGAAAGGCGTGATGTACTCGCGCATCCAGTCGACCTCACCGCGTACACCCTTGAGGTAGGTGTCCTGAACAGCTGCGGTGACGGGGCCGGGCTTACCGTCTCCGATGACGCGGCGGTCCAGCTCGCGGATGGGCGTGACCTCAGCGGCGGTGCCGGTCATGAAGACCTCGTCGGCGCAGTAGATGGCGTCGCGGCCGAAGAAGGTCTCCTTCACCTCGTAGCCAAGGCGCTTGAGGATGGCGAGGGTGGTGTCGCGGGTGATGCCGCCGAGGATGTTGGCTACCGGCGGGGTGCTGACTACGCCGTCCCGGATGACGAAGACGTTCTCGCCGGTGCCCTCGGCCACGAAGCCGCGGGCGTCCAGCATGATGGCCTCGTCGAAGCCGTTGTCGTTGGCCTCGTAGCGGGCGAGGATCGAGTTCACGTAGTGCCCGACGACCTTGGCGCGCTGCAGGTTGGAGTTGACCCCGCTGCGGGTGAAGGAGGAGGTGCAGGCCCGGATCCCGTTCTTCAGTCCGTCGTCGCCCAGGTAGGCGCCCCAGTTCCAGACAGCCACGGCGACGTGCACCGTGTTGTCCCGCGAGCCCAGGCCCATGGTGCCGGCGCCGTAGAAGGCCAGGGGCCGGATGTAGGCGCCGGCCATCTTGTTGCGGCGCAGGGTCTCCAGGCAGGCCTCCCGGATGGTGTCGTAGTCCACCTTCATGGGCAGCTGGATCATCTTCGCGGAGTCCACGAAGCGGCGCACGTGCTCGTCGAGCCGGAAGACGCCGCCGCTGCCGTCCTGCTGGGCGTAGCTGCGGATCCCCTCGAAGACCCCCAGCCCGTAGTGCAGGGTGTGGGCGAGCACGTGGACGTTGGCGTCGTCGTAGGCGACGAACTCACCGTCCATCCAGATCCAGTCCGAGCGGATCGACATCGTTCTTCCTCGTTTATTGAATGGGGTTCCCGTCGACATCGACGTCGACAATCGGGAACCCGAGCGCGGCCAGTGGCTCTCGAACGACGGCTGCGTCGCCTACGATCACCACGGCCAGGGGATGGCCGGCGGCGGTCTTGGCGAAGGCCGCGTTGGCGCCCTCGGTGGTGACCGCCTCCACCCTGGGGATGTAGCTCTCCTGCCAGTCCTCAGGCAACCCCAGACGCCAGATGTTCTCGGCCCCGGACAGCTGGTAGCCCGCCGTCTCGAAGCGGCTGGCGTAGCTGTTGAGCATGGAGGACTTCATGTAGGCGACCTCCTCCTCGCTCAGGGGGCGGGTGCTGATGGACTCGTCCAGCTCCTTCAGGATCTCCGAGAGGGACTCGGCGGTCACGTCCGTGCGCACGGAGGCGCCGGCGGACCAGACGATCGGGGCGAGGGTCGCCGAGGACATGCCGCTCCGGGCGCCGTAGGTGTAGCCCTTGTCCTCGCGCAGGTTCAGGTTGAGCCGGGCGGCGAACATGCCGCCGAAGGCCATGTTGCCCACCAGGAGGTCCGTGTAGTCCTCGTCCAGCGGCGAGCCGCCGAAGCGCTGCACGTTGACGACCGACTGGGCCGAGCCCGGCCGATCGTGCAGGTAGATAGTGGTCTCCGCGGGCTGGTTTGTCGCGAGGCTCGGCTCCGGATCCGCGCCCTCGGCGGTCCACTCGCCGAGCCGCGCCTCCAGCAGTCCGGTCAGCTCGTCCATGGTGACGTCGCCGCTGGCGAAGATCATGGCGTTGCCGGGCACGATGTGGTCCTCGTACCAGCCCTTCATGGCGTCGACGGTGACCGCGCCCCAGGCCTCCTCGCTGGTGTGCCGGCCCCGGTAGGTCTCGCCGAACATCACCCGGCGGCTGACGCGGCTGGCGACGCTGTTGGGGTTGGCGCGGCCGGACTCAAGGTCCTGGAGGTACTGCTTGTGGATGCGCTCCCACTCGGCGTCGGGGAAGGTCGGGCGCAGCAGCACGTCGGCCATGACGTCGAGGGTAGGCTCGAGGTTGCGGGTCAGCGAGCCGGCGCTGATCGTGGAGGCGTCCCAGCCGCCGCTGGTGCCGACGGAGCTGGCCAGGGCGCGCAGGGCGTCGGAGAGCTCCAGGGCGTCGTAGTCGCCCGCGCCCTCGTTGAGCATGTCCATGGTGGCCGCGGCGAGGCCCTCCATGCCCTCGGGGTCGGCGTAGCGGCCCACGTCGAACACCACGCGCACGCTGACGGTGGGCAGCTCGTGGTCCTCGACCAGCACGACGTCCACCCCGTTGGAGAGGGTGGCGCGCACGGGATCGGTGAGGTTCAGCGCGCGGCGGGGCAGGGGCCCGGGCATCTCCCAGCGGGGGTCGACGGGGGGCTCAGTGGCGACCTCGGGCTTCGCGGCGCAGCCGAGCATCAGCGTCAGGGCGGGGGTCAGTGCGGAGATGATCATTGCGCGCCCTCCTCGGCGTCGGCGCCCTCAGCGTCGGGATCGGGGGGCCAGATATGCAGCACGACGCGCTCGGCGGTGAGCCAGCGCTTCGCGGCCGCCTGGACCTCCTCGGGGGTGACGTCCAGGTACCGGTTCAGGTCCTCCTGGAGATAGTCGGGCTCGCCGGTGTAGTGGTTGTAGGAGTTGAGCTGGTTGGCCTTGGCGGCCACGGTCGACAGCCCGCTGATGAAGCGGGCCTCGTAGTTGGTGATGGCGATGTCGACCTCTTCCTGGGTCACGCCGTTGGCGATGACGTCGGCCAGGATCGCGTCCATGGCGGCCAGCACCGCGTCGGTGTCGGAGGCGGCGGCGGCGGTGGCGCTCAGGGTGAAGATGCCGGCCAGCTCCTGAGAGAACTGCCACGCCCCGACGCTGCGGGCGATCTGCTGCTCGTGCACGATGGGCTTGTCCATCCGCGTGCCCTTTCCGCCGGAGAGGATCTGGGCGAGGATGTCCATGGCCGCGTCGTCCTCGTGGTAGAGGTGCGGGGAGTGCCAGCTGGCCCAGACGCGCTGCTGCGGCACGCCCTCCTCGACCTGCCGCAGCTCGATGGACTCCGCGAGGACCACCGGCTCGGGCTTGAGCTGCTCGGGCTCCTCGCCGGCGGGGATGTCCCCGTAGTACTCCTGCACCAGATCCTTCGCGGTCTGGGCGTCGAAGTCGCCGCTGATGACCAGGGTGGCGTTGTTGGGCACGTACCACTTCTTGAAGAAGGCGTGCACGTCGTCGACGGTCGCGGCCTCGAGGTCCTCGTGCTTGCCGATGGTGGTGATGTGGTAGGGGTGGCCCGCCGGGAAGAGGGTCTCCATGCGGGTCATGCTGGCCTTGCCGTAGGGCTGGTTGTCCACCCGCTGGCGCCGCTCGTTGCGAACCACGTCGATCTGGTTGTCCAGCTTGGCCTGGTCCAGCACGGGCAGCAGCCAGCCCATGCGGTCGGCCTCCATCCACAGCGCCATGGGCAGGTACTCGGCCGGCACGCCCTCGTAGTAGTTGGTGCGGTCGTAGCTGGTGGTGCCGTTGATGCTCGCGCCGATCTCCTGGAGCGGCTCGAAGTACTCGCCGTTCATGTGCTCCGAGCCCTGGAACATCATGTGCTCGAAGAGGTGGGCGAAGCCGGACTTGCCCTCGACCTCGTCCTTGGAGCCGACGTGGTACCAGATGTTGACCTGCACGATGGGGAGGTCGTGGTCCTCGGAGAGGATGACCTCCAGACCGTTGTCCAGCTCGTAGCGCTCGTAAGGGATGCTCAGCTCAGTCGCGTGGGTGAGCGGCAGCATCGCCAGGGCCAGGATGCCCATCATCAGTCCTCCCGGGACAGGGGTTCAGGCGCCGGATCGGTAACGTGCGGGTCTGCGCAGGTCTACGCCCCGGCAAGGTATCAGTGGTCCGGATCGCGCTGAGGCGGTACATTCGGGGCCAATTGCGCACTTCGGAGCCACCGTGACCGCCTCCTCCCAGGCTGTTTCCACTGAGACCGAGCTGCTGGCCAGAGAGCTGTTCGCGCTCCTCGAGGCGATCGACCCCTCCCGCTGGCGGGACGAGTTCGAGCCCGCGCTGCGGGCCAAGGTCGCCGCCCTGGTGGCGCGCCTGAAGGCGCTGATCGCCCGGCCGGAGATCCATGAGGATCCCCACTTCATCGCGCTCGGCAAGCGCCTGACCAACCTGAACGAGCTGATCGAGGACGCCCTGCCGACCGTCGAGGGGCACTCGGCCCGGATGCGCGCGGAGTGGGACGCCTTCCGCGAGCGCCTGCAGCCGGCCTACGAGGAGCTGGCCGCCTCCCTGCGCAGCCTGAACCAGGGCCTGAACACCGTCCCGCTGCCGTCGCTGCGCCCCACCAACTACGCGCGCAACGCCTTCCACATCGCCAGCGGCGTGGGCTGCATCCTGCTGGTGCAGCACGTGCTGACTCCGGGCATGACCATCGCGGTCGCCGGCTTCTTCACCGTGCTCGGCTGGACCTTCGAGTTCACCCGCCGCCGCTTCGCCTTCATGAACCGCCTGCTGATGTGGATCCTGGGCCCCTTCGCCCACCCCCACGAGCGGCACCGCATCAACTCCTCGACCTGGTTCACCAGCGCCCTGTTCGTGCTGTCGCTGACCTCCGAGCCCGTGGCCATCTCGGTGGCCCTGGCCGTGCTGGCCTTCGGCGACCCCTTTGCCGCCATCGTGGGCCGGCGCTGGGGCCGCACCAAGCTGGTCAACCGCCGCTCCCTGGAGGGCTCCACCGCCTTCGCCGTCATCGGCGGCGCCGCCGCGCTGGTGGTGATGATGGTCTACGCCCCCGGCATGAGCCTGGGCGCCATGGTGGCCACCGCGCTGGCCGCCTCCGTCTTCGGCGCTGTGGCCGAGCTGTTCTGCAACACCGTGGACGACAACCTCGCGGTCCCCCTGGCCGCCGCCGCCGGCGCCGGCGTCGCGGGGCTCCTGCTTTGATCGCGCTGATGCTGGTGGCGCTGGGCTGCAGCGGCGACAAGACGCCCACGGACAGCCAGCCCCCGGACGACACCGCGACGACCGACACCGCCCCGACCGACACCCAGCCGGTCGACACGGACACCGGGCCCTGCGAGCCGTTCGCCATCTACTACGACGGCGACGGCGACGGCCACGGCGACCCCAGTGTGGCGCAGAAGTCCTGCGAGGTGCTCGACGGCTGGTCGGAGCTCGGCGACGACTGCGACGACGCCAACTCCTCGATCTGGGAGGACTGCCCCACCAACGCCTGCACCGTGGTGTACGAGCGCGATCACTACGCGGACGCCGACACCGGCGACACCGGCGGGCCCGCGCTGACGGGCAGCTCGGTGTACTGGGTCTGCGAGGAGAACATGGGCTGGCAGGCCGGCCGCCAGCACTGCTTCGACGAGCTGGGCGCGGACCTCGTGGCCTTCGAGCAGCCGGGCGAGCTGGCCGACTTCCAGGCCTTCAGCCGCAAGTCCCTCGAGAAGGAGACCATGTGGGTCGGCCTCTCCCAGGCGGAGGGCTCCCCCACGGAGGACTTCGGCTGGAGCTGGATCAACGCCCTGGGCGCTGTCGAAGGCGACTCCCTCGCCGAGGGCGGGGTGTGGCACGAGGGCGAGCCCAACAACGGGGGCTACGGCGAGGGCGAGGGCGGCGAGTTCGAGGAGGACGTGGCCGCCTGGGTGCGGAACGCCGGAACCTGGGGAATCATGGACGTGATAGTCGACCAGGATATGTGGCCGATCTGCGAAGCGACGAAGACCGGAGAGTGATCGTGCAGAGAATGCTTGCTGGAGTCGGCCTCGCGGCTGCCCTGACGCTGGGGCTGCCCGCGCTGGCGGTACCGATGGACACCGCCGACACAGGGTCGGACACGGCCGCTGGATCCGACGATGGCACGACCGGCGAGGACACGGGCGTGTCCGGAGAGGACACCGAGGGCGAGGACACCGAGGCCTACGTGGCCGGGAGCAACGCCGCCGAGCTGGCCGGGGAGAAGGGGGGCTGCCAGAGCATCTTCGGCACCACCTCCGCGAGCATGCTGCTGCTGATCGGGCTGGGCGCCGCCGCCCGCCGCCGCCGCGAGTAACCTCCGCGAGTAGCCTTCACGGTGGGCCTCACGGTCGGGCCCCAACGAAAGCGCGCGGACGAGCAGCCCCCGAAGGGACCGCCCGCCCGCGCTCAAGTCAGCGCGGCGGGTTGAGCGCCTTTACTCGAACGCGACGCAGTCGTCGTTGGAGTCGCCGGGGGTGCCGAAGTCTCCGTCGCCGTAGGCGGAGTAGGCCTCGCACCAGCTGGCGCCGTCGTCGTTGTCCGTCGCGTTCAGCGAGGCCGGGGTGAGGTTCATCGACGCACCGTTGGGGTCGGGGAAGGTGGAGCCGTTGTCCCACTCCACCGCGTCGAGCACGGTCTCACCCGCGAGGATGTAGATCTCGTCGGAGCCGTTGCCCAGCGTCATGCCGCTGTACTCGTAGTCGACGGTGACGCCGCCGTTGGTGGCGCTGTCCGCGTTGGCGCCGAAGACCAGCAGGCCGGCGTCTGCCACCTCGAGGGATCCGGAGACGGTGAAGTCGTCGGAGCCGTCAGCCTCGGCGAAGGTCAGGCCGTTGAGATCGACGGAGCCGCCGGAGGCGTTGTAGATCTCGAACCACTCGCCGTCGCTGTCGCCAACCGCGGCGGGGTTCTGCATGATCTCGGCGATGACGAGGTCGCCGGCGGCGAGGTCGGCGGCGCACTTGTCGGCGGTGCAGGCCTCTCCGGGGGCGGCCGCATAGCCGACGAGGTCCGCGGCGTAGCGGGGGGTCAGCTTGAAGTTGCTGAACGAGAAGTACACCACGCCCGTGATCGACTCGAACGTGTCGTTCTCAGCCAGGGAGTACTCGGCCTGTGCGTCGAAGAGGAGGTCGTCCAGGTAAGCCTGGCTGTCGACCTCCCATTCGCCGAAGCCGACGTCGGGGTTGGTGACGGTGACGTCCTCGACGGTGACCAGCACGCCCTCGTAGGGCTCGCCGCCGCTGTCGGCCAGGGTCGTCGTGGTGACCACCTCGGGGGCGGGCAGCGCCACGCCGGTGGTCTCCAGGGTGATGTCCGCGTCGTTGGACACGATGATCTCGGTGATGCTGTCGCCGCCGTCCGCCGAGTACTCGTCGACGACGCCGGTGACCGTGACCCAGTCGCCCTCGACGGGCTCGTAGATCGCGGCGCCGGGGGCGGAGCCGTAGTAGACCCACACGCCGGAGTAGACGCCGCCGAAGCCGTCGAGCAGCGCGAAGCCGTCGCCCGTCGCGTCGCCGGCGACCACGCCCTCGATGGTCACCGTGGAGCCGTTCGGGATGGCCTCCGTCTGGATGTCCACGATGGTGTCCAGGGACTCGCTGGTGTCGCCGGTGTCGGTACCGCCGGTGTCCGTGTCCGTGCCGCCGGTGTCGCCGGTGTCGCCGGTGTCGCCGGTGTCCACGACCTCGCCGCAGCCGTCGTTGGCGGCGCCGGGGGTGCCCAGGTCGCCGTCGCCGTAGGTCGAGGTGGCCTCACACCAGCTGGCCCCGTCGTCGTTGTCCGTCACGTTCTGCGCGGTCGGGTCGAGGCTCATCGACGCGCCGGTCGGATCGGGGAAGGTGGACCCGTTGTCCCACTCGACGGCGTCGAGCACGGCCTCACCCGCGAAGATGTAGATCGCGTCGGAGCTGTTGCCCAGCGACATGGCGCTGTATTCGTAGTCGACGGTGACGCCGCCGTTGGTGGCGCTGTCCGCGTTGGCGCCGAAGACCGCGTAGCCGCCGGCGGCGATCTCCAGGGACTCGGAGATGGTGAAGTCGTCGGTGCCGTCGGCCTCGGCGAAGGTGAGGCCGTTCAGGTCGACGGAGCCGCCGGAGGCGTTGTAGACCTCAAACCACTCGCCGTCGCTGTCGCCAACCGCGGCGGGGTTCTGGATGATCTCGTTGATGACCAGGTCGCCAGCGACGAGGTCCACGGCGCACTTGTCGGCGGTGCAGACCTCCGCCGGCGGGGTCTCGTAGCCGACGAGGTCCGCGGCGTAGCGGGGGGTCAGCTTGAAGTTGCTGAACGAGAAGTACACCACGCCCGTGATCGACTCGAACGTGTCGTCCACCCCGAGCGTGTACTCGGCCTGTGCGTCGAAGAAGAGGTCATCCAGGTAGGCCTGGCCGTCGATCTCCCACTCGCCGAAGCCGACGTCGGGGTTGGTGACGGTGACGTCCTCGACGGTGACCAGCACGCCCTCGTAGGGCTCGCCGCCGCTGTCGGCCAGGGTCGTCGTGGTGACCACCTCGGGGGCGGGCAGCGCCACGCCGCCGGTGACGAAGGTGATGTCCGCGTCGCTGGAGACGATGATCTCGGTGATGCTGTCGCCGCCGTCCGCCGAGTACTCGTCGACTACGCCGGTGACCGTGACCCAGTCGCCCTCGACGGGCTCGTAGACCGCGGTGCCCGGGGCCGCCTCGCCGTAGTAGACCCACACGCCGGAGTAGGCGCCGCCGAAGCCGTCGAGCAGCGCGAAGCCGTCGCCCGTCGCGTCGCCGGCGACCACGCCCTCGATGGTTACGGTGGAGCCGGTCGCGATGACCTCCGACTGGATGTCCACGATGGTGTCCAGCTCGACGCCGGTGTCGGTGTCGGTGTCGGTGTCGGTGTCGGTGTCGCCGCTGTCCGTGTCGCCGCTGTCGATGGCGGTGTCCGTGTCGCCGCCGCCGGTGTCCGTGTCGGTGCCGGTGTCGCCGGTGTCGCCGGTGTCGACGGGGCTGTCGCAGGTGTCGTTGGCGGCGCCGGGGGTGCCCAGGTCGCCGTCGCCGTAGGTCGAGGTGGCCTCACACCAGTTGGTGCCGTCGTCGTTGTCCGTCGCGTTCTGCGCGGTCGGGTCGAGGTTCATCGACGCGCCGGCCGGATCGGGGAAGGTGTCGCCGTCGTCGTAGCTCACCGAG
>Ga0316204_10011291_pt1 | contig 11219 bp, 9 predicted proteins | sample 6monrhotite_MG_2_FD_205661 | JGI IMG/M metagenome (GOLD analysis project Ga0316204, IMG submission 205661) | Microbial mat bacterial communities from mineral coupon in-situ incubated in ocean water Damariscotta River, Maine, United States -... | ecosystem: Environmental > Aquatic > Marine >...
ACCGGACCCGAAGCACGCTATCGACGGTGGCATCACCGACCGCGCCTTCCAGGCGCTCCAGGATCACCATGCCGGGCTCAAACCCGGCCGGCGCCGCAGGGCCGTCCGGTGCGACTTCGTCGATGACGTAGCGTCCTGCATCGTTACGATGCCCGCTCATTCCATAGTCGAAGACCAGTTCGGTAAACATGCCGACCGTCCCACAATTCCCGAAAGTGTCGGGCGGCAGGGTGACCGGTACGCCGTTCACGATATGCCGTTCCAGCAGCGGTGCGATATCAAGACCGGTGGTCTCCATGACAACGCTGGCGAAGGCAAGTGGAGCTGGTGTCTCAGGTTGGGCAGCGTACATGGCAAGAAGGGCATCGTCGATCGACTGTTGGCCGTCGGACTGTGTCCGGATCGCGTGATCGATCAAGGCCGCGAAAATCATGCCGCGATGATAGGGCAGGCGCTGGAGATTGCCGTCGCTCCAGAAGCCCGCTGTGATCTCTGAGTTCGGAACGTCCCGGACGGGTGAATTATTGTTCTCGCGCAGGGTTTGGTTCCAGTTCTCCAGAGCTGTCTGCGCCGACCAGACGCCTGCACGCACGGCGGCTCTCTGGGTCAGGAAGTCCGTCATGCCTTCCGAGAACCAGTATCCGGCAGGCTCCTGCTCGCCATCGAGCGAGCCGCCGACCTGTCCGGGTACCCAGGTGTGAACATGCTCGTGCATCAGGATCCGCATCAAGGTCTCGGCTTCGGCATTTCCGGTGGCGAAAAAGGCAAAGGCGTCGCCCAGATTGGTGCCACCGACGCTCATGACGCCAGGGCCGGCCTCGAGGGGCAGAACGGTGACAAGGTACGGCGAACCGTCGGCACCCCAGTAATCCAGGTTGGCCGCGATCACTTGGCTCGTCGCCGCCATGAGGGCATCGTCGTCCAAGGCGTGTTCGCCGCGTATGGCGACGCGAACGGGGGCACCACTGATGTCGCGCTGGTTGACCCGGAACTCGCCGGCCACGGTGACCGACGTCAGAAGCGTATTGATGTCGAGTTCGCCATGGTTGAGATCGGTTGCCAGGCCCCAGTCATCAGGTGCGTTGATGGAAATGCGGACGCGCGGGTCCGTCTCGATTTGGGGAAACGCGAAGATCGTGTGGCCGATCAGATGGACCCAGTCTGGTTCGACATAGGGCCGGTAATAGTCACCGAGCTCGGCCTGGGGTTCGCCGACCCGTTCCGGCAGGATTTGGTAGTTCAAGGTGATTGTGGCACCGGGGCGGTGATGCAGAATGAGGCGAGACGCATCCTCTCCGGCCTCGACCCGGCCGTCATCATCACCGCTCAACTCAAACCCATCGAGCGCGCCCCACAGCTGGTCCTGCCCGCCCCAGCTGGATGGAAGCACGATCTCGGTGGTTCCATCCTCGTCACCGGTGAATTCAAGGCCCACATGGACGGTAGTCCCGGCCTCTCCACTCGCAATGTCGATTGAATAGTCCAGTGTCGGCGCGTCGTGCACCGTATTGGTCGCTAGCAAGGCTGCCGCGCCGATCAATGAGTTCAGCATATCTGTTTCCCCCGATTGCCGTCATTCCAGCGGTGACGGGGCTCGGTTTCAACTTAACTTCCGGAAACGTGCAGTCAGCGGAATTTGCGCTGCAGGCCGACGCGTTTGGCGACCATGTTATTGACCATCCGCTCGGGCAGGAGCTTTGGCAGAGACCAGTTCATCAACCGCTGAGGGACGATGGCGTAGCGGAAGCGCGGTTTGGCATCGGTGAAGGCTCTATAGACCCGGTCGGCGATCTTTGCGGGAGGGAAGCCGGCCGGGCCATTCTTGGCCATCCAGCCCTGGATCAACGTCATGGCGTCGAAGAAGGCGCTGTTCTTGTAGGGAGTGGTGTCGATCTCCTCCGCCTTCGACCAGATGGGCGTAGCAACGGCACCGGGTCCAACAACGACCACCTCGATGCCGAACATCATCAATTCGCGGCGCAATGATTTGCTGATGCCCTCGACGGCGTGTTTCGACGCGGCGTAGGGACCCAGGAAAGGCGCCCCCATCTCACCGGCGACCGATGACATCATCACGATCCTTCCCGGCTCGCCTTCAAGGCTCTCATCGACTCCCAGCAGAGGGCCAAATGCCTGGGTGACGCGGACAATGCCGGTCACATTGACGTCCATCTGATTTTGAAAGTCTTCCAGTGGTAATTCCAGCATCGGTCCGGCAACGGCGATCCCGGCATTGTTGACCAAGCCTTTCAGCGTCTGGCCCTGGAGCGCTTCGCGCACTGTTTTCGCGGCCGAATTGACGCTGTCCGTGTCGGTCACATCGATGATGATCGGAACCAGGTTGGCGCCCAGCTCATCCGTCAGGCGTTGCCCGTCCTCGGCCTTTCGAACGCCCGCGAACACCTGCCAACCTTCGTCAACAAGGCGTTTGGCGCAAGCGGCCCCGATGCCGGTTGACGCACCGGTCACAACTGCGGTGGATTGGGGCTGGGTCATGGCTGGCTCCTTGGTGCATGCGCCCAATGTAGGGCGGGGGCGTCGTTTCGCAAACGCGATTGCGTACCGAATTCTGGAAAAATGTCCGGATGTTGTCAGCGGTGCGCGTCCCTCTGCGTTGACCCTGACAGCTTCAGGCCTATTGTGCTGCACCGACACTGACTTTCCGCGTCGGCGGGGCTGCCGCGCGGGTTCCGGACAAAAGAGCGAAAGGCTGCCTCATGGCTTCCGACTGGTCTGATCCGCGTCCGATGTCGCCACACCTGCAGGTGTGGCGCTGGCACGCGACGATGGCGTCATCCATCCTTCATCGTGCCACCGGAGTGGCGAATTATATCGGCGCTGTCGCGATCAGCGTCTGGGTCGTGCTTCTCGCCTTTGGCGCCGAAGGCTCGATAAGCTTCCTGTTCGAAGGCTGGATGGCTTGGGTCACCCGTTTCGGACTGATCGCCCTGACCTATTCGGTCAGCTATCATTGGCTCAACGGTTTGCGGCATCTCCTTTGGGATGCCGGCAAGGGTTATGACCCGAAGGGCTCGAACCTTCGCTCCATCCTGATCATCTTCAGTGCCGTCATCCCGACGGCGCTGATCTGGCTCGATCTGGGGGTTTGAAATGAGTGATTATCGTACGCCCACGGCCAAGGTTCGTGGTCTCGGAGCATCCGGCCACGGCGCCAGCCACTGGATCACGCATCGGGTGACCTCGATCGCCCTGTTTTTCCTGGCTCCGGTCTTCGTCTGGATGCTGGCCAAATCAGGCGCCCCCACCAATGCCGCCGAATTTTTCGCCAGCCCGGCCGGTGCTATCATCACCCTGCTGACCCTGTCGGCTGGTTTGTCGCACATGCGCCTGGGTATGCAGGTGATCATTGAGGACTATGTCCACAAGCATGGCACCAAGACTTTTCTGATGCTGGGCAACACTTTCCTGACGCTGGGGCTGTGGCTGGTTACCGCCTTCGCCCTGCTCAAACTCGCGCTTTAACGGACGCACGACATGGCCGAATACAAATGGATCGATCACACCTATGACGTGGTCGTCGTCGGCGCCGGGGGCTCAGGCCTTCGTGCGGCACTCGGAGCTTCCCAGGCTGGTCTGAAGACCGCCTGTATCACCAAGGTCTTCCCGACCCGCTCGCACACGGTAGCCGCGCAAGGCGGCATCTCTGCTTCGCTTGGCAATATGGGGGAGGATGACTGGCGCTGGCATATGTATGACACCGTTAAGGGGTCGGATTGGCTGGGTGATCAGGACGCCATTGAATATCTGTGCCGCAACGCGCCGGACGCCGTCTACGAGCTTGAGCACTGGGGCGTGCCCTTCTCGCGCACCGAGGATGGCAAGATTTATCAGCGCGCCTTTGGCGGCATGACCAAGAATTACGGTGAAGGTCCGGTCCAGCGCACTTGCGCCGCCGCCGACCGCACCGGTCACGCCATCCTGCACACGCTGTACGGCCAGTCAGTGCGCAACGAGACCGAGTTCTTCATCGAGTATTTCGCGCTTGATCTGATCATGGATGATGACGGCGTGTGCCGCGGCATTACCGCCTGGAAGCTGGATGACGGCACACTGCACCGTTTCCGCGCCCAGACCGTGGTCCTCGCGACCGGCGGCTATGGCCGCGCCTATTTCTCCGCCACTTCGGCCCACACCTGTACCGGTGACGGCAATGCCATGGTGCTGCGTGCCGGTCTGCCATTACAGGACATGGAATTCGTGCAATTCCACCCGACTGGCATTTATGGAGCTGGCTGCCTGATCACTGAGGGCGCCCGCGGCGAAGGCGGTTATCTGACCAATTCCAACGGCGAGCGCTTCATGGAGCGCTATGCGCCCTCGGCGAAGGATCTCGCTTCCCGTGATGTCGTCTCGCGCTCGATGACAATGGAGATCCGCGAAGGCCGTGGTGTCGGTGCTAATGGCGACCATATCCACCTCCATCTCGATCATCTCGATCCGGACATTCTTGGTGAGCGCCTGCCTGGTATTTCCGAAAGTGCCCGCGTCTTCGCTGGCGTCGATGTGACCAAGGAACCGATTCCGGTCCTGCCGACGGTCCACTATAATATGGGCGGTATCCCGACCAATTATCACGGTGAAGTCCTGACCAAGGTCGGCGGCGATGCCGATACGGTCGTGCCGGGCTTGATGGCTGTTGGCGAAGCGGCCTGCGTCTCGGTGCATGGCGCCAATCGCCTGGGTTCCAACTCGTTGATCGACCTCGTTGTGTTCGGTCGCGCGGCGGGTCTGCGCCTGGGTGAGACCACCAAGGCTGGCGCCAGTCAGCCCGAGATAAAGACGACGGACGGCCAGCTCTCACTGGATCGCCTGGACAAGTATCGCAACGCGTCCGGTGGCACCCCGACGGCCAAGCTGCGCCTCGAAATGCAGCGCTCCATGCAGAATAATTGCGCTGTCTTCCGGACGGGCGAAGTCCTGGCTGAGGGCGTTGAGGCAATCAAGCAGGTCTATACGGGCATGGGTGATATCGGCGTGACCGACCGCACCATGGTCTGGAATACCGACCTCATGGAAACGCTCGAAATGGACAACCTGCTCAGCCAGGCCGCGGTCACCGTGAATGGCGCTGCCAATCGTGAGGAAAGCCGCGGCGCTCATGCTCGCGAGGACTTCTCTGATCGCGATGATGAGAACTGGATGAAGCACACCCTCGCCTGGTGCGATGAGGCCGGCAATGTGAAGATCGACTACCGCCCGGTCCACACCTACACGATGTCCAACGATATCGAGTACATCAAACCCAAGGCACGGGTTTATTAGGGGAAAACCATGGTTCAGCTGACACTTCCCAAAGGTTCCGCCCCGAAAAAGGGCAAGACCCACCCCAAGCCGGAAGGCGCGAAGAATACGCGGACTTTCAAGGTCTATCGCTATAATCCGGAAACCGACGAGGCACCCAGCTGGGACACCTACAAGGTGGACATGGATGATTGCGGGCCGATGGTTCTCGATGCCCTGTTGTGGATCAAGAATAATGTCGACGCTTCGCTCGCCTTCAGGCGTTCGTGCCGCGAAGGCGTTTGCGGGTCCTGCTCGATGAATATCGGCGGGCGGAACACCATCGCCTGCACTTCGGGTATCGACGAGTACAAGGGTGACATCACGATCTCGCCGCTGCCGCACCAGCCGGTGGTCCGCGACCTCATCCCGGATCTGACCCAATTCTACGCCCAGCACGCGGCGGTGAAGCCCTATCTCAAGACCGATACGCCGGCACCCGAGAAAGAATGGAAGCAGAGCCCCGAGCAGCGCGAAAAGCTGGACGGACTCTACGAGTGCATCATGTGCGCTTCCTGCTCGACGGCCTGTCCGTCTTATTGGTGGAATGGCGACAAATACATGGGGCCGGCGGCGTTGCTGCAGTCCTATCGCTGGCTGGCGGACAGTCGCGACGAGGCTACAGGCGAGCGCCTCGACGAGCTCAATGACCCGTTCAAACTCTATCGCTGCCACACCATCATGAATTGCGCCCAGGTCTGCCCGAAGGGCCTCAACCCGGCCGAAGCTATTGGCGAGATCAAGCAGATGATGGTCGAGCGCGAAGGCTAGGCCTGGCATCTGCCGGAAAGATCAATCAAGCCCCGCCCGGTCCGGCGGGGCTTTTTTGTGCCCAGGCGTTGTCCCACAAATTCGTAACTGGCACCCCGCGCGACCAGTCGCTAGCGTCTGGGCAGATGAGGGAGAGTGTCATGAGAAAACGTGTAATAGCGGAGGGAATGGGCCTTGCTGCCTGCATCGTTGGCGTGGCCGCGTCTGCATCCGCCCAGGACCCGTTCTGGCTCCACCCCTATAACTTCTTTGGCGAAGAAGCGGCGCTGACGGCCTCGGTCAATCTGGGGGACCTGGATGGGGATGGCGATCTCGACGGGTTCGCCGTCAATGGCCGGCACTGGATCCAGCAGGATGAGGTCTTCCTCAATAACGGGCTGGGCTTCTTCCGGTCCGCGCGCGATGCTGGCCCCGACCGGGCCACCGGCTATGAGGCGGCGCTGGCCGATCTGGATGGCGATGGTGACCTGGATGCGGCGATCGCGCGCGATCTCCTGCCGGTTTTGCTCCTCTTCAATGACGGCAACGCCAATTTCACCCAGGCGCGCGAGCTGGGGCCCATTGCCCAGGCGCGCAGTATTGCGGCCGCCGATCTTGACGGGGATGGCGACCAGGATCTCGTCCTGGTCCAGCGCGGCGAGGCTAATCGCTATTTTCTCAATGATGGCGAGGGGGGCTTTGGAGCCGATATCGAACTGCCCGGCGCCTGGCAGACCATCCAGGTTGCCATCGATGATGTGGACCGCGATGACCGCCCCGATCTGGTCTTCTCAAATCGTGGCGGCGAGGGCGTCGTTCTCTATCGCGGCCAAGTGACGGGTGGCTTTGCCGAGCCTGAACTGCTGGGCGGTGAGCTCGATATGGAAATCCGCGCCATCGAACTGGGCGATGTCACCGGCGATGGTCATCCCGATATCATTGCCGGCGGGATGGAGGCGCAGAGTCTGATTTTCGTGAATGATGGTCAGGGCGGATTCGGGCGTGTGGAGCGTTTCGGCGCCGAGACGGATGTTGTGTTCGGCCTGGCCCTGGCGGACTTCAACCAGGACGGGGCGACGGATATCGCGGTCGCCAATGGCGGCGTGCGCAACCGCATCTATTTCCGCGACGGTGAGGGCTTCGTCGCTCTGGATGTCGGGGATGAGGCGTCAAACAGCTATAATCTCTCGGTCGGCGACCTGAACGCAGATGGCCGCCCTGACATTGTCTATGCCGTGTCCGAAGGCTCGAACTACACGCTGATCAATCGTCTCGATCCGGACTGACGGGCCGCCGCCGCGGTTAAATGGTTTGCGCCCTCACGGGGCGGATCAGCGGTCGTCGATCCAGGCGTCAATCTTCTCCTCGACCCGCCAAAGCGGGACGCTGCCCTCTTCCAGAATGAGGCGATGGAAGGTGGGGTAGTCGAACCGGTCGCCGAGCCCAAGGCGGGCCCGATCGCGCAGCTCCAGCAGGGCCTGGGCGCCGAGGTCATAGGTGAGGATCTGACCCGGCATCATGGCCAGCCAGTCAAGAACATTGTCGGCGGCTGAGAGCGGCGCGTCCGGCGTACCGCGACGGCGCAGGGCGGCGCGAGCCGTGTCCGCTTCGCTCACCAGGCCCGTATTGAAGCCGATGGCGATCGGAATGACCTCGCCACTCTCGATCCAGAGACCCATCTCCGTTTCCGGATACAAAAGCAGGCCCTCCTCGGCGGCGAGGATCTCGGCATAATTCGCCCAGCCCTCGACGAAGGTATTGTCCAATCCTACCGTCAGGATGGGGTGTAGCGGGGTGTCGACCCCGGTGCCGCCGAGCCGGGCGACCATGGCCTGGCTATGATGGCCAGGTGCGATTTCGTGCGACGTGATGGACTCGGAGGTGCGACGGTCCCGCAGTCGCGGAGACTCCGGATTGAGCGTGTAGACACCGGCATAGCCTTGGGTGGAATCGGGGCGGTAGCTCGCGGTCATTCCGGCGCGTTGATCCGCCGGGTAGGTTTCGATCCGCACAGTCTGGTCCGGGAGCGGCGGGAAAAGATGAGCCGATGCCGCCACAAGCCGGTCGGCATCGGCCTGTGCGGTGGCCATCACAGCCTCGGGTGTGTCGAGGGGTTCCGCTTCCAGTGCCTCAAATCGCGCCCGGATTGCCGCGGCGTCATTCAGGCCCCACAGCGCGTGACCGGCTTCGACAAGGGCGGCTTCTGCCTGCGACTGGAAAGCGCCCGCCCTGGCCAGCAAGGTTTCGGGCGAGACCCGCAGGCCAGTCTGCTGAAACAGGCTGGCCTGGTAACACGCCGCGCCGTTTGGCAAGGCGGCGATCGAACGCTCGGTTCGTGCCTGTGGGGCATAGGTCTCGCGAATGTAGCGGGCATGGTCACGAAAGGCAGGGCCAATCCGGGTGCTCAGCGCGTCCAGCCAAGCGGTTTCGATTGCGTGGGGGAGGCCTTGACCCGTCGGCGAGAGGGGCCCGTCAAGTTCCGCGACCGCCTCGAACTGGTCGGCCACCTGGTGCGCGATATTGCGGGGTGTCGAATAGCCGGCATTCAGTCCGGCCTCCAGATTGGCCCGCTCTGCCGGGAGATAGGCCATCAGGGCATCTGCCCAGAGATTGACCTGTTCGACGCTCAGGGATGGACCCGCCTCTTCAAGCGCGACGCCCAGGGAGTTCGACAGATTGAGTTGCCAGCCAGCAACATGATTGAGCGGCCAGAGCTCGCGATGGCACACGTCCAGGGCCAGTGTGACCTCGATCTTGTTGCGGAGATTGGTGTAAATGGCGCGCTCAGCCGGGGAAAGCTCATCGACATTGATCTGGTCCAGGGTGTCGGACCAGGCGCGGTTCTGCGCCAACCATGCGGCCTCATGGGTTTCGTCAGGAAAGGCAATAAGCGGCTGCCCGCGCGTGTCGACGCCCCACAGCCGGGCCTCCAATGGGTCATGAGCGGCAAAGCCGATCAGCCAGGAATCGGCCAGGTCGTGAATGTCGGCTTGCTGCGCGTCGCTGCAGGCAGACAGGGCAACGGCGGCGAGGGCCGATGAGATAAGTTTGAGGCGCATGTCTCAATCCGAAGCTGGTTCGGAGACCTGCCTAGGTGCGCCCTCAGGTGAAGGCCAGAGCGTCGCTCCGCTGCATCGAAAAAATATATGAAGCCATGAGTTCAATCGATCGGTTGTCGGACCACGTCCGCCAACCAGGCGGCGACCGCGTCGATGCTCTGACGATGCGGTGATCGATTGCTGCCATGGAGATTGAGTTGCCCCCAGCTCAGGGGGGCGGTTTGCCGGCTGACCGGTTCGATCAGCCCCGCTGCGCGGGCTGGCTGGGCCATGATGTCAGCGCACAAGCCGATGCCGAGGCCCTGCTTGACCAGCTCCAGCGCGATCCCGGCCGAGTCTGTTCGCAACCAGGGTGCCTCGACCGTGTCGAGAGAGAGGCCCCAGCTGCGCCAATCGGTCCGGTCCTCGAAGGTGATGAGCGACCAGGGTCCCGTCGTCCAGTCGGCTGAGCCCACCAGGCCGGTTTGGGCATAGGGCCGCCATCGCGTGTCGAAAGCTGCGAGGTTCCTGACATCACCGGGAACGTCCCAGGCAGAGATGAAAAGGTCGATCGTCCGCTGACGGGCATCGGGAATGTCGGCCAGCAGGGTGAGTTCGAAATCGATATCGGGGAAGGCGTCCTGCAGGCGGGCGAGCAGGGGGGCAAGCCAATGATAGCCAAAGGAGTATTGAACGCCGAGGACAAGCCGTGTTCCGCTTTGCGGGGAGAAACGTCGTACAGCGCCGGTCAGCAAGGCGAGGGCGTCGCGGACATCGACATAGAAGATCTCGCCTTCCTCGGTCAGGGTCAGGCTTTGTCCGGTGCGCGTGAAGAGCGCTCGCCCGGCGCGGTCCTCAATCGTCTTGAGATGATGGCTGACCGCGCTCTGACTGAGATTGAGCGTCCGCGCGGCGCGCGTGACACTGCCCGTCTCCACGATGCCGACGAAGGCCCGAAGCGCCGCGATGGAAAAGCCCGGAGCCAGGCTCACGCGCCGCCCCGCCCCCAGGCCCGGCGCTCGCAGATATCGCGGAACATCTCGGTGACCTGGGCGTCGCTGCCATCATCCTTGCCGATGATCATGGGGCGGCCGTAGGCGAGGCGATAGCGCGCATTCGCCTTGCCCATCAGCCCGTGAAAAATCGTCATGTCCTTGAGCTCCTCATTGATTTGGGCGAGGGCGTAGTAGAGCAATGGCATTCGCTGGCGAACTGCCAGCGGAATGACCGGAGCGTTGAACTTGCGAGCCAGACTGATTGCGGTCGGCTGCCAGGGCTTCTCGCGCAGGCCCCAGTGCTTCCAGCTCCACTCGGACATGCGACCCGAGGGAAACAGGACGATACACTGGCCGGCCTTGAAGGCGTCGATGGCGCGGCGCAGGACTTCGCGGCTCTGGTTGCGATTGCGGTGCTGGTCACGCCACTCCACCGGAATGATGCGCTCTTCCAAGCCTGGGCAAACCTTCAGCGCATCGCGATTGGCGAAGTAGAGCAGGTCGGTTCGGCGTGCCTTGAGGCTGTCCCACAGGGCAATTCCGTCGGCGATCCCGCCGGGATGATTGGCGACGATCACGCAAGGCCCGCTTTGCGGGATATGGTCGAGACCCTCGCACTCGGTCCGCAGGTCGAGATAGTTGGAGGCCCACTCGAAACAATCCGTCCCGGACAGGTTTGCGATGGCGTCAGCCATGGCGACAGCTCGGCGATAACCCAGCATGGGGTACCCGACCGCCCGAATCGCCGGCCACAGAGCTGTATGGATAAGGCGCGGCGCCCGGTCCTCGATCAGCAAGTCGACGATATGGGGGTGGTGATCGGCGGGTTTGGAATCGATGTCTGTCATGACCGCAGCAAACTCCCGGAGCGGCGGCGAGGCAATGCTTTGCATGCGGACGGTCGCCAGGGTTAATGCCGCATTTACGGTTTGGCCCGCGGATTGCGACGGTCAGGGCATACGTTAACGACCTGTTCACGATTGGAACACGCCATGACGATGACCGAGGCCCTGCCCGCCGGAGAAGTTCGCCGCCTGACCGTCAAGCGCGCACGAATCCAGGATGATCTTGTAGCCGACTATCTGCTCACCACCGTGAAGCCTGGTCAGCGTACGATCCAGATCGGTGCGGGTGG
>Ga0316204_10011292_pt1 | contig 11218 bp, 10 predicted proteins | sample 6monrhotite_MG_2_FD_205661 | JGI IMG/M metagenome (GOLD analysis project Ga0316204, IMG submission 205661) | Microbial mat bacterial communities from mineral coupon in-situ incubated in ocean water Damariscotta River, Maine, United States -... | ecosystem: Environmental > Aquatic > Marine >...
TTATAAGCCTATATACTAGTAGGGTGCGTTTTACGGCACCATCAAGCGTTTAAACAAAGCAAACATCGAACCTTTGTTTGATGCATATGATGCACCCTACTCCTACCTGACAAAAATTCAACATTGCCAAAAGATTGGCGCAAAGCCTCAGCCCCCTAGAAAAACACGCCCAAAAAACTTAACCGTAAAAATTAAAAAATTAAGTGGAATCATGGCTTGCCCAAAGCCAATAAAAAACGGTATATTACTATGCAATTGTTACAAAACTAAAATCCATGCAACCTGCGTAAGACAGGTTTACGTCATAATAAAATAAAATTTTGTGGGATGATTAGGACGGAACTCAAGCTCTGCGTTAAAAGCAGAGTTCACACGTTGCACTGACAGCTTGGAGGTCGGCATGGAACATTCGACAATATTATCTACTACCCCTACCCCTTTTAAGGAACGGGCGAGGCGTAACTTCCTAGTTTTACATGCCATCGTCAGCTCGATAATAAAACAAACAAAATAAACCGCTTGATACCACTGACCCTAAAGCGGCATATGGGCAACCAGTACAGTATTCAACCAACCGTGCTATTTTTAAAATAAGACGACTGACGATGTATACCAACATGGACAAGCTGATCAATCACATCAAGCGTTCTTTTCAAATAATGCTTGCTTGGTTTTTTTCATGGAAACAATATTCAACAACATCAGCTTGTCATACAACCACCAAGCAAAGTAGTGACGGTGAATTATTTAACGCCCAAATTTGCAGTCCTAAGTCATCAACCAATAATGACTTCCCGCTCCAGCCACTGTTTGACAACCCACATCCGGCGATAAGTAATATTCAAAAAACCGTCGCCAAAAAAATCCTGTTGCCATTAGACGCTCATTACCTACCTAATCGATTATGCAGCTTATTACATCGTGTTGATGCGTTTCAAGCGGTGGATAAATTTTTACTGATAATGGGATTTGAATTAAAATTATTGCTCAGCGATAAACTACAACGTCAACAGTTTTGTCATTTCTTATACGTGTTAATCGAAGTTGACGAAATCTGCAAAGAAACCACCATTGATGATGCCCCAATTTATGAAGTCATCAAAAGCAGAGATCATCAACAAATCGAAACAAGGATAGAAAAACTACACACAGTAAAAAAAATTTGCAGTTTCGCCAAACATTGCGAAATTGTTTTTCCGGCATTTAATGAGGCGTTTGCAAAACCCCTACAGCAAAAACTCCAACACTGGGAAACCCTAAACGATGATGAACTACAACATTTCTATGCCATTGGCTGTGACTGGAAAAAATTACAAGTCATATACGACGAAATCATCCTGGCGATTGAACACCAAGTTTCATTGTTAACAGAAAACATCATGGAACGCTCCCATCAAAGTTTGCTTAATTCAATGGCATCGGAAATTCACCGCCTGATCAAACAATTGACATCAGGAGCCATCGAGCCAGCCAATGGCCTGGAAACATTACAAGACATATATGAAGATCTTTGTGCGCTCTCGGCGAGCATCATGCAAGCAAAAAATCAGCAGAATAACACCGCAGATGATACCGCCTATGCGACCGACAACAACTCGCTATACGCTGACGCCATCAAAAAATTTGCCGAAATATTAAAACTCAATGGAGCAGGCCCAGTCAATATGGAAACACTAAAAACAGCCTATCGAAAAATTATCAAATTGCACCACCCCGACCTCAATCCACATCACGTCGATGCTAACCAGAAAACCCAAGAAATAAATGAAGCCTACAACACATTACGTGAATACTTAGGCAAAGGGATTAATATATACGCATGAGTACATCACTAACTCGGCCCAAGTTGCCATCGTTATCAAGCAGGTCAATCACTTTAACAACAACCAATGACCGATACCAAACAACCATCGAGGAACTCACAACAAAATATCAAACACCAAACAAAGTCAGCCGCATTATTGGTTTATCTGATGCTACCGGCTCCATGGCTAACATCTGGGATAGCACGCGTAGACATATCACTGAAATGATAAATCGTATGTCAGCACTTGGTTCATATGAGCTGAAATGGGTTGCCTATCGTGATTACAGTGAAGATGATAAGTTAATTGAATCCTCCCAATGGGAGACTGGCGCATCGAATTTGCTTTCATTCATTAACACCATCAACTGCTATGGGGGTATGGATTGGGAAGAAGCCGTAGAAAAAGCACTCGAAGTGGCCGCCAACGATAGCAAAGCAACTTGCGTGATATTGATTGGTGATGCACCACCTCACCCCGAGCGCGATTACCTGCAACAAGCTTATCGCCTAGCACATCTCAAGCGCCCGGTTTTTAGTTTTGTGGTTGGGCAAGCGCCAGAAACCCTAAAAGTGTTTAGCGAAATCTCCAGAATTACCCAGGGTACTTGCAGCCCCCTCAAATCGGCGGATGATTTACTCGATGCCGTAGTACTCACCGCTGCACACGACATGGGAGGCAAACCGCTAATTGATCAATACCTAACCTCCCATGCTAAGCAACTCTCTTCAACCAGTAAAAGCTATGCGGAAAAATTGCTTTTATTGGAATAATAGGTTAAGAAACTTGTCTATGTTTGAAGGCGAAAAATTTACTGCCAAGATAACCGATGATTGTATATGGAATAATCCCAATTGCCTGGGAAATATAACTATTCACCATAAAAAACTCAATACAAATGATAACAACGTATAAATTTGCAAAATATGCCACTAATATTACTGCGATAAACCGAATAAAAGATGACATGACCTGACCCTCATGTCGAAATGACCATTTCTTATTCAGAGTAAAGCTCATCGTCACGCCCACCGCATAGCCTATTACATTCGATATAATATCTCCCAAACCCAATAACCATTTTGCCAAGTAAATAACAGATAAACCGATGACTGTATTCAAAACCCCAACAAGCAAATAGCTAACAGCCGAGTTATTCAACCATTGAATCTTTCTGAGCCAAAACATAATATTGTGCCTCCAGTGGCAACCATTTTAGAAATCTTTCCATCGGTCGTAACTTACGCAGCAATCCCGGAAAATGAAGGTGTTTGAAACAAAACCCCTGAGCTGGAGTACGCCCTAAACTCGACTGGATATCAATCGCCAGACCTATAAGGAATGGAAAATTAAATATGCTATTTAATTTTGCTTCCTAATCAATTTCTTGATCTGAAAACTGATGAGTACTTATGAGATATATATTGTCATTAGAATTTTCAGTTATTTCTTTTAATTTTTTCAAAGGACTATTGTATGCGATATATGTCAAGTTTTTATAAGCATACCAATATTTCGAATAGCCAATGACAGCATTATCTTTACTATCCGGCAAATTCGAGTTTAATTTTTCAACATAATTGCTAAAATCTGCACCATAGTTCATATAAATGGGATAGCCAAAGGGTAATAAATATAGCCCTAACAAACTTATTAATAATAATCGCTGATAAACCAAATTCTTGACCATAGAATATATGACTAATGCAATTTGCAACGATAACGCGGGCATTAGATATACCATATAGTAATGATTATCTCTGCCAATAAGAACTAACGATAAAACAGCCAATATCAATGCTATTAACGCATACATACATTTCTGTATTAAAAGGCGATCGCGACTCGTCCTAATAATATAAATACTAAGAAAAGTCGTTATAATCAAAATGCCGAATTCAGGCACATGTCGAAAAAATTTTGCCTCTAAATAATACTTAATAAAAATATCTAGGCTAAATTTTTTACTGCTTTGATTAATCACATCCAGTGTATTACGTAACTCATGTCAGTGTACAAATACATAGCAAGCAAAAGAAAGGCTAGCCCCAATCAAGAAAAACAATACAAACTTTTTAAATCAGTGTAAGTTATCTCCTTAATTAAATATTGATAGATTGCAACTGAAATAACATATGGGATGGCCATAACAAACATGGGATAAATTGTTGCCCCTAAACCAAAAAGCAAACCCGACAATAAAGGTTTCTTAAATACCCACAATAGAATGATCAAGGTGACTAACAATAAATTCAAAGCATCAGATCTAGCTGTATGTGCGACGGCAACGACAGGCTCCATGGCTGATAATATTATCGTACTTATCATGGCAACTTGTTTGCTAAACCCTAGTTTGACAAGCGCAACATAAGCCATTATCAAAGCACAAATCACCAACAACATTGACAAATAAATACTGCTTTCCCAGCTATAGTCAAATAAACTCAAAACATTTCCGTATAGATAAGCATGCACTCTTCCAAATTGAAAAAGTCCAGGCCCTTCAAATATTACATCGGTGAGCTCATTGTATTGATGATAGTGATAAACCAGTGATGTCGTCCATGCATCATCAATGTTAAATATTATGTATCTCGGCACCAATAAAAAATAAATCGTCGCCAAACAAAGAATACAAAATACAATAAAATACTTAGCAGGCATTGCAAGAGGGTTGACCTTTGTCATCATACGACTTCCAATATTTAATAAAAAAAATTATCCGATAAATCCATAAGCAGACATGGAATAGCTGTTCTCAGGGATGTTTATTCAATAAACAAGACACAAATTAAAGATTCTTTATTTTTGAAATGATATATCGCGGCCGCGCTTTAACTTCGCTGTATATTTTACCCATATACTCACCGAGAATCCCGATGCAAAGAATTTGGATACCACCAAGAAAGTACATAGGCAATGCTGTTGACGCCCAACCAGGTACCGCTGAATCAGTAAAATATTTTACCCAAAGAATCCATATGGTAATTGACATTGATCCTAAAAATGTCAAAAAACCAACAAATGTAATAATCCGAAGCGGTACAACAGAGAATGATGTCACTGCATCAAGCGCTAATGAGATCATTCGCCTAAGGGGATACTTAGAGTCACCAGCAAAGCGCTCTGCGCGATCATAATAAACTATCTTTGCATTAAACCCAAGCAAGGGCACCAACCCCCGCAAATACAAATTAACTTCATTGTATTGCTTCAAGCCATCAATCGCACGCTTACTCATTAATCGATAGTCAGCATGATTATTGATTGAGTCTTTGCCAACCAATATTCGAATTATTTTATAAAATAATGCAGCAGTTAATCGCTTAAAAATAGTGTCTGCTTGCCGCCGTTTTCGCACTCCATATACAATATCGAACCCACTTTGATAGGCGTCAATCATTTCTTCTATAATAAAGATATCATCCTGCAAGTCTGCATCAATACTTATCAATGCATCACCATGAGCTGTAAAAAGCCCTGCAAGCAATGCATTTTGGTGTCCTCGATTTTTTGATAATTTGATGCCAGCAAAATGTGTATCATGATCACAAATCGCTTCTATTATTGACCAAGTTTCATCTTGGCTTCCATCATCAACAAAATATATTTTGGAAGCATTCTCTATTTTGTCTTTTTTAATCAGCTCCATTAACAAATTAACTAAACGATTTGACGTTTCCTTCAAGACATCTTCTTCATTATAACAAGGGACAACAATAGCTAACTTTACTTTACTCTCCAGTCTATAAATAGCTTCTAAGGCATGATAAAATAAGTGAGTCTATATAGATACGTTATTTTTACGATTCCTAAAAACTTAACCCATGGGCTTATAATATAAGGCATGGGCGAAGTAATAACTTCCCTGTTTGGCGCTTAGATTTAGTTTGTATTCGCCTAAAACTGAGTGATGGATGAGGAGGTAGGGCTACCAACAGTAGGCGCCTTAGGCGAAGATAGGTAGCGATTTAAAACACACTTTCCCATTCGGTCAATAACTGGACCAAGTTAAACTCCATCAGGGCCAACTCTGACCAAGCGTACTGCTTGTGGTTTTGACTATCGGTGCTTGAAGTAAAAAACAAGCTATCGGAATCAGCTTGCATACTCACAGAGACACCGTGACTGAGCGCACCGAGCAGTAACATTTCTCCACTGCTTAGCTTCGCGGGCACAAAGTCATAGTTCAATGGATAGTCATCCAAGCTAGCAAAGTTAATATAACCCGCGAGTGATGCATCATAGTACAACCCTGACAAACTTATTTGTTGCCCACCGATAGCAATGAGTTGCTCATCGTTGGTTAGCTCATAAGGCATGCTTGCAGAAAATTTAACATCCTTAAATAAATAAGAGGCTTCATCATCAGTGATCACGCCGATTTGATCGGCCGTTAATTGAAAGCTTGCTTGCTGTGCTTGACGAGTAAAAACCACCACCGCATTTTTAAATAATACCGAATTTCCGGCCAAATAGGAGATTTCAAAATCCAAAGCCATCTGATGATTGTTAAATTCAGTATTGGTCATCTCTATTTGCGAGCCCATCCCCGAATAGGTAATGATACCATTAGTGATGGTGCTGCTATCCAGCGCCTGACAGTTCCATGACACATATATCCATTCATCTCCGATGGAGGACACGGCATCGTTATTTTTATCATTCCATAAATTCGACTCAACAATTTTGTCATCTCGATTGCCGGGATTTTGCAGACACTTCTCGCTGGAAGCATCAAGAATTGTCACTTTTCGAGAGGCGGGCTTGGCCATTAATCGGTCGGCAATGTGTTGTGATGCACCTAAATCATCAAAACCTTTTAATGCTAAATCTGCCAGCGCAATCATCCTTAACTGAATGGATCGGAAAATAGTTGGTGCATTGTCCAAATCCAAGGCCAATGGCTCCATGGATAACAGGTTATCGAAATAGGTGGCTAATAATAGGGGAGGGTGTTCGATTTGGTTTTCACTGGCGGCATCATCATTTGTATCCCCATGAAAGCACCCACTGCAGGCCACCAGCATCAGCCATGGTAAACACCGAAAAAAATATTTTCGCCGCCAAGGTTTATTGCCACTGAAGGTCACAAAGCGACTTCCGTTTTATCAAAATTTTCTAATACTTCTTCAGCTATTTTATTATCAAAGTTTCGGTTTTCGGTATTGCTCAAAATATCTTTTAACTTATCAATTACCTCAGTGTAATCCTCGACAGCCATGTCTTTGATTTTACCCTCTCTAGACAGATTAAAGGTTTTTTTGCTGGCATAATCATTAGGATCAACATGATCAATAACAGGTGCAAAGCGCCACAATAAACCGTCATTATGTTCAAGCTCGGCAACATATTTCAAAATATCTTGCCGGATAGGATATTCCATACGGTTTTTTACTAATAACCAAACAAATAAACCAACCACGGTGGTCGGCACCATAATAATCCAAACGAACTTGGCAAAGGATTCCAGCGGCATCACATTGTTGCTCACCCCAACATAGGCGAAACCAAATGCAATACAATACAACAGCGACCCAGAAGCCAAACCATACAACATCGCCTTGGGTTTAATCGGCTGAACCCTTTTTTTGTAATCTAATTTTGGCAAATCGAATGAACGTTCAAATTGGCGTACAATCTCTTTTTTAATACCTCGTTTGCCTTTTTGTTTGCTAGCCATATGCAAAATACCCTTGTTGATTCATTTAGGACCGTACCCGATCCTTAAAGCTTACATTCCACACCAAGCGATGCGACATTCGTCGTATTATAAGCCCATCATTTTTGAGATGCCAATCGATGTGCATGGCGTATGGCTTCAGGCAGTTTATAGCGGGTGGTGCAAGCCATGACGTAGTGTATGGCTCTTATTAAACTGATTCGATGTCCCACTGAAACAAACACCGGTTTAATCTTTTCTCGGGTTCGTAAAACCGCCCCAATTTGCTCATTTTTATGCGTTAATGGCGCCCATTGGCCTCGTTGAGCCGGTACGCTGCTATATTCTCCAATGAGTCGAGTTTTACCCACACCAATCGCCGGTATATCCAGCAGTGTGCCTAAATGACACGCAATACCAAATCGCCGGGGATGGGCATAACCTTGGCCATCACACATCAATAAATCTGGTTTATTTTTGAGCTGATTAATCGCGTTCAGTACGGCGGGAATTTCTCGAAAAGATAATAAACCGGGGATATAGGGAAAACGAGTCGTGACTCTGGCAATCGCAAATTCAAGCAATTCCAGGGCAGGGTAAGATAAAACAGCTACCGCCGCTTTTGTTATTTCCCCCTCATTTTCAAAACCGACATCAACACCAGCAATGGTGTGTATAGGGGGCAATGCATCTTCTATTATGACGTATCCAGCCCATTCCTTCTGGATAGCGATCGCTTGTTTGGCTGATACATCCCAAGCATGCATTTTTGCAAGTCGGTTCATTATTTAGTCGGATATAATTCCGGTATCACATAATTCTTTGCTTTAGGCTTTTTTATATTTTGTTTCAAACTACTGGCTATCTGTTGCCAAAATTGATCGCCATCCCATGACATCTTCTGTGGCGAATATAAGATTTCATCAAGCTTGGTAAGCGCCTGGCTAAACGTTACATCATCTACTTTTTGCGATACCTGAGTCAGATTTTTCAAAGATTCATTGGGCCAGGTGGCGTTGGCCCAAGACAAAAGCTCGTCACGAACCTGCCTGGCATCCACTTGCAAACAAGCCCTTTGCAATGCTGACAAAGCCATTTGCGGAGAAATTTTTTTCTTCTCATCCACCAAATTAATGCGACTCGCTTCACCAAAAACACCACGCTGACGCCACCAAGCCATACATGTCAATAACCAACCGATCGCACAAACAGCACTGATCCACGGCCAATAACCGGCGGATAACTCACTATGTGATTGCGCTAATGGCGTGTCACTCAATGAGTTATTATTAATGCTGTTGTCTGCCACTGGTAAGCTGGTACTCATCTGGTTTGTTGCTTGTTGGGCGATGGCCGGCAATACATGTACCACCCGACTTGGCAAAGTGGCACGCTGTGCTTTATTGTTTTGAATATCCCACCAAGTCAAATTGATTTCAGGGAGTTCAAATTGACCTGCCTGAGTGGGTACGATCGCAACTTTCTCTTGCAATGTCCCTATCAAGCTTTGCCCATTATCTTGGGTTTTCACTACCGGCTTATCTGCATAATGCTTGAAGTTATTGAGTGCATTTTCATTGATAATGCCCGGCAATTGAGCCCCTGTTAAGCCAACGGCTTCTAATTGTAACGTGCGAGTCACCGGCTCACCCACTCGAAATTGAGGCGAATCCGGCGACCAAGATTCCGTTAATGTTAACGACTTGGCAGGTAACCACCAATCCCCCTGGTACTGGCTTGGTTGGGGCTTGACGTCAAGCTTAATAGGCTCGCTTTTTAGCCGGATCATCTTGGTAGGTAGTTGTTGAAAAAATCGATTAAACGGATCCGCTCGTTGCGAGGATCTAGAACGCCCTCGGTCCATTATGTGCCCTTCAAAAGCAACCACCGGTAGGATGATTTCCCCGCTAGTCTGAGGAAAAATAGCATACCGACGCTCAGTCACTTGATAGCGCTTATTATTCACCGTCGTATGAAAGTTAACATCCGTACCCATGCGCTCAATAATCGCGTTATCTAATGTTGGCTCAGAAAGTCCGCCATCACGAATTTCAACCGCATGCAGTAAACGTATGGTTAATACGACTTGTGATTGCACAAAAGGATTTTTTTGATCAACATCCACTTTTAGCATCACATCCTGTGCCTCAGAATTTGTATTGGCAGGTGCCACACCAACCGAAACTTTTAAGGCTTGGGTTTTACGCCCATTGATGTCAATGGGAGGAATCATTAATTCACCTAAACGTTTAGGTGACAACGTTACATCCCATTCGTTACTCGATTGCATACGACCATTGATAAAACTCATTTGGCTACTGCGAGAAGTACTCAGCACTTCAAAATCTATCTCTAATGGTGATAAATCAAGGCTATTGTCACTGGCATCACTTTTTAAAAAAAGTTGAAACGTTTCACCTTCATAAATAACCGTCCGATCAACACGTGCTGTTGCCGCTAGAATATTTGTCGTAAAAAAACTAAACAAAATAAAAAGTAAGCTTAGTATCCTGCATTTCGTACTTGAGCGGAAAAAAATCGCCAAGAAATCAAGGATTAAATGAGGTCGTATGCTCAGGTGCGGAATGCAGATTAATAGACGTTTATTTACCATGGCTGCTCTAATTCGCTTGTATTGTGTTGACGACGCTGATACTGGCGCAGAAATTTTTCTCGTAACAATCCACCAGGATCATCAGGAATACGCCTTAACCACTGCTCCATTGCCTGTTGGGATTCTTTTTGTTCGCTCGTGAGTTGTTGCTCAGCGGCAGTCTGCTTTTGCTGATCAGGATTATCTTCTGATGAGGATTCATCTTGTTTCGCCGTTTGTGGCTGTTCTGATTTTTCTGGCGATTGTTGTTCTTCTGTAGACTGGCTAGCTTGCGACTTATCTTGTGATTGATTCGCCTCTTGCTTGTCCTGAGACTGAGAGGCATCTTGTTGAGCTTGTTGCTGATCCGCCTGTTGTTGCTCATTTTGTTGAGAATCGTCTGCTTGCTGAGGGTCTTGTTGGCTTTGCTGGTTTTGATTTTGCTCAGATCCATCCGCCTCTTGATTTTGCGCTGAATCTTGGTTTTGCGAGTCTTGCTGCTCTGAATCCGACGAATCTTGTTGCTGAGACTCCTGCTTATCCTGCTCTTGCTTCTCTTGCTGCTCCAATAAACGTTTAACTAGCTCCTTATTGTAAGCTGCATCTGCATGCTCAGGCGATTTAGCCAGGGCTTGATCATAGGCTTGTAGCGCTTCTTCAAAACGTCCTAAATGCGTCAAGGCATTGCCTCGATTATAATCACTATCTGCCGTATCCGATTGATTAAATGATTCCAACGCCTTTTGGTATTCACCCGACTTATAATAAGACGTACCTTGCCAATCAGGATCGTCAAATGTTTTCGCTGCCGCAGACGCTTTCCCCTGCTCAAGTAACTGCTGAGCTTGCTGATCTTTGGTTAACCAAAGATCGCTCCATTCAAAGGCATACGCAGGCTGAGGAAACAGCGGTGCACAAGTCAGCAAAATGATCAACAACCAACCACGCCGAAAACCAATCGCCACTAATGGCAATGCCAGTAATAACAACCAAGGACCTTCTTCTTGCCATAAATCAACTTCGCGCTCAGAGGACATTTTGCGATTAGCAAATTGAGGGTCTATTGTGGTATTACGCAATAGCTGATTAATATCTTTATCATCAAAAGTAAGCCGCACAAAGTATCCGCCCCCTTTGCTGGCAAAAGTCCTCATGCCA
>Ga0316204_10011293_pt1 | contig 11218 bp, 9 predicted proteins | sample 6monrhotite_MG_2_FD_205661 | JGI IMG/M metagenome (GOLD analysis project Ga0316204, IMG submission 205661) | Microbial mat bacterial communities from mineral coupon in-situ incubated in ocean water Damariscotta River, Maine, United States -... | ecosystem: Environmental > Aquatic > Marine >...
ACAGGCTATGGCGCCATGGCCGAGAGCGCGCTGACCAGCCAAATGAAGATAGAATGGCGGGACAATGGTCTGCCGACGACCTTTGTGCCCGGCCGCAACCTCGTTTTCCTGACCGTCGCAGCGGCCCTGGCCTATCGTCGCGGCTTGCGAGATCTCGTCGGTGGTATGTGCGAAACCGATTATTCCGGCTATCCCGATTGCCGCCGCAAGACGATTGATGCCGCGCAGAAAATGCTCGCCCTCGGGCTCGACCGGGACATGCCGGTGGAAACACCGCTCATGCACCTCTCCAAGGCGCAATCCTGGGCGCTTGCCGAGGATCTGGGCGGCCAAGCGCTGGTTGAGGTCATTCTGGAAGAAACCCACACCTGCTACCGCGGGGATCGGACGCACCGGCATGACTGGGGCTATGGGTGCGCCACCTGCCCCGCGTGTGAATTACGCGCAGCGGGATGGAAAGACTGGCAGGGCGGCGCATGACCTATTCGGTGAAGGAAATATTCCTGACTGTGCAGGGTGAGGGCGGTCAGGCGGGGCGGCCCGCCGTTTTTTGCCGCTTTGCAGGGTGTAATCTCTGGAACGGCCTGGAGCGGGATCGCGCCAGCGCAGTTTGTAATTTTTGCGATACGGATTTTGTCGGCACGGACGGGCCGGGCGGGGGCAAATTTGTTACCGCCGACGATCTCGCCAAAACGGTCGCCGATGTCTGGCCCGGTGGCGGTAGGCCGCTGGTTGTGTGCACGGGTGGCGAGCCGCTCCTGCAACTCGATGCGCCATTGATCGCGGCTTTCAAGGCCAGGGGTTTTGAGATCGCCGTTGAAAGCAATGGCACGCTGCCCGCGCCGGCCGGGATTGACTGGCTCACCGTCAGTCCAAAGGCCGATGCCACGATTGTCCAGACGCAGGGCGAAGAGTTGAAGCTCGTCTTTCCGCAGCCCGACGTCGACCCGGCGGCCTTTGAACATCTCGACTTCAAGCGTTTTTCGCTTCAACCGATGGACGGTCCCGATCAGATGGAAAATGCGCAGGCAGCGTTTGAATACTGCCTTGCGCACCCCAAATGGTCACTCAGCCTGCAAACACATAAATGGATCGGCGCGCCTTGAGCCTTGTCGAATGGCAGATCAGGAGCCGGAATTCACCGCATCGCTGAGACTGCGGGCGACCCGGGAAGAGAAGCGGTCAAAAGTCCGGTTGGTATCCGTCCAGACGCTCGCAAAGCGGGCATCCTGAATGCTGGGCGTCGTCCAGCGATATTCATAGGTCGCAATCAGTTCGCCATCTGTCCCGCGCAACTCCGCGACGACATGCGCCCCGCCCCTGCCATAGCTCTGGAAGCTGAGGCCCGACGTGCCACCCTGCTGGGCGAAAGTCGGCCGGTTCGGCGTTGCGTCTTCGATGGTGACAAACAAGGCCGCATTCGCCTCATCGCCGCCAAGCAACGAAACTTCTCGAAGTTCGCGTTCCAAGTCCGCCGACAGCGTCCGGACCAGCCGGTCGAATTCGCGGACACCATATTCATCGCCTTTCCCGGCGAGCGTGTCCCCGATAGTGATTTCGGCGATGGTTACGGCCCCGGTCGGCGCGGATGAATAATTTGCGCTGAGACCTTGCGCAAAAGCTGGCACGGTCATTACAGCCGCAGCCAGAACAGAAACAAGAATACGCATTGCGTCACTCCTTCAAATCGTACTGACCCCGGTTAATAAATAGCCGAAACGGGTGACGCTGTCAGGTAACGTTATTCGTGATCATGATCGTGGTCATGCTCGTCATCGTCTTCGCCATCCCCTGGAATGGCGGTGCGGACAACGGCTTCGCCGACATTACCGGCGGTTTCCAGCACGGTTCCGGTGGTACGAATGGCGGTTTCTGCAACCATGGAGGTCGCGCCGATGACAAGGCAGCCCGACAGGGCCGGAGCCGCGATCAGGATTGAAAGCAAGAGAGTGATACGCCGCGCAGTCATGGGGAAGCTCCGGTTGAACAGGTTCATCATGATCCCTTTGAAGGGATTCACAAAGCGTGAAGATGGCAAGGCGGGTATCAGTCCTTTTTCAGCCTGACATCTATCGGCTCGCCACCCTTGAAATGAATATCCCGCTGCGGGAAGGGGAAGTTCACCCCGTTTTCAGTGAAGGTCTTCCAGATCGCCAGCAGGACTTCACTGGATACATTGTTCACGCCTTGACCGGGGTCGGCGATCCAGAACCGGATTTCCAGATCGATCGAATTATCGCCAAACCCGCGTAACAGGCATTTTGCCGCCGGCGAGCTTAAAACCCTGGGGACCGACATTGCGGCTTCGGCGGCGAGCTCCATCGCGGCGGGCACATCTGTTGAATAGTCGACACCGATAGCACGCTTGATCCGCACCGCATGATCGGAAAACGACCAGTTGATAACCTTGGTCGTGATGAATTCCTCATTCGGAATGAGGTGTTCCATTCCGTCGCGCGTGATGACCGACGCGAAGCGCATCCCCAGGGAATTCACCCGGCCATAGGTTTCATCAAGCGTGATGACATCGCCCGGCTTGATCGAGCGATCGAGCAGAAGAATGACGCCGGATACAAGATTGGAAAAAATCTTCTGCAGGCCAAAACCGATACCCAGGCCGACCGCACCGGAGAATATCGCCAGCGCACCGAGCGGAATGCCGAGGCTGGAGAGGGCAAGCAGAATGGCCGTGGCCAGCAGGGTGACTTGAACCGACTTGCCGATCAGCAGGCGGGCAGACGGGTTCAGGCTGGGCAGTTTGTTGATACGCGCCGACAGAATGGCCGCCAGACGTGAGGCCAGCCAGTAGAGAATAACCAGAAGCACCAGCGCCTGAATGGCCGACATGATTGAAACGCGGCCATCGCCCACCGGAACGCCGAGCGAATCGAGGAAACCCGTCGTTGGCGCCAGCCAGCCGAGAATATTCATGGCTGCTATCGTCCAGCTCATGATCGCCGCCGTGCGTGACCAGAAGGGTTCGGCAATAAATCCGGTGACGCCGCGGATCACAGCCCAGGCGCCCACCAGATTGGCGGCCAGACGGACCCAGAAATAATCCATCTCCAATTGCTGCAGTGCAAACATGACCGCAGACAGGAAAATCCAGCTCAGGGCCGGACCGAGAACCGGCGACAGAAACCGCACGGCATCCCCGCGAATACGGCGCAGAAACCCGAAACTGAAAAGGCGTTGCAGCAGATCTCCGACCGGTTTGCGCAAGGCAAAGGCCAGCACAATGCCGATAACAATTGCGGCGCCCTGAACGCCAAACCCGACGCTGAGCATTTCCGACTGAAGCCAGGACCAGACCGATTCCAGCCGGTCCCGCCAGATTTCAGGATCGGCAAGCTCTTCCAGATCAGGGGTTTCTATAAGCGGGGTCTGATTGGTGGTCATGAATCAGCAAGATAGGCTGGAAGCAGGGTCCGCGTCGAGAGCCTATTGGCCTTCGCGCCGCCAGCCCCAGCCCAGTGCGGCGATGATCAGCAGCAAAAAGATCAAAGGCGGCAGGACCGGCGACCGCTCCGCGCCACGTACGATATAGCGCTCATTTCGTTGCAATCCGTACCAGTTGCGCCCGGCGGCATCCGTACCCGCGCGGGTGCGGCGCATGCCAGGCAAAGCCGAAGCCGCACCATCAGAGAGCGTATAGCCGCCTCCACCTGTGGCGCGCGTCAGCGGCTCCAGCACGTCACGTGTAGGGCGCAAATTGGCATATTCCAGAGGATTGAGCGGGCCGAGCGCGGCCACCGCCGTCAGATCGCCGGACCGCAAGCGTACCAGACCCGATTGCTCGGTCGCATCCGTCGTGATCGAATATCGTCCCGGTTCTCCGGCCGATATCATGTCCAGCGATTCCGTGCGCCCAGAAGGCCATTCCAGCTCCAGCGTCGGAGGAGCATCGGCCAGCGTGGTGCGATCGGCGACCAGCTGGCCATTGAACGCAGCCGCTGACAGGCGCTCTTCATCCAGTTCGGGCTCACCCATCAACCAGTGCGCAACGCGCCGGAACATTTCACCATGCGGACCACCGCCCTGATAGCCGCGGGCCCAGAGCCAGCTTTGATCCGACAGAACGATCGCGGCACGGCCTTGCCCGGCGCGCGCCAGCACCAGAAGCGGTCCGCCATCGGGGGATTGCAGCAGGGTTTCGCCGCCAAGAACGGAGGCATCAATCCGCCGGAACCATTCGCCCCACTGATCCTCATCTCCGGTCGGCGCAAGGCTGGAGGTAACGGGATGGCGTTGCCCGGCATCGGTAATCTCCGGGCGGAAGGCGCCGGTGGCGATTATGCCCGTCGGGCGGGCCGGAATCACCGCGGCCAGCGGCGAGCGATAGATGGATTCAATCTGGCCGAACGGCGGACCCGCCGTGATCAGCATCGCCCCGCCATTGTCCACATACCGGGCGATATAATCGAAATAGAGCGGCGGCATGATACCGCGACGGCGATAGCGGTCGAAAATCACCAGATCAAATTCTTCCAGACGTTCCTCGAACAATTCGCGGGTCGGGAAGGGGATCAGCGATAATTCATCCACCGGCGTGCCGTCATTGCGATCCAGCGGACGCAAAATGGTAAAGTGAACCAGATCAACCGACGGATCGGATTTCAGAAGATCGCGCCATGTGCGGGCGCCATTGTGTGGCTCGCCAGTCACCAGCAGAACGCGCAAGCGGTCGCGCACGCCCGTAACCGAAACCGCCGCCCGGTTGTTGATCAGCGATAATTCCTCGGAGCCGGGCTCGACCTCGATTTCGATGACATTCGCGCCGCGATGTTCCACCGGCGCAGTAACAGCCGTATCCGTTCCGATGGTGATCCGGGCCGTCTGCGGGTCGCCGCCATCGACGCGGAAAGTCAGTGTCGCCGTGCCGGTCATGGCATCGTCTTCAACGCGAATGACAAATTCGGCAGGCTCTCCGACAAGCCCGTAGCGGGGGGCTTCAACGATCACGAGGCGTCGGTCGCCGCGGTCGGGACGGCCGGTCAGAATATGATGGACGGGCGCATCGACTTCCAGCGCCTCTGCATCATCGGGCATATCGTGAACACGGCCATCAGAGGCAATCACAATGCCCGCCAGCCGGTCGCGCGGTATGCCGGCAAGCGCGGCCTGCACAGCCTCAATGGCCAGCGTGCCATTGGCATCATTGCCGATTTCGGCCTCAACCAGTTCCAGTTCGGGATCGGCTTCGGCGCGCGCGCGCAAATCGGCCAGTGCCGCGTCTGCCGCCTCGCGGCGGCCTTCAATCTCCATGGAATCCGAGCGGTCGATAACGGCCAGCGCAATATCGGGGAGCGGTTCGCGGTCTTCTTCGACCAGTGCCGGATTGGCGAGAATGGCAGAGATCAGCAGAACGGCCAGAATCCGCCACAACCAGCCGTTCAATCGGCGGATGGCGCCAATACCCGTTGCAACAAGCGCCAGACCAGCCAGCGTCCCGATGGCCCAGAACGGAATGAGCGGCGCAAAATCGAGCGTCGTGGTCGCCACACTCATTGGCCCAGCCTTTCAAGAAGCGCCGGAACGTGCACCTGATCGGCTTTGTAATTCCCGGTCAGCGCATACATGGCGAGATTGACGCCGAAACGCCGCGCCATTTCGCGTTGGCGCTCGCCACCCTCAACCGGATAGAGCGGCTGGCCGCTATCATCTGTCGCCCAGGCCGAGGCCCAGTCATTTGATCCGATGATGACGCCGGACGCGCCATCGCGCGATGCGCCATCGGGATCGGCTTCCACCCAGACCTGCCCGCCGGTTATTCGTCCGGGGAATTCCTGCAGCAGATAGAAAGATTTGGTCAGGACGTGTTCGGGGTCCACAGGCGCGAGAGGCGGGACGTCAATCGCATTCAGCAAACGCGCCAGGCCCGGATGCGGCGCTCCGGCGCGGGTTGCCGCCATATCGGCATCCTGGGTGTCAAACACGATCAGACCGCCGGACTGGATATAGCGGGAAACCCGGGCAGCGGCCTCGGCCGACAAATCCGGCGCATTTGTCTGAACCGGCCAGTAAATGATCGGGAAGAAAACCAGCTCGTTGGTTTCGATATCAACCGCCATCGGATCGGTCGGTTCCATCGCGCTGCGCGCCCAGATTTCGCGGCTCAGCCCGGTCAGACCGGCACGGCTGCGCGCATCAATATCGCGGTTACCGGTGAGAATGTAGGCGAACCGCAAATCCAGCGCGGCATCGACCTCAAAACTGTCGAGATACTGGCCTTGTTGCGCCTCGGCAGACGGCATCATCCAGAACAGACCAAGGCCTGCAATCAAGGCCGCGACCGCACCACCGCGCCGCGGCAGGCGCAAGCGCGGTAAGCGACCGGCAAGGGCCATGCCGATCAGTGCATCAATCATCAACAGGAAGAGGGCGAACGCCAGCAAGGGGCCGGCAAAGCGTCGTTCCGCCGGCATTTCCAGATTGGCGAAGGTCACGCCCGGCAAGGATCGCGGCAAGGCCGAAATGTCCTGACCTGCGCGCAGCACATTCAAGGCCGCGCTGGCGGCACCCAGTCGATAAATACCTGGCGGAGTCAGCGGGCTGGCGACGGCGCCCTCCCAGCTTTGCGCCGGAACGGGGCGTGCGGAAACAGGTGGATTGGAAAGCTGGCCTTCACCATCCAGCGCCCGGTCGATGACATAGGCGCCCGATTGCGTCGGCGTGGCCGAGCCGCCCTGCGCCAGCGCCGAAACGCGGCGCAACATGCGCGGGAATAATCCGGTCAGCGGCAGATCCGACCAGTCCGGTCCCGCGGTTACATGAAAGAGCACGACCCAGCCTTCGCCCTGACGCATGGCGGTCACCAGAGGTGTGCCATCATTCAGCCGCGCCCAGACACGATCTGCTGCAGCCGTGCCGGGTTCGGCCAGAACCTGACGCGAGACGGTGGCTTCGGGCGGCACGCTCAAGCCGGCGAACGGCGAATCCGGTGCGAAAGGCGCCAGTGTTTGCGGATCTTCCCAGGACAGGGCGCTGCCGAACAGGCGTCCGCCTTCGCGCAATTGTACCGGGAGCAGATCATCCGGCCGCGCCGCCAGCCGGGGGCCGGCAAAGCGGATCAGAAGCCCGCCTTCATTGACGAAATTCACCACACGCGGATCATCGGTTCGCGCCGCATCCACCATGATCAGTGCCGAGACGTTCGCGCTAAGCAGCGCATCGAGATCATCGCGGCGCGCTTCGGTGAAGGGTTCAATGGCGCGCATCACATAGTGCAGATCAGACAAGAGAGGCTGACCATCCTCGCTGGCCGCATCAATCACGCCGACGCGCGGCCGCCGCCAGGCATCATCGGTCAGCTGGGTGCCGCCCGCCGATGTCTGGCCCTCAATACGGATAGCCGATACGCGATTGCGCAAATCCAGTGGCAATTCGATATCCACGCGTGCCCGCGTGACACTGGTTTCCAGGGCCACTTCTGTGCGGGCAACGGCGCGGCCATCGGTCGCCGTTGCGACCAGCGATACGGTCCGCGGCAGATCGGCATCAATGCGCAAGACCTCCACCGAAAACCCGTTCGGCGTCGCGACCGGCGTGCCAAGCGCCAGCGGCGAACGCCCAGGTCCGGGCAGTATGGCCGTCACCCGCCCGAGCGGGTCCAGCACACCCGCCAGATTGGCGGCACCGTCGGTTTGAACGCCGTCTGTAATCCAGATGATTTCCATATCGTCGGCCAGCGCGCCCGTCTCGGCGGCGAGGCTGACGCGGCCGGCGGCCAGGTCACGATTAGGCGGCCAGGCCTGAACATCCTGTCCTTCCAATTGGCGGCGCGCCGCATTGGGATCGCCCAGGACAAGTTCGGCATCGGGCTGTGCATCGGCGGTGAAAAGGATCGCACTGGTGCGGCCATTCTCCTCGGCCAGATCGAGGCGGTAATTGGCTTCGCGCACCATGTCGCGCCAGGCCGACGCCGAAGCCCAGCCATTATCGACGACCAGCAAGAGCGGTTGGCTGGTTTCAACGATGGTGTCGGGTTGCCAGATCGGGCGCGCCAGCGCGACGATAACAATCGCCGCCAGAAGCAGGCGGAAAAGGATCAGCCACCAAGGCGCATGATGCGGTGTTTCGGCATCATCCGGCGCATCCTTCAACAGGCGGAGCGGCGGAAAAATCGCGCGGCGCGGCGGCGGCGGTGTGGCGCGCAAAAGTCGCCACAAGACCGGCAGGGTCAGCAGACCAACCAGCGCAATCGGCGCAGCAAAAGCGAGAGGCCCAAGGCTGAACATCTAGACCTCCCGCGCCAGAGCGCGATACAGCGCAAGCACGGCCTGTGTCGCCGGCCGATCTGTGCGGTGGGTCACCAGCGTCCAGCCATAGGATCGCGCCAGATCGGCCAGTTGATTGCCGTGCTCGGCCCAGCGTTGCCGATAGGCCTTGCGCGCTTCCTCGGCGCGGCCAAACAGAAGGCTTTCGCTATCATCAGACGATTCAAATCGGGTTCGGCCCTTGAACGGGAAGTCTTCTTCCATTGGATCAATGACACGCAGCATGGCACCACCGGCCTGCAGCGCGGCATAGCGTGACAGCCGCGCGCGCCAGGTTTCGATCGGATCGAGGAAATCACTGGCCAGAACCACCCGCCCATACCGGGCGATGGGTGCCGATTCAACGGAGCCAAGACTGCCCGGGCCTGTCCCCAGGCGGATGGATGTCCGCTCCAGTCCCATTTCACCGCCCCGCGCGCGGGCGCTTTCGCCCAGCGCGGCAATCCGTTCACCGCCGCGAGACAACAGAGCCGCCATGGCAATCATGCAGACCGCGGCCCGGTCCTTCTTCAGCGGCAGTTTCCGGGACGATCCGAAATCCATGGTCGCCGAGCCGTCACGCCACAGCCAGACCGTATTGGCGGCTTCCTGCTCGTTCTCTCGCACATAGAGTTCGGACGATTTTGCCGACATGCGCCAGTCCACGGCCTGAGCCCCGTCCTCGGCGCGATGATGTCGGTATTCCCAGAAGGTTTCGCCCAGACCACGCTTGCGCTGGCCGTGTACACCCATGACCACGCTGGCCGCAATCCGCTCGGCTTCTGCCACCAGCTCGCCAAACGGCGCAGCCGCAGCTTCGCCGGCCTGACGCAAGTCAGCCGCGCGTTTGGTGTCGTCACGGGCAAAGGGCGAGCGCATGGGCGCGGCCTTTCTCTAGGCGGCTTTTGCTGCGAGACGGGTGATCAGCGATTCCAGCGTCAGACCATCGGCACGCGCGGCAAATGACAAGGCCATGCGGTGTTTGAGTACCGGTTCGGCCAGAGCCGCGACGTCCTCTGTCGATGGCGCCAGACGTCCCTGCAGCAGGGCGCGGGCGCGAACCGCCAGCATCAGGGCCTGACCGGCACGTGGTCCCGGACCCCAGGACACGCCGTTCTGGACGTCCTTGTCATCGCTTTCATCCGGACGGGCCAGATGCACAAGATCAAGAATGGCATCGACGACTTTTTCGCCAACCGGCATGCGGCGCACCAGTGCTTGCAGGTCCAGAATTTCAGCGGGCGTCAGCACGGCATCAGCCTGGCTTTCAGACGAACCGGTTGTCGCCAGAAGAATTTCGCGTTCATCCCCGCGATCCGGATAAGGAATGTCAACGCGCAAAAGAAAACGGTCGAGCTGGGCTTCCGGCAGCGGATAGGTGCCTTCCTGCTCGATCGGGTTCTGCGTGGCCAGTACGTGGAAAGGCTCCGGCAAATCATACCGCTGACCGGCGACCGTCACATGGTGTTCCTGCATCGCCTGCAGCAGCGCGGCCTGTGTACGCGGGCTTGCGCGGTTGATTTCATCCGCCATCAGCAGGCGGCAAAACACCGGTCCCTGAATGAAGCGGAAAGACCGTTTCCCGCCGGCGCTCTCTTCGAGCACTTCGGAGCCGAGAATATCGGCCGGCATCAGATCGGGCGTGAACTGGATCCGTTTGGTGTCGAGGCCGGTCGCGATCGCCAGCGTTTCCACAAGCTTTGTCTTGGCCAGACCCGGTGCGCCGACCAGAAGCGCGTGTCCGCCGGACAGGATCGCCGCCAGACACAGCTCGACCTGATCTTCCAGACCATAGATCACCTTGCCGATAGAAGCGCGCGTTGCGGCCAGACGTTCCGTTGCAATATCAGCCGCTTCCACGATATCCATTGTGGCCAGTGACGGCTTTTTCGGAGCCGCCGCCTTGCGTGGTTTGCGGGTCGCTGTTGTCTTTTTAGCAGGACTTGCCGGTTTTCTCGCCAAGGTAATCTCCCTAAATCCCTGTATGAACTAGCGTACGGCATCGACCCGTCACGTTTAAGCGTGAAGAATGGCGGTGCAAATACGGAGTGTCCATGCCTGTCGACCATACACCACCCGATCTGATGCAGTCGCTGTTGAAAGCAGCCGAATCATCTGGCGATGGATTGCCGCCTGTCGAGGCGTGGAATCCCACCCATTGCGATACAATGGATATGGTGATCCGCCGGGATGGCAGCTGGTGGCATGAAGGACGTCGCATTACCCGACAGCGTCTCGTAAAGCTGTTTGCGTGTATCTTGCGAAAAGATGACGATGGCGTTCATTATCTCGTCACACCGGTGGAAAAACAGGCAGTTCAGGTCGAGGCCGCGCCTTTCGTGGCGGTCCGAGTCGACCGCGGCGAGGACGCCGGATCGCCGGTGTTAATTTTCACAACAAATCTTGGTGATGTCGTCGTCGCCGGACCAGACCATCCGATCCGCGTTGAAACCGACCCGCAATCCGGCGAGCCACAACCATTCGTCCTTATTCGGGGACGGCTGGAAGCGCTGATAAATCGCCCGGCCTTCTACGAATTGGTTGAAATGGCGGACGTTCGCGATGTGGACGGACAACAAATGCTGTGTGTGACCTCGAAGGACGTCACGTTCGATCTGGGCAGGGCGGAATGACACCGGACGCCATTCTCGATCTGCTTGACCGGAAGCTGGATCATCCGGAACGACCGGCCAATGCCGCAGCGCGCGGGGATGGCGAGCTCGATGGCCGCATCATTCCGTCCGGCGCGCCATTACAACAGGCAGCCGTTCTGGCCCCGCTCATCCTGCACGATGGACCCCCGCGTTTCCTGTTTACGGTTCGGGCAGCCCATCTGACCAAACATGCCGGTCAAATATCCTTCCCGGGAGGGCGCAGAGAGGCCGGCGAGACACTGGCCGAGGCGGCACTGCGCGAAACCCGCGAAGAGGTCGGCATCACACCGGACCATGTTGAAATTCTGG
>Ga0316204_10011294_pt1 | contig 11217 bp, 12 predicted proteins | sample 6monrhotite_MG_2_FD_205661 | JGI IMG/M metagenome (GOLD analysis project Ga0316204, IMG submission 205661) | Microbial mat bacterial communities from mineral coupon in-situ incubated in ocean water Damariscotta River, Maine, United States -... | ecosystem: Environmental > Aquatic > Marine >...
AACGCGCGGCTGGCGACAACATGATCGCCGGTTTCCAGCTGACAAAGCAAAGCTGCGGTCATTGCCGCCATGCCCGAAGCCGTGGCTCGACATGCATCAGCCCCTTCCATGATTGCAATGCGCTCTTCCAGCATCTGCACCGTCGGATTTTGCAGGCGGCTATAGGTCATGCCGTCTTGTTCACCGTTGAAGCGCGCAGCGGCATCTTCGGCACAATCATAAGTATAACCAGAGGTCAGGAACAAGGCCTCTGACGTCTCACCAAATTCGGTTCGCTGTGTTCCACTGCGAACCGCCTGTGTAGCTGGTTGCCAGTTTTTGGTTATTCCACGGTTTCTTCCGGTGTTGCGTTTCATAAAGCTATCCTAACCCGCAGAAAGCTTGGCGACAACCGCATCGCCTATTTCACTGGTAGAGGCAGACCCGCCCAGATCATGACCAAGCACGTTATCAGCCAGAACATCAGCCACCGCATTTTCAATCCGCAATGCGTTGTTCTCGTCGCCAAAGCTATGACGCAGCATCATCGCGGCCGACAAGATCATAGCCATTGGATTGGCTATTCCCTGACCCGCGATATCGGGAGCGCTGCCATGAATGGGTTCGTACAGCCCCTGGGTGCTATCGCCGAGCGATGCTGACGCCAATAGACCAATCGAACCCACACACATGCTCGCTTGATCGGAGAGAATATCACCGAACAAATTGCCTGTCAGCACCACATCAAACTGACCGGGATTGCGCACCATCTGCATGGCAGCGTTGTCGACATACATATGTTCCAATTCGACATCAGGATATTCTGGCGCGATTTCATCGACAACTTTACGCCACAGAGCCGATGTCTGCAGGACATTGGCTTTATCGACCGAACACAATTTTTTATTGCGTCCTTGGGCTGCTTTGAATGCTACATGCGCAATACGGGCTATCTCACTCTCGTCATAGGACATGATGTCATACCCCTCACGCAAGCCATCATCAGTCTCGCGTTGGCCTTTTTCGCCGAAATAGATATCGCCAGTCAGCTCACGCAGGATCAGCAAATCGATTGCCCCTGCAATTTCCGGTTTTAATCCAGACAATTTTTCTAGTCCTGAAAACGCCTTTGCAGGGCGCAGGTTGGCGAAAAGCTGCAATTCCTTACGCAGCCCCAACACAGCATTTTCAACCCGTAGATCACGTTTCAAACTATCCAGTTCCGGATCACCAACCGCGCCAAATAAAACCGCATCCGCAGCCTTTGCCAAGTCCAGTGTTTCCGCAGGCAGCGGATGACCATGCGCACGATAGGCAACACCGCCGACATCTGCATGATCGAGCTTCAAATCAGGCAGATTCAAAACATCAAGCACACGAAGGGCTTCCTCCATGATTTCTTGACCAATGCCGTCACCGGCAAGCACCGCAATATGCATGAATATTTCCTTCTAAATCCGGCGCGTTCCTGCCGTGCATTGCAGGACTATGCAACCACCCTTTTTAGACGATCGACCAAAACCGATCGCGCCGCCATCACATCATTGCGACGATCCTCGAAGAAATGGCGTTTGAGGAAGAAACCGGTGACGCGCAAACCATCAAATATATCATCCCATTCCGGCGTAACGGGGTCTTTCAGAAAGGATGGGAGCGGGAGCAGGCTTTGCCTATATTCCTGCCCGGCATGGGCGCTGACAGCGGTTGCGCTTTTGGGACTGATATAAATGAGATTCTCTTCCGAGCCAGTAACAGCACATTTGTCGAGCGCCAATCCAAAACCCAATTCCGAAAGCAGAAGCAATTCATAGCGAACCAGCGCCACCGCCCACCCCTTTGCCGATGGCGCCCCGCAAATGGCGTCGAGCAATGCCGAGAGCGCAGAGTGAAGATGCGGATAGCTATATTCTTCGGGAAGTACTCCCGCCGTCAGAGCGGTAACCCAATCGAGAGCGGCACTGGCCAAAGGTTCTCCCAGATACGGTCCGCGACTCTGCTGGAGCTCGGCCGTCATGGAGGCGAGCTGATCCTCAGTCCGCGCGCGATAATCGGCTTGCACGATGTTGGAGGGAATAAGCACAGGCCGCATAGTCCGCGACCGTGCACCACGCACATAGCCGGACATGAGACCATTTTCCGGGGTCAGGGCACGTACAACCGCGCCATGTTCTCCGTGAGAGCGGACGGAGCAGATGATTGCTGAGGTGCGGAGGCTAGGCATGGAAATAATCATAGACTTTTTGCGCCACCGTTGCCGACACACCTGGCGCATTTTGCAAATCATCCAGCGATGCACTTTTGACGGCTACTGCGGTTCCAAAATGCAGCAACAACGCGCGTTTCCGCGCGGGACCAATTCCGGGCACATCATCGAGTGAGCTATGGCCCACGGATTTGGCGCGCTTGGCGCGGTGTGCACCAATGGCAAATCTATGCGCCTCATCCCGAAGACGCTGGAGATAGAACAGGACCGGACTGTTTTGTGGCAGATTGATTTCGCGGCCGTCCGGCAAGTGGAACGTCTCTCTTCCGGCATTACGGTCCGGTCCTTTGGAGACGCCAATCATGACAACGTCATCCACACCAATTTCGGCCAATGCATCCCGTGCAGCACTCATCTGGCCCTTTCCGCCATCGATCAATACCAGATCGGGCCATTCGCCCTTCTGACGATCCGGATCTTCTTTCTGTGCGCGGGAAAAGCGACGTTCGAGCACTTCACGCATCATGGCAAAATCATCACCAGGTTCGATATCAGGGTTTTTAATATTGAACTTGCGATAAGCGTTCTTACGAAAGCCTTCGGGACCAGCGACCACCATGCCACCGACCATATTCGCGCCTTGAATATGGCTGTTATCGTATATTTCTATGCGATCCGGCACAGCATCCAGCTCCAGCAGTTCAACCATCTCGCGCATGATTTTCGCTTGGGTCGAACTCTCCGCCAGACGCCGGTCCAGCGCTTCAGTGGCATTGCGGCTGGCCTGTTCGAGTAGCTTTCTTCGATCCCCGCGCTGGGGTTTGGAGACACCAACGCGATATTCGGCCTTGGTACTCAGAGCTTCAGCAAGCAGTTCTTCATCGGGTAATTCGCGGTCTAGCAGCACCAGTTTCGGCGGCGGCATACGGTCGTAAAATTGCATCAGGAAACTGGAGAACACCTCTTCAATCTCCACATTTGTGGTGTGGGCAGGAAAAAAGCTACGATGGCCCCAGTTTTGACCGCCTCTGATAAAGAATGCCTGGATACAGACCGTCGATCCTTTGGACGCCAGCGCAAAGATATCGGCATCTGGCAAGCCCGCAGCGTTCACCGCCTGATTTCCCTGAATGAAGGTTAGCGCTTTCAACCGATCCCGGTAAACCGCCGCCATTTCGAAATCCATGGCATCAGACGCCTTTTGCATCTGCTCGCCCAGTTTGCCCTGCACCTCGGTAGATTTTCCGGAGAGGAAATTGCGGCTATCTTCCACCAGTTCGGCATAATCCTCTTTCGCAATACGATTGACACATGGCGCCGAACAACGCTTGATTTGATAAAGTAAGCAAGGCCGAGAACGGTTATTGAAAAAACTATCCGTGCACGACCGCAGCAGAAACAGTTTTTGCAGAGCATTGAGTGTTTCATTGACCGATCCGGCACTGGCAAATGGTCCAAAATATTTGCCCTTATACCGCTGCGCCCCGCGATGTTTCATTATACGCGGGAAATCGTGATCTTCGCGAAGAAGAATGAAGGGAAAGCTTTTATCATCACGCAGTAACACATTGTACGCCGGACGAAATTTCTTGATCAGTTGCGCTTCGAGAAGGAGAGCCTCGGCTTCGCTACCGGTTGTTACAATGGTCATCGAACGGGTTTGTGCGACCATCCGAAGCAGCCTTTGAGGCAGGCGCGCCATCTGCACATAACTGCCGACGCGACTTTTCAACGACTTGGCTTTTCCGACATATAGTACATCACCCCGTTTATCCTGCATACGGTAAACGCCAGGGCGATTGGGCAGTGTTTTTAGCGTCTCACTGATCGCTGCCATGCCAGTATCAAGATCGGGCGTATCCCCTTCCCCACGCACCGCATAAGTCGCCTTTTCTTCATTGAAGCGATTGGCGGCATTGGGTTGATCTGGGCGGTCGGCCTTTGACATGCTTACAGCCATAAAAAAAGGCGCCGGGTTTTGCCAGCGCCTTCCGAAAATTCTGTTGGAATGACTTAGTTCAGCGTCTTCCCGATTTCACCGATCGCTTTATCGACAAGGGCCTTGTCCGACGCTGCATCATGCTTCTCGGCAATCAGCGCTTCTGCGGCAATTGTTGCGGCTGCGGCAGCTTTTGCGCGAACTTCTGCAATTGCACTGCGCTCAGCAGCGGCAATTTTCTCTTCAGCCATTTTTTTGCGGCGAGCAACCAGCGCCTTGGTATCGGCTTGTGCCTGCTCGACCAACGCTGCTGCTTCTTTCTCTGCGCTGTCCATCAATGCTTCGGCTTCAGCCTGGGCGCCGGCGGTTTTTGCCTCATACTCTGCTTTCAGGTCTTCAGCTTCCTTGCGTAGGTTAGCCGCTTCATCGAGCGTTTTCTTGATTTCCGCAATTTGCTTGTCGAGCATACCGCCAATAATGGACGGTACTTTTGCCCAAAGCATGATGCCGAATACAATCAGCATTCCGATGGCGACCCAACCCGTAGCATCAAAGCCTAACGCGGTTGGCTTTGCGCCTTCAGCCAAGATCGATAATAACATGTTCTATCTCCTTCAGCTGGCGCTTAAAAAGCAGCCTTAACCGCTTTTTTGGCTTGAGCTGCAGTCACTTTGGTGCCCGACACCGTCGCAACGATGTCTTTGGCTGCTTCAGCAGCTACCGCTTCTATCTCTGTCAATGCAGTTGCCGTTGCCGCCTTTAAAGCTGTATCCGCTTCGTCCGCTTTCTTGGCAATCGAAGTGTCTGCACGTTTGACCGCCGCTTCATTCTTCTTTGCCGCTTCGGATTTGGCTTCGTTTACCTTGCTAACCGCATTGGATTTCGCATCGTTGATTGACGTGCGATAATCTTCCTCAATCTGCTCGGCACGATCCTGCGCGGCCTGAGCCGCTGCCAGATCATCGGTGATACGCTTTTGGCGATCATCCACGGTCTTGCTAATCTTTGGCACCATATTCTTCGCAATGAAGAAATAGATGAACCCGATAACAATCAGCAACCAAAAGAATTGGCTACCGTAGACTTCCATAAGCTGAGCAATTTGAGGCATTATTCACCCGTTAGTTGGAAACGCGATTCCGGCTTGTGGTGGAGCGGCACCAATAATCCTTGGCACCACCCCATCAAAATTAAGCAGCTGGTGGTGCGTAGAGAATGATCATCGCAACAGCAAAGGCGATCAGGCCAAGCAATTCAGCAGCCGCAAAGCCGATGAAGAGACGTCCCTGCTGGCCGTCAGCCGCAGATGGGTTACGCAATGCGCCTTCAAGGAAGGAACCGAAGACGTTACCAACACCGGTAGCCGCCGCGCCCACGCCGATTGCCGCAAGGCCAGCGCCGATAACTTGTGCAGAAGAGAGATCCATTTTTTAACTCCGTTTTCTAAATAATATATGGTTATTGAAAGTGACTTAGTGAAGGTTTTCCGCGTCATTAATGTACAATGATGTGAGAAGAGCGAAGACGTAGGCCTGAATAGCACAAACCAGCAATTCCAGCGCGCTGACGAAGGCGATGAAGACGATGCTGAGGATGGCAACCAAAATGCTGGCGCCGCCTGCATCAATGGCCTGAATGACGAAATTGGCAAAAACCTTAATCAAGATATGGCCCGCGATCATCGCGACGAAAAGACGCAAAGCCAGGCTGAACGGACGAACCATGAAGGACAAGAGCTCGACCATGAAGATCAACGGGATCATCGGCAGCGGAGTACCGTGCGGCACAAAAAGGCTGAAGAATTTCAGCTTATGCTTCCAGAAACCCACGATGAGAACGATAGAAAAACTGATAACCGCCAATAGTCCTGTTACCGTGAACTGACTGGTCACCGTAAATGGATGTATCCCAGGAATAATGCCAAGCGGCATCATACCAAGCAGATTGGCGAAAAGAATGAACATGAACAGCGTGAATACCCAAGGCGTATATTTCTTGCCGTTAGGACCAATGCTGGTGGCAATGATGTTATCGACAAAGCCGACCACGCCTTCCACCATGATCTGCCAGCGCCCCGGAACCAGTTCCCGTTTCATGCCGCCCATCATGAACACATAGATCAGGCCCATGACCACAAACATCCAAAGCGCGCTATTGGTGAAATTGATTTGCTGACCAAACAGCTCAAAGCCTTCTATAATAGGCTGCACCTCAAATTGGTGCATAGGATCAATTTTGCCTTCTTCAGCCACTAATTTACCCCTGATCTTCAATCATCGTCGGTTATCGCCGTGCCGATATCTTTAACCGGCCGGCTCGAAATCTTGTATATCCTCCAGAACGCCGTTCCGATCCCTAGGAAAAAGAACGACAGAAGGAACAATGGCGATGTCCCGAAAAGGCGATCCAAAACCCACCCAATTCCGAAACCTACAACCACGCCTCCGATCAAATAGCTTAGCACACGCATTCCAAGCTGCTGATTTTCATCAGGACTTCGACTGCGCTGCTTCGCTTTGGTCCGCTCTCTGTTTTGTGCTTTTTCAAGCCGCTCTTCCAGCGACGAAACCCGCACATCTTCTTCGAGTGGATCATGATCAGATTCGTTTGCTACCATTTCCAACCCTTTTTGCACCCCGAAGACCGCGAAAAAGCGCCATAAACAACAGCAGGTCGACCCGCCAAGGCGCGGTCCGTTTAGGAAAGCATTACTGCCAAGTCAACAGCTATGCTGCGTTGCGGAAAATTGGGATGTATAACCTTCCGATTTACCCTTCGACTTACGCCTTTTTGGATGGATTACTACACAAACATGCTCCCCGGTTCAGGCTTCTTGAATTTACCTGAAACGAAGAGCAATTTGTCTGCTGTTATCCTGTCAATATTCAGTTGTGGCGAAAGATTTCTTTGCGGCAGTTCTTAGGGGTTTTTTACCGGTCGCGTCGCGGATCAGGGATCGAGCCTCTTTAATTGCCGCTGCTTCCTTCATCTCTCCCTTGGAGATTTTCGTACCCATTTCCAGCAATTTGCCGCTGATCACCGTACCGGTGTTTGCTTCCTCTTCAACGGTTATCCCGCCATGCTTTGCCATCGCGGCATCCCATTCCGCTCGAACGACCTTCCAATAGCCCTTTGTTTTCGCCCAATAATTATCCGCCGCTTCGACCGGGTATTCATCGAACTTCTTGTAGGTATTCAGGACCGTTTCCTGGACATAGGGAAGCGCTTTGCCATCCACCCATTTCATTTTGCTATTGTCCTGCCAATGAATCCACCCACCGGGCATGGGTTGGTGGCGGTTGATCGCACGATAGTGATCGTAAACCGGGTTACGGGTTGCATCGCGACGGGCAAGCGGGCGGACCGTCCAGTTTGAACTCCACTGACGTACGCCGTTGGTTATTTTCCACTCTCCCCATCCTGCATAGCGGGGACTGTCATCGACCTGGTACACGGTTTGTGCCCAACGGCCTTTACGTTTGGCTTCCGGAACTTCTTCGAGCGCCCATTCACCGCGTCCGGCATAAACCAGGATCTGTTTGGGTTCATATTCCCAATCCTGCCGCCAATGTTTGACGATGAACGGATTGTCGTCTTCTCCCACTACTAGAAGATGCTGCAGTACAATCTTGTTTCCAGTGTCCTCAATAACCCTTACGCTTTCGTGACCACCCGAAATTTTGGCTTTGATCGGTTCATAATCATCACGCCAGGCCGTCGTTTCCTTCATATCAAAGGTCACTTTATAATCGCCGGCCATAGCCAGGATATCGGCACGGTCCAGTTCAAATGCCGATTGGCGCTGTGCCACAGTCATTTGTTTCTGATCGCTTGCAGCCACGGCTGGCGACCCGATCACAGCGATGGCGAGAACCGCCGCACTGAATTTGCTTTTATAACTCCATTGCATTTTGCTTCTCCCAGTTGAAATTTTAGAATGATGCGCTGATTGAAACGCTGACATTGCGACCCGGCCGCGTGTATGCGTCGGTAACGGCAGAGGTGTCATTCAGACCGCGTACATCGGACCAATAGGCATAGCTCTTGTCCGTGATGTTGAAGATACCGGCACGCAAAGTGAAATGCTCCGCAATGCGGAAGAATGCGGTCGCATCAAAAATAATCGATGTTTCGGGACGGAAACAGGTTGCCGTGCATACGCCAGCTGTTTCACCCAGGCTCTTCCGTCCATTATAGCTAGCGATCAGCTCGCCACCAAATCGATTGTCAGGATCACGATAGCCAACACCCAATACGGCATTGAGTGGCTCTATGGTGGATAGCGGACCGTCCACTCCACCCGTCGTTTGATCACCATCGGCATAGGCAGCAGCAAAACGAATGCGCAGACCATTTTCATGCTGGTAACTAAGCTTTGCCTCAACACCGTGCACATCGACGCTGTCGATATTGATGTTCTGGAAAATAAATGGGTCGGCTATGGAACCGGAACCTGCAACAGTTTCCTGACTGATAAAGTCGTCAAAGCTGGCGAAAAAACCCGTTATGCCAATGCTAAACCTGTCATCAACATAACGCGCGCCAATCTCAAAGCTCTCGCTGGTTTCCGGTCCCAGATCCGGATTTGGTTCTGTGCGATAGGCTCCAAACGGGCTCGTAAGATTCTCAAAGAACTGGTTTACCTGACTGGGTGTTGGTGCACGGAAACCCTGAGAATAGCTACCATATACTCGGACTGTGTCGGTTGGTTTTATCGTAACACCAATTTTTGGTGACAGGCGCGAACCATCTTGTCCAGAGGTAGCAAATGTGGCCGGAAGCAACGGATCATTGTTGGGATCAAGGTCATAGAAATCGAAACGCAGTGCCGGGAATATAGTCACCAGTCCATCTGCAAAGCTGATCTCATCCGCCAGGTAAAGCCCGCCAAGCGTAAAGTCTGTTACAGGGAAGGGTCGTGTTGGAAACGTTTCTCCTGTTGGCGGTATCGTGCCGTCCCGCGTTCCCGCTTGCTCGGTCCAGCTAACGTCGCCACCAAAGGACAGGCGATGCTTTATAGAGCCGGTTGAAAAATCCGACCGAAATTCGGCAACACCGCCATAGACCTTGTTTTCAAAAATATTGATGCGTGTGCGATCAGGCGCTGGTGAAAGGATGGGTGTACGGTCTTCCGCTGTAAACTGACGGTCTTCGCCATCCTGCCAGTAGGCTGCAATATGAGCATAGTCGATTATGCCCTCGCCATGCCATGTGTAATCAAGCGAGAAACGCTTGCGCTCCGTCGTGTCATTTGCTTCCAGCCGATCTACGCTCCACACTGTGAAACCCGGTCCAAACGAAACATCGCCGAGACCAGACAGGATATTGGAGTTGACCTCACGATCTAGATACTCGCCTGTCAAGCGGACCCGGTGACCTCCATTTTCCCAGACGAGTTTGCCAAGGATGGCATTGGACTCTCCATTCTGCGGATTGGGTGTGGTGCGCAACAATCCGGTGACATCGTCGGCGCCTTGATTATCCAGTTCCTTAAAATCGCGGCGGGTATAGGCCAGCATCGCTGAAAAATCGCCAAACTGACCGGCTAGCGCCACCGTTTCAGCAAACTCTTCATCAGCCGAGCTATATTGAGCGCGTGCAAAGCCTCCAAAACTATTGCCTTCATCAATCAGGTCATTGGGATCAGAAGTGACAAAGCTGATCACACCCGACAGCCCATCGCTGCCATAAAGTGCGGAGGCAGGGCCCCGTAAGATTTCCACAGATTTGACAAGGCCGACATCTGTGTATCCGCCACGTCCAGCATCCTGTGCACCAAAATTGAAACCCTGTGGTGAACGGATACCATCAACCTGGATGAGCACCCGGTTACCGCCTATTCCGCGAATATTGAAATCTTCATTGCCGGCGCGGCCAGTGCTGCCAAGAGCTGCGCCAAAGCGGGCCGGCGCACGGCGCACGGTTATACCGGGTTCAAAGCGAACCAAGTCCTTAATGTCTGTGACAAGCTCATCAGCAATCTGCTCACCGTCAATAACCGTAACCGTTGCCGGCGCATCTTCAATCTCCACCGGCGTACGCGTCGCCGAAACTACGATTGCTTCGTCCTCAATCGCCTCCTCAGCTTCACCTGCAGCAATTGCTGCTTGGGAGGAGCTTATCGCAATCAGGCTGCAGGTGAACGCAATGGCCCGGTGTCCAAAATTCGGCTTCATATGATTTCCCTCTAATCACTATTGCAAATGCGAATGATTCTCATTCTCGATTAAAGAAAATCAGGAGAGTCTGTCAAACAGAATTTTGAAATTTGTGGATTATCGGCTTGAGAATGATTGTTTTGTAACAGAGTACAGACAAACGAACTGGCTTATAGATTGCTGTAAACAAACGAAAAAAGGCGCCTCGTTTATCCCGAAGCGCCTTTACAGATTTCGTGTTTCCAATTCTGGATCAGGGGCAACGGGAATCCCTTATTGGTGCCGCAGATGTTCGTGTCTGCCAACTCCCGTCGGGCGCCTGATATTTCTCTCCCGGTGTAGTTCGCATGATCAAGTTGCAACCCGATGTGAAAGCAAATTGCTCAACTGTCGAATTGGTTGCTTGTGCCTTACGGGTATAAGCTGCTTTCCGTTTGATATTCAAATCTTCGACCAAAGCCTTCGTCGCGCCTGATGGAGCAGAAACAAAACCGAGATAACCGTCGGGCTTCTCTCCAATCGCTCCAGAAGATCGGGCCGCTGAATAGGCAGGATCCCGCTGTGCCAAGACTGGCGTCGCGACAACAGCGGTGAGCGCTAATCCGCCCAGAACCGTCAATGCTTTGTTATTTTTCATATACTCAAACATCAGAAAATATCCGCTTCCTCGTTGATTAAATCCTTCGCATCGCCATCCAGGCGATATACGACCTCTTGCTTGATATTTATATTCAGGTTGATCACAATGGGTTTGTCCGGTGCGGCCACTTGCACACATCCCGTCAATCCCAAAACAACGCCCAATATCAGACCAGTGGCTGTAAAACTCCTCATATTGTGGCGAATCGCATTGTTCAGACGATCCGTCAATTGGATTGTCATATAGCGCATGTTCGCTTTCCCCCGGCTGAATGAACTATTCATCGACTTCCTTAATT
>Ga0316204_10011295_pt1 | contig 11217 bp, 10 predicted proteins | sample 6monrhotite_MG_2_FD_205661 | JGI IMG/M metagenome (GOLD analysis project Ga0316204, IMG submission 205661) | Microbial mat bacterial communities from mineral coupon in-situ incubated in ocean water Damariscotta River, Maine, United States -... | ecosystem: Environmental > Aquatic > Marine >...
GCTGTATATGTGCATCTCTAACGCCTGTTGAATCGTTTGATTATTATGGACATGAAAAAACCTAAGAAAATCATTCTTATGAGATATATAGCACTGAGATAAAGCTCAGAATAGGAGGTTGGTTTATCAATTCCAAAAAGTATTGCTGGTGAAGAAAGAAATGATGATATATAGCTAGGTAAATATTCTATCGGCTTTTCTTGAATGCATACGTCAATTAGGGTTATCATTATTAGCGTATAAAATACAGCCCTTATGAGTTTATATATACTCTCGCCATTTCCCCAAAAAAAAATCAAGCGCTTTAAAGTTAAGCCATTCAAAAAAGGCGCTCAAGCGTTTAAAGCCTTTGTATTTAGTTCTGTAATAGTTTTCTTTAGATAACCATGAATTTTTTAGGTGTGTCTCTGTTGCTTGTAATTCTATATTCATAGCCTTATTGGCTGACTGGGCTTCACCTAGTGTTTGATAGTTTAGTCTAAGCGTTCTAGCAAATTTTAGCTTCATATTTTCTTTGCTAGGAGCGCTTTGTACTAATACATCAGAGTCAATTTTGGTTTTTTCAAAACTTGCATAATCAAATTTACAATCAATAAAAGAGCTGCCATTTAAAACACTGCTTACAAAGCGACAACCAATAAATTTACAGTTTTTGAAAGAACAATTTCTTAGGTAGCACGAGTCAAAGCTAGAGTAGCTGAATTCAATGTTATTGAATTCAAGCTTTTTTGCGGTTACGCGAATGAATAATTTATTTTTATAATCTTTATTAGCCATGTCAGAAGAAAAGTACTGGTCTTCTATTTTTTCTCGATTACTTTTAATAAGTTCTTGTGACATGAGGTTCTCAGTATTTAAATCGCTAGATTACGACAAGTTTAAAAGCCCGTGGGCTTAGACTTAATTGATTTTTACGTATCAGATTTAATCTTTTGCCAATGTAACAGGTTTGTTTACCCTTCTCAAGGAAAGTAGAAAGACCGAATCAAAATAATAGATCAAGGCAGAGCGCCTAAAGTCCCTTCTGTAAGAAAGCGCTCTTTTACTTAACGAAGAGCGCGTTAAAGCATTTTCACTGTTTGAGCGGAGCGAGTTGAAAAATGTTAGCAATCGAGTTTAGGGAAATCGGTTTCGTCAGCAGGGTTGTTTTTTCTCGTCTCTCCGCTACGCTTCAGCCGAGTTCTTCGTTTGGTTACCCATTATTATCATAGTGCGCGCAACGGTAAAAAGTCACGTGAGGCTAGAGCAATATGGTGACTTATGATCTAAATCTTAAAAACAGGGCGTTTCTTAGGTTTAGAGATTGCCTTATGCGTTCTGGTTAACTGAACCATCACTTCGGTATGGGTGGTATGTGGGAACATATCAATCATGCCCGCTTTGGTTAGACGGTACCCCTGTTTCTCAAGCTCTCTGACATCACGGATCAGCGTAGCGGCGTTACAGGAAACATAAACAATAATTTGTGCATTGAGTTTGCCCAAAACCTTACAAGCTTCATAAGCCCCTTGGCGACCCGGGTCTAATAAAATACGGTCGTATTTCTGCTTTTTAAACCACGGTTTGGGGGCGATCTCATCAAATAGATTGGCTTTGTGGAAACTCAAATTATACAGTTGGTTTAACTCAGCATTGCTGCTTGCCATATCAACTAACTCTTTTTCACCTTCAATCCCCACCGTTTGTTTCACTTGCTGTGAAATCGGTAGGGTAAAGTTTCCAACCCCACAAAAGAGATCTAATACCTTATGCTCAGCTCTTAAGTCTAACCAATCTAATGCATTGGCAACCATCGCTTCATTTAAATTTTTATTGACCTGAATAAAACCGTCTTCGGGAAACTCAAGCCTTAGGGGCTGTTTGATGTTCAGTGTGTAGAAAGGCTGAGTTGTGGATTCATTGTCATTGCTAAAGACACCATTTTCAGCTTCAACAAAGGTCACTTCTTTATAAGCTCGGCTAGCGGTTTCTAAGAGTGCGGCTTTATGTTGTTGAATGGATAGGTTTAAGGTCCCTGTCAAAATAGGGCAGCTATCAATATCGACCACTTCGGTTGATGAGGCGCGCTGTTTAAACCCTAAACGTGCGATCTTGTCTTTTTTGCTAATGACTAAACTTAAGCGCGCACGGCGGCGGTAGCTCTGTCCGTCACAGGTTACAGGATCAACCACTTCACACTGTTTAGCATCTACCGATTGGGTGAGTTTGGTGATGAAGTTTTGGTTTTTCCAATATCTCTGTGCTTCAAGGGACATATGTTGTAACTGGCAGCCTCCACACTCTTGGTAGACAGGGCAGAATGGCTCAACGCGATCTTTAGAGGTTTGTTCGATAGAGGTGCATACGGCATCATCAAACTTATCATGTCGTTTAGTGATTCTGGCTGAGACGATATCACCCGGAATTGCGCCGTCTACCAAGATGGCTTTACCGTCAATATGACCCACTCCGCGTCCGTCGTGCGTTAGACCATCTATGCTAAGAGGTTCAAGTTTGTTGTTTTGAGTTGTCATATTGTCTTATTGTCTTTTAATTGGTTTTAAACGTGATCTAGCTTGTACTAATTTGTTCTGTCGTGGCTTGTAAGTTCAAGTTAATCAATGCCGAGTAACTTATGGGTTTGTAAGCTCAGTTTCCACTGTGGGTTTTTTAAACAGTAATCAACCGCTGCTTTTAAGTTGTCTTGGCTGATTTGTGGGTCAGCGTCATCCATGGCTTGAATATAGAAAAAATCAAACTCCAGATGAGCGACTTTTTCAGGCATTAGATCGGGTTGTGGATAGATCAGTTTTAATTCGTGACCCTTGTCGAGAATAATTGGTGCATTGGCTTTTGGGCTCATGCAAATCCAGTCGATTCCATTGGGTGCTGATTTGGTGCCGTTGGTTTCAATGGCAATTTCAAATTGATGGTGGTGGAGTTGTTCAATTAATTTATCGTCAACTTGTAAAAGAGGTTCACCCCCCGTAATCACCACAAAAGGATGCTCTGCTACCTGTTTAGGCCAAAAAGATAACAGGTGTTGACAGAGGGCTTCGGCCTCTTTGAATCGGCCCCCGTTTTGACCATCGGTGCCGATAAAGTCGGTATCGCAAAATTGGCAGATCGCCATGCTTCTATCCGCTTCTCGGCCTGTCCACAAGTTGCAATTGCTCATTCGGCAGAAAATAGCAGGGCGTCCACTATGGAATCCTTCTCCTTGGAGGGAGTAAAAGACTTCTTTGACCGAATAACCCATTTAAACGTTTCCTTTAAGTAATCTGAAATAATTATTGCTGTATTTTACTCTTTAGATTGGGGTGTGAAGTGATATAATTCGCAACTATTTTTCTAAATTTAAAACATTAGGTTTATAACGATGTCAGCAAAGACTTTATACGATAAATTGTGGGATGCACATCTTGTGCGTCAGGAAGAGGATGGAACGGCTTTAATTTATATTGATCGTCAGCTCCTGCATGAAGTCACTTCTCCACAGGCGTTTGAAGGACTGCGTATGGCAGATCGTAAGCCGTGGCGTACTGATACTAACTTGGCTACGCCTGATCATAACGTACCCACCACGGATCTAACGGGAGGCGTGGCGAGTATTAAAGATCCTGTATCGCGTATTCAAGTAGAAACCTTGGGTATGAATGCTCGTGAGTTTGGGATTACTGAATTTGCTATGGGTGATATCCGCCAAGGTATTGTGCATGTTGTAGGTCCTGAAGAGGGGGCGACTTTGCCAGGTATGACCTTGGTTTGTGGCGATTCTCATACGGCAACGCATGGCGCTTTAGGGGCTTTAGCACATGGAGTGGGAACCTCGGAAGTTGAGCATGTATTAGCGACGCAGTGTTTGATTCAGAAAAAAATGAAAAACATGTTAGTGAAGGTGGATGGACAGCTTCAACCTGGTGTCAGCCCTAAAGATGTCGTCTTAGCCATTATCGGTCATATTGGTACAGCGGGTGGAAATGGTCACGCTATTGAATTTGGTGGTCAGGTGTTCCGCGATATGTCTATTGAAGGACGTATGACTGTGTGCAATATGGCGATTGAAGCAGGGGCGCGAGTGGGTATGGTTGCCGTTGATGAGAAGACTGTTGAATACGTTCAGGGTCGTCCTTATTCACCCAAAGGGGATGAGTGGGATATGGCTGTAACCGCATGGATGGATTTGAAGTCGGATGAAGGTGCCCATTTTGATACGGTTGTCGAGATGGATGGCTCGGTTATTGAGCCTCAAGTCAGTTGGGGAACCTCTCCAGAAATGGTCTTGGATGTGAATGGTATGATTCCTGATCCCGCTAAGGAGATGGATGCCGTTAAAGCAGGTGGTATCCAACGCGCTTTAGATTATATGGGGCTTGAAGCCAATACCGCCATTAAAGATATTCCAGCTGAATATGTGTTTATTGGTTCTTGTACCAATTCACGTATTGAAGATTTTAGAGCGGCGGCAGCGGTCTTAAAAGGGCGTAAAATTTCTGATAAGGTTGAATTGGCTTTGGTAGTTCCAGGGTCGGGGCTGGTTAAACAGCAAGCTGAGCAAGAAGGTTTGGATAAAATCTTTATAGAAGCGGGTTTTGAGTGGCGTAATCCTGGGTGTTCAATGTGTTTAGCGATGAATGCTGACAAGCTACCAGCAGGTAAACATTGCGCCTCTACCTCAAATCGTAATTTTGAAGGTCGTCAAGGCGCGGGTGGACGTACGCATCTAGTCAGTCCTGAGATGGCCGCTGCAGCAGCAGTGGCTGGGCATTTTGTTGATGTTCGTGACTATTTGTAATAAAGCGGAAGTGGAGAGATAAGATGGAAAAGATTGTAAAAATGACCGCTGTTGTTGCACCGATGGATCGCGCGAATGTGGATACCGATGCCATTATTCCTAAGCAGTTCTTAAAATCGATTAAACGTTCAGGTTTTGGCCCTAATCTATTTGATGAGTGGCGCTATGAAGATGTGGGTCAGCCTGATGCAGATAACTCAGCGCGTCCTTTAAGAAAGGAATTTGTGTTAAACCAGTCTCGTTATCAAGGCGCTAAAGTTTTATTAGCACGTGAGAATTTTGGTTGTGGTTCAAGTCGTGAGCACGCGCCTTGGGCTTTAAAAGATTACGGCTTTGATGTGGTGATTGCCCCTAGCTTTGCTGATATCTTCTTTAATAACTGCTTTAAGAACGGCATTATGCCGCTTGTGCTGGATGAAAAGGTGGTTGATGAGCTGTTTAAAGAAGTGTTTGCACAAGAAGGTTATGAGTTAACCGTTGATTTGGAAAGTCAGCAGATAGTGAAGCCAAACGGGGAAAGCATCCCTTTTGAGATTGATTCCTTTAGACGCCATTGTTTATTAAATGGTTTGGATGATATTGGCTTAACGTTGGCGCATCAAGACGATATAAAAGCTTATGAAGCGAAAAGAAAGCAAGTCAGCCCTTGGCTGTTTCCATAGACAAATGGCTTGTAGTAATAGTTGTATAGAATTTAAATTTAAGAATTAAGAATTAAGAGTTAATTAAGATGACACAAGAAGTATTGATTTTACCTGGTGATGGTATTGGTCCAGAAATTACAGCAGAAGCGGTTAAAGTTTTAAATGCACTGAAAGCTTCAGATAATTTAGATATTAACATGACTGAAGATTTGGTGGGTGGTGCTGCTTATGATGTGCACAGCGTGCCATTAGCGGATGAAACTATGGCGAAAGCCCATGCTGCGGATGCGGTGTTGTTAGGTGCGGTGGGTGGCTACAAGTGGGAAGCCTTAGATATTTCTGTTCGCCCAGAAAAAGGGCTGCTACGTTTACGTTCAGAGATGGAGTTGTTTGCGAACTTACGTCCAGCCTTCTTATACCCGCAATTGGCGGATGCTTCTACTTTAAAGCCTGAAGTGGTATCTGGTTTGGATATCTTGATTGTGCGTGAGTTAACGGGTGGTATCTATTTTGGACAGCCTCGTGGGATTCGTACCTTAGAAAATGGTGAGCGCCAAGGCTTCAATACTTATGTGTATTCTGAGTCTGAAATTAAACGTATCGCACACGTGGCTTTTCAAGCGGCGATGAAACGAGACAAAAAACTAACTTCTGTTGATAAAGCTAACGTGTTAGAAGTAACTGAGCTGTGGCGTGAAGTGGTTGATGTTGTAGCTAAAGATTACCCTGAAGTTGAAGTAAAGCATATGTATGTGGATAACGCGGCTATGCAGCTGGTCTTAAATCCTAAGCAGTTTGATGTGATGGTAACGGGTAATATGTTTGGTGATATATTGTCGGATGAAGCGTCTATGTTGACAGGTTCAATCGGTATGTTGGCTTCTGCTTCTTTAGATGCCAATAATAAAGGCATGTATGAGCCAAGTCATGGTTCAGCTCCTGATATCGCGGGACAAAATTTGGCTAATCCATTAGCAACGATTTTATCAGCCGCGATGATGTTACGTTATACGTTAGGGCGTGAAGACTTAGCGGTTAAGATTGAAAAGGCCGTTTCTAAAGTGCTGGATCAAGGTTTGCGTACAGGCGATATTTACTCTGATGGTATGACAAAAGTTGGGTGTAGCGAAATGGGCGATGCTGTTGTAGCGGCGCTTTAAGTTGTTGCTAGATTGTCGATTTGGGTTATGTACTTATAAATGAGAAATTATTTCACTATAACCATTAGTGATGTGCACGGTGCACGTCACTACTCATTTAATCAGTTTATTCGTAAATTTGCTTGGCTTCTGATCTCTTTGCTTTTGATGTTGTGGATAGTGGGTGCACTGTCTATTTGGTGGTTAAGCTATGAAGCGAAGCAAGTTGAGCAACAGCACAAGTCGGTTGTGGATGCCTTTACCTATGACCTAAACTCTATGCGCACCGATTATGAATCGTTGTTAATAGAAAGGGTCGATTTGGAGCAAGAGCTTGAGGTGACAAGTTCTCAGGTTGCGCTTTTGGATCAAACCTTGCAGGGCTTGGAGGAGTTGGTCGGTGATGATGGTGTGGATGTGGAGTCTATACCACTATCTGAGCGCGTACAGCAGGTTCAGTTGAGTTCGTTAGGTAAAGACTTAATGCTCTCGATGATTCCTAGTGGATATGCCGTTGGAGATTATCAAGGTATTACCAGTTTGTATGGTAATCGAAAGCACCCAATTACAGGTAAGAAACAATTGCACGGTGGCATTGATTATCGAGGAAAGAAAGGCGCACCAGTGATTGCTACGGCGGATGGGATTGTGAGTTTTTCTGGAATGAAAAAAGACAATGGTTTTGGTAATTTAATTAATATTTCTCATGCAAATGGCTTTAGAACCATCTACGGTCATTTGAGTAAGCGTTTAGTTAAGTCGGGTCAGTATGTTCAGAAGGGCGATGTCATCGGTGAAATAGGTTCAACAGGGCGTTCGTCGGGAAATCATTTACATTATGAAGTGTGGTTTTTATATCGCCGTTTAAATCCTAAGTTTTTTAACGACTGGTCAATAGAAAAATACGATGACCTTTTTACACAGGTAAAAGGAGTTCCATGGGGTTCTTTAAGTCAAGCCGTCGCGAGTCGCGTCAAAAAAATGGAAAAACAATTATTGCTGAGGGATGTACCATTAATGGCGAGATCGTCGAATTAGCGGGTGCATTGCATATTGATGGTCGTGTTGACGGAGTCATTGACAGTAATTACGATCTTTCCATTGGAAATACTGGCCACGTTACCGGTTTGGTAAAGGCTCGTAGCGTAGTGTTAAGCGGTACTTTTGAGGGTAAAATTGCTTGTGAAAGCATTGATATCCTGTCCACAGGTAAGCTCATTGGGGAGTTGATTTGCTCCGAGTTTATTGTTGAGACGGGCGGTAAGTTTATTGGCCAAAGTCATGAAATGACAGAAGGCGGCTTAGTTGTTAGCCTACCTGAAACCTTTGAGCAGTTAACTACTTCTGTTGATTTACCTAAAACGGAAAAGAAAACGTAGTTGCAGTACGTTTGTAAATTAAAAACATGAAAATCATGCTTGATGTAGGCATGGTTTAGAGTCAAGAGAGATTTTCCACTGTGTTGAAACAGCAGAGTGGCTTTAATATTTTAAGGGTAAGAGATGACCAAGTTATACGATATTGCAGTAGTTGGTGCAACCGGTGCTGTTGGAGAGACGATTTTAAAAGTGCTAGAAGAGCGTAAATTTCCGGTCGGGAATCTTTACCCATTAGCCAGTAGCCGTTCAGCGGGTAAAAAGATTCAATTCAACGGTAAGTGGATTGAAGTATTGGACTTAGAAAAATTTGATTTTTCAAAAGCTCAAATTGGTCTTTTTTCACCAGGAGCGAGCATTTCAGCGATCTACGCACCTAAAGCGGCCGAAGCTGGCTGTGTGGTCATTGATAATACTTCACAGTTCCGCTATGAAGATGATATTCCTTTAGTGGTACCAGAGGTAAACCCTGCTGCGGTAGCAGACTATACCAATCGCGGTATTATTGCCAATCCAAACTGTTCAACCATTCAGATGTTAGTGGCTTTAAAGCCAATTTATGATGCGGTTGGGATTAAACGAATCAATGTGGCCACTTATCAAGCGGTTTCAGGTACAGGTAAAGATGCGATTGAAGAGTTAGCGAAGCAAACGGCTAATTTACTCAATATGAAATCGGTTGAGACAAAAGTATATCCTAAGCAAATCGCCTTTAACTGCATCCCTCAAATTGATGTCTTTATGGAAAATGGCTACACCAAGGAAGAGATGAAAATGGTGTGGGAGACTAAAAAGATCATGGGAGATGATGCTATTCTGGTCAATCCTACTGCGGTACGTGTACCCGTGTTCTTTGGTCACAGTGAGGCCTTACACATTGAAACGGACAAAAAAATCACCGCTGCTGAAGCCAAAGCTTTAATGGAAGCGACAGACGGGATTGTACTTGTTGACGAGCATGTTGATGGCGGTTACCCAACGGCTGTTTCAGACGCGGCAGATACTAATCCTGTGTATGTTGGACGTATTCGTGAAGATATTTCGACTGAAAATGGTTTGAATATCTGGGTGGTTGCGGACAATGTTCGTAAAGGGGCTGCAACCAATACTGTTCAGATCGCTGAGCTTTTGATTAAAGACTACATTTAAGATTATCAGTGAAAAAAATAGCACTTGGCATTGAGTATTTAGGCACAAACTACTGTGGCTACCAAAGACAAAAAGAGTGTCCGAGCGTACAAGGGCATTTAGAAGTCGCGCTTTCGAGTATTGCTAATGAACCGATTGGTTTGGTCTGTGCAGGACGAACCGATACTGGGGTTCATGCGATCGGGCAAGTCGTCCATTTTGACATGGAGGCTGAACGTCCAATCAGAGCTTGGTTACAAGGCGCGAACACTAAGTTGCCCACCGATATTCGCATTAGTTGGGCACAAGAAGTGTCGGATAAGTTTCACGCCCGTTTCTCAGCCGTGGCTCGTCAATACCGCTATGTGATCTACAATCGTAGAGTGAATTCGGCCGTTTTGGCGAATAGAGTGACTTGGGTTTATTCTGAGTTGGATGCTGACAAAATGCATCAGGCCGCGCAATCTATGGTTGGCCATAACGACTACAGCTCTTTTAGAGCCTCTGGTTGTCAGGCTGCAAATGCGCTCAGAACGATTGAGTTTATCTCTGTTTCTCGTCAAGGTGATTTTGTTTTTATTGATATTAAGGCGAACGCTTTTTTACATCACATGGTTCGTAATATTGCAGGAACCCTTTTTCAGATTGGTTTGTCACAAAAGCCAGTAGAGTGGGTGGCTGAGTTATTGGCACTCAAAGACCGAACTAAAGCGGCTCCTACTGGACCTGCGGGAGGGCTCTATTTTGTTAATGCCTTTTACCCTGATGAATTTAATATTCCACAGGTACCACTGGATGAGGTGCTCTGGCAGTGAATAATCGTACACGAGTGAAGATTTGTGGAATAACAAATATTAGGGATGCTTTGCTAGCAGTTAAGGCAGGGGCTGATGCGATTGGCTTTGTTTTTTACTCAAAAAGTCCGCGTAATACTTCTATTTTTGAAGTTGCTATGATTGTTGAAGCTCTACCTGCCTTTGTAACTACAACAGCATTATTCGTAGATGCGCACCCTCATTTTGTTAAAGAAGTCATTAGAAAGACAAAAATTGACTTGCTACAATTTCATGGTCAAGAGTCACCAAATTATTGTGAACAATTTTCTAGACCTTATATTAAAGCTATTCGTATGCGAGACAATACGAATTTAGCAAGAGAGTCTCAGCGTTACAAGTCAGCAGAAAGTTTGCTTGTTGATACGTTTGTACCTGGAGTTCCAGGGGGGACTGGCCAGTCATTTAATTGGAGCCTACTAGAGCGTTATCCTGTTGCTGTAAGAAAAAAACTAATATTGGCTGGTGGGTTAAATGTATCGAATGTCGTTGATGCTATTCGTAAAGTTAATCCTTTTGCTATTGATGTTAGTGGTGGTGTAGAGAGCTCGCCTGGTAAGAAAGATCGTCATAAAATCAAGAGATTTATGAAGGCTACTAGAAGGGCAAGAGAGGATGTTCTTGAGGGTATAGTTCATCTAGAATTCATTGAAGCTCAAGAATGTTTCACTATCAAGAAGCAGGAACTCGAAGATCAGGAAGCTGCGATGAAGTTTTTAAAACAAAAACTTCATCGTACAAAAATGAAAGAGCTTATAGAGTTACAGGAAAGATATGAAGAGCTTGAAAAGCTTGAGTGTCAAATAAGCCAAGCAAAAGCTAAGTTGTTATATGAAATCAACGAAGTTAAGAACGAACTATTTTAAGGTTAGTGGTTAAAAAAGAGATGTTTATAAAATGATAGATTTTGCTAAATACCCTGATGAGCACGGCCATTTTGGCCCTTATGGTGGTGTGTTTGCACCCGAAACCCTAATGGCGGCATTAGAGCAGTTGAATCAGGAGTATGAGAGTGTCAAAAATGATCCTGCGTTTCTGCAAGAGCTTGCAGAAGATTTACAGAATTATGTAGGGCGTCCTACTCCACTTTATTACGCGAAACGTTGGTCTGAACATTTGGGTGGCGCTAAAGTCTATCTGAAGCGTGAAGACTTAAATCATACTGGCGCGCACAAAGTGAACAATACGATAGGTCAGGCTTTATTAGCTAAGCGCCTTGGTAAAACGCGTATTATTGCCGAAACTGGAGCGGGTCAGCATGGTGTAGCCAGTGCGACAGTAGCAGCCCGCTTAGGCTTGGAGTGTATCGTCTATATGGGCGCG
>Ga0316204_10011297_pt1 | contig 11215 bp, 6 predicted proteins | sample 6monrhotite_MG_2_FD_205661 | JGI IMG/M metagenome (GOLD analysis project Ga0316204, IMG submission 205661) | Microbial mat bacterial communities from mineral coupon in-situ incubated in ocean water Damariscotta River, Maine, United States -... | ecosystem: Environmental > Aquatic > Marine >...
TTCCGACGAAGGGAGAGCAATGCTACAAATTATTCATGATGTAGCGCCTGGAGCAGATCTTGCATTTCATGCAGGTACCTCTACTCTCAGAGAATTTGAAACAGGAATTACAGCATTGGCTGATGCAGGTTGCGATATAATTGTTGATGATGTCACATTTGTTACCGAGCCATTTTTTAGCTCTGGAATAGCCTCAGGATTAATTGATAACCTGGTTGATCAGGGTAAAATATATTTTACTTCTGCCGGAAATTTTGGAGATAACGCATATCAGTCTACATTTACCAAATCTACTGATCCTGTTTCCTCCGACCTATTTCCTGAAGGAAGTCCAGCAAAAGCACATGTTTTTGGACAAAATGATGATGGTAGCGAAGATATATTTCAATCCATCGCAGTAGTTCCTGGAGTCTACATGATTGTTCTTCAATGGAATGAACCTCACGCCTCTCAAAATGACCCTGTTGGAGCTGTAAGTGACCTTGATCTTTATCTTGTAACAGATCAGGGTGGTTTAATTGTCGGAAACAACAGGGTTAACATTGAAGGTGATCCTACAGAAATACTGATTTTTGAAGCCATTGGCGAAGGTCTTGCCAATCTAATTATTGTTGATGAAAGTGGAAATGTTCCTGAAGGTCTGGAATTCAGATATGTGGCTTTTCAATCCGCTGGTCTGGAATTTTTGGAATATAATTCAGCCGCCCCGACTATTTCAGGGCATGCCATGACTGAATCAGCAGTTACTGTGGCTGCCGTCTTTCATGAATTAGGCAATGCCCCACAGGCACAGGCATTTTCCTCACTTGGTGGATTATTGCCAACTGGAAGAAACCTTCAGGTGGATTATGCGGCACCGGATGGAGTAAATATAAATGTACAGAATTTTGGATCTGATACCGATAGTGATGGATTTTCCAATTTCTTCGGTACTTCAGCTGCCGCACCTCATGCTGCAGGAGCCGTAGCACTAATGTTATCTGCTCTTAATGACTGGTATCCTGATGGATTGCCTCAAGAAGTCATATCTGGTGCAACAATATCTGAACAGGCAAATGGACTCTTTAAGCAAACTTCAGTAAGCACGGGTTCTGTTGAAAAAGCAGGATCAGGACTTATACAAACCGATGAAGCCCTAAATCTTATTGCAGCTAAAACCCCCAACTTGATCCAAATGATCGTAGAGGATGGAAAAACTGCTAGTGCTGAACCCTTTATTGTTACTATAGTTGGTGAGTTTTTTACAGAAGATTCAAAAGTGATTTTTGATGGCCAGGAGATGGAAATAATTTCCCTGACAGAAAATCAAATTGAAGCTCTCATAGGTCCATTTGATGCAAATCCAGCTCTCGTAGTCGTTGTAAATCCTATTACTCCCGGAGGTTCAGATGGAGGAGATTCCAATCCGTTATATTTCTTTGATGGAAATAAGATCGCAATCAGTATAAATCCTGACAGTACAGGAATTGAATTTGGACAAAACATAAATTTTAGTTATTCAGTTTCAGGTCTTCCTGAAGGACAAACGCTTGAATCTTTGGGTCTGCCTTCTGTTCAAATATCGTCACCGGCAGTCCTACCCTACCCTGATGTAAACAATTATCTGCTTAGTACAGCTTTTGCAGAACCTTTGACAGCTGAGCAAGAAGAACAATTCCAGGTGAATTTCAGAAATTCACTGCTAACAGTTGCCAAGAAAGATCTTATGATATCGGCAGAAGATTTATCTATAACCTACGGAGATGCTTTCGATGTAATTCTCAATTATGAGTTCAGTAAAGATGAAATAAGTGACGAGACAGGTTTTCTGAATTTAATCAAGTCCGGTCATTCTTCTACCTATTTCCCTGAAAACCGTTTAGCGGTAATGAACAAATTTAAGGCTTTGGTCAATGAAGGAAAAATTGATCTTCTTGACGGAAGTTCCTGGATGATAACTGAAGCTGCAGTCAATAAATTCAAAGCCCTTGTTAATGATTTTAACATTGTTGATTTAGAAGCTGATTTATTAGCGGACTATCAAAGTAATCCAGATTCAGGTATCCCGAATAAATTCAAAGCTCTGGTCAACGGAGAAAGTCTGATCAATGGAAATGCCCAGATATTTTCAGGAATAGAAAATAAATTCAAAGCTTTGGTAAATGAAAGTAGTTTAGGCCAAGAGGGTGATCAAAATGATTATTCAAGCAACATTGCCATAGTACTTGAAGAAGAGGACACTGTCCAAAGTCTTTATTCCATCAACCTTGTAAGTGGATTAGATGTAACTACAATAGACAATGAACCACATTATATAATACCCGGTTCATTTAATGATGCACTTTCTTCAAATTTTAACCTGATCTATGGAACAGGACGTTTAACAGTTTCTCCAAAAGCTCTCAGTGTAGATATTGACGATGGAGATAGTCCAATTGTGATTACTTATGGGGACAGCATTCCACCATTAAGCTCTACCGTTATGACACTTGCTTATGATGACATCGCAAATGTGAATTACAGCTTTAGTCCATCTATCAATGATGGCATACCAAATTCAGGGTCATACCAAATAGTTCAAAATACTGTCATTAATGATCCACTGGGTGAGGATAAGAGCTTCAATTATGAAATAAGCTATATAAATGGATCATTGCAGGTTGACAAAGCAATACTAAGTATAAGCACTGATGATAAGTCAATTACTTACGGAGACAATCTTCCGGAATTTACTGGTACAATCGAAGGATTGGTTGCAAATGAGGAAGCTGGAATCAACTACAGTCTCAGTCCTGAGTTTCTTGGTGCCGGCAGTTACTTAATTACTGGATCAACTGAATTCTCTGGTATTGAAAATTATGAGGTTCAAACCACCTTTGGAGCACTCACAGTTTCAAAAGCCACACTTACTTCTTCAACAGAGAATGTAATTATTAATAGTGGTGAAGAATTCCCAGGAAGCACAAACCCTAATACAACCTTCAGTGGATATGTAAACAGTGACAATTTTGAATCGGTATTCCCAACAGGCATTGAGATTCAGTACAGTTCTCCAGATTATTATGCCAATGGCCAAAGTGCAGGAAATTTTGCAATCATTACAGAAGTTTTAACCAGTTCCGATAATTATGATATCGTTGATAACGGGGATGGAGTTTTACTTGTGAATCCATTTGGAAGCGGAACTAAAAAAGTTAGATCTTATCTGGATTGTGTAGAAAGAATCAATGGAAATGGTGAATATAGCTTTACTGCCAATTTCAGATATGAGAACAATAATTCATTCTCTATTTGGGTAGGTCCTAGTACAGAAGATAACTTCTTAGAAGGAGATCATTTTGATGGAAGTCAGTTGCCAATGGAATTCAAGCCAGGTACACATACGTTCCAGGTTCCTTTTGATGGAGACCGATTGGTGTGGAACCTAACTACATATGATTCAAATCATAAATCTTCAGTCGCTACAGAAGCAACTGAAAATTCGAATAAATGTACTGGAAAAGAAGACAAGACCAGGACATATAATGGCGAAACAGCATCGGTTGAAGAAAATGAGATTTCTGAATCATTTGAGAATTTGATTAAAGTATATCCTAACCCAGTAACTGATTTCTTTACTATACAACTGAATAATTTGAATTTGACACAAAATGATATTAACTTCTTTGATAGTCAAGGTCGAATTCTCAGAGTGCCGTTTGTAGAAAATAAAACAGACAACACACTAGTTATAGATCTTAGTTCATTAAATACAGGATTCTATATCTTGCGAATTAATCTTGACACAAAATCAGAAGTTATACGTTTGATCAAGAAATAATCGTTGAAGAAAATCTATTATCTGGGACTCTTATGGGTACTATTTGGCACATCAGTTACCTATGCCCAGGATCCTGTGCTCGACAGCCTGAAGTTGTTAATCGACAATGGAGCTGATGACACACTAAAGGTGATCCATTTGAATCAGTACAGCATCAATATGCTGGGATATGATCCAGTCAAGGCCATAGATTTTGCTCAAAAAGCCCAATTACTAGCCGATAAACTGAGTTATGGCAGAGGAATAGCTTATGCACTGAAGCATATTGGATTGGGATATTATTACCAGGGAGAATATCTGTCAGTAATGGAATACTGGAACACATCCCTCAAGACTTTTGAAAGTATTTCAGACACCACAGGCATAGCAAACCTAGTGAACAATCTTGGCTCCGTTTATTATACTCAAGGGTCTGATTCCAAAGCCATAGAATTTTATTTACGGTCCTTGCGGATTTCAGAAAAACTGCAGGATACACTGAGAATTGCCACAGCCTTATATAATATTGCAGGGGTTTATGCCAATAAGCCGCAGGACTATTCCAAGGCATTTGAGTTCCTTTGGCGAGCACTTCCTTTGGGTAAAACTCTTAACGATCCATCCATCACAGGATCCTGTGCATCCGGACTCGGTGAATTGCATATTTATCAGGAAGACTATGATTCAGCACGATACTATTTTGACATGTCTTTGGCTTTAGCCTATGATGTACCTCATTCCTTAAATAAATTGGGGCTCGTATATCTAAAAATGCAAAATTATGATTCCGCATTGTATTTTCAGAATAAATCTCTCCAGCTTGGGGAAGAGAAAGATCAAAAACTAGACATGGCCCTGGCGCTACTGGGCATTGGGGACACCTATAATCGTTTAAATAGCAATGAAAAGGCACTAGAATCATACAGGCAAGCTGAGGAAATCGCAAAGAAGTCTGGTCTAAATGATGAATTGAAAGATATTTATAAAGGAATGGCTTCCTCCTATGCCGGTACCGGAAATTTTGAGAGAGCTTATTATTTCCATAACCTGTTTTCTGAATTAAAAGATACCCTATTTGACATTGCAACAGATGACAAAATTCGAGGTCTGCAATTCACTTATGAAATTGACATAAGAGAAGATCAAATACAATTATTAGAAAAGGAAACAGAAATTGAGCAGTTAAAGGTCAAGCGGCAAAAAGTGATCAGTGCCGCTATAGGTTTAGGCGGATTTTTAATACTCATTTTATTAATAGGGCTTTTTCAACGATTTCGTTTCGTTCGTCGAACCAATAATATTATTGAGCGTGAAAGAAATCGATCCGAAAATTTATTACTTAATATTCTTCCTGAAGAAACTGCCGAAGAATTAAAAGAAAACGGATCCGTAAAAGCTAAGAGGTTTGACTCTGCAACTGTACTCTTCACAGACTTTAAAGGATTTACAAAATATGCAGAAAATCTCCCACCAGAGGAATTGGTTAAAAGCGTAGATTATTATTTTCGGAGATTCGATGGGATCATTGAAAAACATGGCCTGGAAAAAATCAAGACTATTGGAGATGCATATATGTGTGCTGGCGGTCTCCCCTTTCCTAACCCTGATCATCCAAAAATGGTAGTGGCGGCAGCACTTGAATTAGCAAAATTTGTGGAGGATGTTAAATCTAAAAATATTGAAGGAATAGCCAATTTTGACATAAGGATTGGTATTCACACAGGTCCGGTTGTAGCAGGCGTAGTCGGGATAAAAAAGTTTGCTTATGATATATGGGGAGATACAGTAAATATTGCAGCACGTATGGAGTCGAATTCTGTACCTGGAAGAGTAAATATTTCAGAAAGCACCTATCAAGCGGTCAATACTGACTATGAATGCACATTACGCGGTGAATTAGAAGCAAAAAATAGAGGCATGCTCAAGATGTACTTTGTAGAAGGAAAGCATAAACGCATTGATGATGATGATTTTTAAGACTTCATATTTGTACTATTCTTATCTCAAATAGTTCTTATGTAAGATTTTCGTCAGTAGTTGTTCATTTTTTAATTTACTGATGTGTAGTTTTAGTACTCCAAACGAAAGTTATTTTTTAAACGAGTATAATACTCATAACATTTTTTAACATGAGAACAGCAATCAACTCCTTCTTTATCATTTTTGGTATCCTAGGAATTATTTTTTCCTGTGAAACAGATGAAGTAATTAAAGAAGATCCCAAAAGTTTCTATGAAATCAATGGGAAGAAAACCAGTTTATCCGAAGCCTTTATGGATGTTATCGAATCCAGCAATGGAAAGTATATCTATGAAATCTACCTTCTGGGTGATGGTCTAACGTTTAATCTTGCCGATGAAATCTATGAAGATCGTGGCGATATACTACGAATTTCATTAGTACAGGAAGATGCATTAATCCCTAGCGGCACTTCTAACTATTTGTATTCAGAATGGTCTGATCAACCCCTGGAAGGAACATTTATCTATAGTTCTTTATCCTCAAATTGTAGCTCTGCTGAAAACTGCGATGGCTCAATTCATATGAATATGATGGACGGATCCATTCAAGTAAAAAAAGTCAGTAGTGATTATGATATTGAATTTACGCTTATGTTTTCTGACAATATTATTGAAGGAAGGTATGCAGGCTCAATAACAAGAAGAAACTAATCCGTTTACTTAAAAATTGCATAAAAAAAGCCCCAAATGGGGCTTTTTATTTTATTTTCCAAGTTCGGGAACACTGGAATAAAGCAAATCTCCATGCCATCCATCAAAATAATTTCCCATCGAATCAAAAAATTCCTTTCGCTTAGCTTCATCAGGCCAATGAGCCTCCACCAATTTCTGATACTCTTCGCTGTTATATGCATCAATGTCTGCCATACTTTTGGCTACAAATACTTCAAGGAATTCCCTACTATCAGCTCCATAGAGATGTCTCATAGGATAATACCCAATTATGTTCTCTGATTTATGATGAGTGTTTTCAGACAACTCCTTATGCATTGCCTGGATTTCTTCCGACTCACCGTCATCTGGCCAGCTCATTCTTGAGGTTCTAAAATAAACAACATTAGGCTCTGTGGATTCTCCGGTAACTCTTTTTCCATTTGGAGTAGTAGAATATATTTCATCAGAATGTATGTTGCTATAGTAGGCGGATTGCTTCTTAAAGAAAGCATCTCTTTCTGCTTTATCAGGCCATGCTTCCGCAGCCAATTCACTATTTCTTTTGGCAGCTTTGTCAACATCTTCCCAACTTGCATATGCAGTAGCAAAAAGAATTTCACTATTATCTGGTGTGTATAAGTGTAAGAATACGGCTGATCCCACTATATAATCATTTTTCTTAACCACATTTTCATTCCATTGCTTCTCAATTTCTTTCCATTCATCCATTTTAAAATTCTCATTGTCCATATTCCAATGAGCTCTTGCCATGGTAATAATCATGGGTTTAAATTCTTCTTCTTCAGCGCTATCATCCTGAGCAATTACATTCACAGGAAATAACATCAAAAAGATTGCAGTTCCAAAAAGGAACATGATGGTAGTTTTCATAGGTTGTTTGGGTTTAGTTAGATAAATAATATACTATGGAATATAGCTAAAAATTTTATATTTAGTCCATAAATTGTTTATATCATCATCACTTCCATCTCCTTGATTTCAAGACGGATATCATCTTCTCCCAATTGATCGAATGGATTTTCAAGATGATCCTGAATATTATCCAGGCTTACCAGAATAAAACTAAACAGGATTGGTAGCACATACTCTAACCCGTGTGAATAAAGGCTTTCTGTATAGGCAAAATAAGGACCATAAATAATAGGAAAAGAATAGATAAAGATTTTTGAATACGCTCTCAAAGTTATTGGGGTTCTATAATGAAGAATCATCTTCATATTCTCCAAATCAATGATCATTTTACTTAAATATTGACTAATCCGTGATACTTCTCCAACCTGTAATCCATGCTTTCTAAAATCCTGAAGTAACTCAGAGATTCGGTCTATTCTTTCATATAGTTTTGTTTCATGAAATTGAAGATCTGCTCGGCTACTGATGAATAAGCTTCTCAAATCTTCAAATAAACCAATTAACTCTTCTCTGATATTTTTTTCAAAGTCTTTGGACGGAGTATCAATCCAGTCTTTGGAAGCATGAAAAAGGGCTAATGAGTGTGCTTTAAAATCAGCAAGATAACTAAGTGCACGCTCTCTTCTATTATAAGCACTACTGATGGAAAAAACGATAGGGAAAACAATAGCAATCCCTACTAATGTAAGTGGAAAGTCTGCAGTTAGCCCATATCTAAAGCATACCCATGTTGAACTTACCGACAATACTGTCACAATTACCGTTTTGTAATTGAGAATCAGCCAAATACTTTTAAAAATACCCATGTCTTATATTAAACAATCTTTATAAAATGCAAAAGAGAAGTTTAAGATTTCTTAATCTAATTGAGTTGATAGGTTAATCGATAAATTAATACAGCAGCTCTTTTCGTTTGAACAGGCAGAAACCTCATGTCAGCTGTTTCCATTTCAGTATGCCCCTGAGTACCACTTAATCCAAGACCGTCAATAATCATTGGAGCCAAACCTGAGGTAAAAGATACATCAGCAGCCCCCGCTTTCATTGGGTCTACTGCGACCACCTTCCCTAAATTAAGATCTTCAGAAGCTTTGCTGTAATAGGATAATAAAATATTGTTTCCCTTTGTAGGAGCTAATGAAGGGTAACCCTCCTCAAATTCAATACCTGCTGTAGTGTTAGGAAAACTCCGATGTACAATATCCATCATCTTTTGACGAATATTCTCATACTGCTCAGGAGAAATAGTACGTATATCACCGGTAACGATAACTTCTTTAGAAACTACATTGCTTTTTCCGGATGCATATCCTGATTTTAGCTTTTCATTGTGATCCACAAGTGTGCCTCCCAAAATTAACCCTGGGTTGTAAGTCAGATACTTTTCTCCCAACAATTCATCATGAAAGGCATGTAGAATGCGTGCGGTTTCAAATATGGCACCACTGCCAATATTTTCACTGAAAATCTGACTTGAATGAGATGCCACACCTTCTACCTTAAGGGTCCAATCTGCATACCCCCTACGTGAAACCAATGCAGTTGCAGGGTTGCCATCCCCATTTTCAAACCCCAGTACATAGGCTGCGCCCTTTGCCTCTTCGATCAATATTTCTCTAGCAAGATCAAGGGGACTACCCGACAATTCTTCATCACCGGTCATGACCACTACAATATTCATATCTTCTAGTTTCTTGATCTTTTTGATAGCAGTAAGCGCTTTCAGGATTATCACATCCCCTCCCTTCATATCGCATACACCGGGACCTCTAAGTGTTGAATCATTTAAATAAGTAGCTCTTTGAAAATCAGACTCCAGTTCAAATACTGTGTCCAGATGTCCAATTAATAAAATTTTGGGTCCCGTTCCTTTTTGCCTTGCTACCAAATGACCCGCTCTGCCAAAGGATGATCCATCAATCCACTCCGTCTCCATCCCAATTTTTTGAAACTCCTCAATGAGACGGTCGCCCACTTTTTTGACCCCCTCAAAGTTCATACTCCCACTATTTATATTGACCAGATCATTTAAGAGAGTCTCCGCTTCCACATTCTGCTCATCAATAATTTTAACCAGCTTCTTTTCTGTCTTTGAAAGTTGTGCATTCGAAGGGTGCATGAAGAAACTCCCTAAAATGAGCAATACAACGCAATAAATTTTCATCTGAATTAGTTTAATAAAGTATCTCCCCTGTTTAGAATATCCTGATATGGAGGCTTAATTTCCTTCACTCTTAGCTTCATTCAATTTCTCATCTACTTTTTTCTTGCCCACAATAGGTATGCTCGCATTGATCTGAAATGAAGAAACATGCTGGCTTCCAGGTTGATCTTTTAAAACATCCACGAAACCATAATAATACCGAATACTGGTATATACCCCACGTCCTCGAAATAGTTTCTTTCCAATACCTACTGCCCAGCCAACATCCAATAATGTAGTTTCACTTCGTATATTATTGGTGTAAACCAAATCATCATCATCAAATACTGTGGCTGTAAATATATCTTCGGCTCTAAACCGCAATGATCCTCTGGGACCTGTTTCCAGATACCAATCCTTTTTCAAATTATACTTTAAAAATAAGGCGAGACTGCCGTATTTTATCTTACGCTGAACTTTGACATTGGATAGTACAGTATCCAATTCAGGATTTCCTGTAACATACGGATCTACTTTTGCCACAATATTGGTTACTGCATTTAGCTCTGGTCTGAAAATCAGACGATCTTTCAATTTATAATCAATAAATATCCCAAACTGTAATCCGGCAGCATAGCTTGAATTCTCTGCATTGGTAAAATCACTAACATTCATTCCGACATTTAGTCCAAATTTCATCTTATCTGAATTTAACTTATCTCCAAATACCAGTGCAATTAGTACCTGACTCTTGCCCTGAGTTGAAATCAATAAAATAAACGCTAAAAAGAGTAGTAATTTTTGAGATCTGAATATTAACATAGCTAATGAAGGATGAATTTTCGAAAAGCTAAGAAAAACCATAGCAAAATCCTCCTTTTCAATGTATAAATTAAGATAGAACTCATACCGTTTAGAACAGGGTTTAATCACTAATTGATACTTCCCAAAATCACAAGTATACTTATTGTTTCATACAATAGAAATCAGATTTAATCCAACAAAAGAATCCATATATCAACGGCACATAAAGTTAAATTTCGGCTTCATGCTCAATATTATATATGAACTGCATTAGTTGTTTGGGTAGTCCATAAAATTAACAATCAATACTCACAAATCATAAGCTGGAACTCCAAACCACATAACAATAGGACTCTAATTATAGATTAGGACGAGACAAAAAAACAGTTCTTTTAATATTAAAATAAAGAATCTTAAATTTTATTATATTGAAAAAAAACCGCCTCCATGATTGACTTACTCATCATTTTAGCCTTCATCGTTTATGCCATTTATTCTGGATTCAAATCGAAAAATGAAGCCGGACAAAACCTTGAAGAGTATTTCCTTGCCGGAAAGACGCTTAAAGGATGGAAAGCGGGAGTCAGTATGGCTGCTACCCAGTTTGCCGCAGATACTCCATTGCTCGTCGCTGGCCTTATTGCCACAGGTGGTGTATTCCTGTTATGGCGGTTATGGATATATGGAATTGCTTTTTTATTGCTAGCGTTTCTTTTTTCCACCAAATGGAGACGAGCAGCAGTAATTACGGATGCAGAGGTTGCCGAAATCAGATATAGTGGAAAAGGGGTTACTCTACTAAGAATGTTAAAAGCGGTCTATTACGGAACGGTAATCAATTGTACTGTCATGGCCATGGTACTTGTAGCGGCCATGCGAATT
>Ga0316204_10011298_pt1 | contig 11214 bp, 11 predicted proteins | sample 6monrhotite_MG_2_FD_205661 | JGI IMG/M metagenome (GOLD analysis project Ga0316204, IMG submission 205661) | Microbial mat bacterial communities from mineral coupon in-situ incubated in ocean water Damariscotta River, Maine, United States -... | ecosystem: Environmental > Aquatic > Marine >...
TTGCAACTGCGACAATCGTAAATTTACTTGTTTTGATTTTTCTAGCTAGCTTGAAAACATCCCAAAGAGATTTTTCTGACGTTAGCTCGGAAGGCTCAAACTTAAGGACCATATAGTTAATTTCCATTAAACAATCTAGTTAATTTATCCACGGTAGTTCTTGCTACAAGAGGCAGAGTTATAACTTCTCCCTTGACCAACCTTGAAAATTCTCTAAATAAGGTATTACTTGCTCTTTCAGAATTACTTGATAGTTCGTCAACAACAACAGTTAAATTAAAATCTTCATTATTACCACGTAATGAATCACCGTCATCATCATAACCACTAAATTTAATTGATGAGTTAGCTAATGCTGAAGCTGTTTGACTCTGATCATAAGCTTCGGATTTATCTAAACCCTCACTATTAGAAAACTCCAAACGAGCATTCTTACTATTCATATTCTGTCTTGTTTGATCAAGGTTATTCCAAAAATCATCATTGTCGATGTCTTCGTTATTTGTAGGCAATAATTTTATTGAAACCTTTTCAAGTTTTTGAAATCTATCTACAAAGTTTTGCAATGTCTCTTTGTCTGACAACGGTGTGATTCGTAAATTAGGAAAAGGGCTTTCTTCTAAGAAAGTTTTTTTAGTTATCCTTTTTATCCCCTTCTGCTTAACATCAGATTTATTTTGGTCAACCAATTTTTTTATGAAACTAGTATGGCTTTTACGTAAAAATAAAGAACAAGTAGATTCAAAGTTCTGGATTGTAGGCGCACCAGGAACCTCTTTACAAAAAATTAGCCTATGATTGTTTAAAATCAACAAAAAAACCGAGCTTGGCGCAGTTTCCAGTTCATCTTTGTCGGCAACCAATCCTTTATCACGATTAAAAATCTGCTCACGGCTTAATTTAGTATTTTTGATAATTCGTCCAAACAATCCAAAAATAGGAGAATTATTATCATCAAGACCAAGTTTCAAAACTTGTGTGTCAATAAAAAAATATTCCCCCTTCCCTTTCAGTTGACGGGTGTACTTCATTTCATGGAAAGATGGCATTACCACTTCTTCGAATAAATCTAGAAGGACTTTTTGACTACCAAATGTAAGTGTGAAATTACCGAATTCCAATCTCTTTTTAAAAGCCATTACTACTCCTTGGTTTCAATTAACTTCCCACTAAAAGCGGAAGCTAGGATGGTTTGTTTTTGTTGTTGGGCTTGGGTTAGCTTGGTGTCGAGTTCGGCCATTATGCGATCGGCAGAAGTTAGTTTTTCTTCGACTCTTTGGACTATTTCTTTTTGTTCATCAAGCACGCCCAGACTGTTCTGGAACAACGCCTAAAGCCGTACCTTCATGCTTGGCTTCGATAATGCCACAGGCTTTACCGTCAATAAACAGCATATAATCCGCAGGGCCTGTATTTGTATCCATTTCACGAACGGCCACACCTAAACCTTGATAATGGTTAAGCCTATTTTTATCTTGAATTAGCCAACCCGCTAGCTTAAGCTTTAGATCAATTTCATCACGAGATTGAATTTCATTCTGAGTTTGAGAATACATAAATAAGTTAGACCTAGATTACAGTCATTTAATCAATTCATAGAGTATACAAAATATACCCAATAATAAGCTAAATTCGCTAGTGAAATGCAAAAATTTTGAGATTCCAAAAAGAGGTGTCTTTTAAAGATAGCGTTTCATTTACTCGCACTAAGCACGGCCATGATCAGACCCAACAGCACCATAATCACTAATGCTGTAGGCCAATGGTGGAGACTGGATTCAATTCGGTCTATGATTACTTTCCAGTCTACATTGGACCAAAACCGCTTTAGTGAGGCCAGTCGCGCATCGCGCCAAGGTGGCAGTTGCTCGTTAGCGAAACGTTGGCCGTAGTTGAATGCGAAAGTGATACCGCGACTGATGGGTACCAGCAAGTCACCTGGCGGAATTTTTGGCATATCATATTTGACAACACCCCGCCCATCTTCTGCTGCCTTTTTGCCCATTTTTTTGATCCGATGCGCTCTCCATAAAACGACGGCCAATGTCAGCAGCGCGCCTAAAATCACTGGCCAGAGACTACTCAAAACAGGCGCTTGGGACCATAACATCGGTGACTCTGGCACAAACCACCAAGGCAGCACTATTGATGCCGTGACCAGCAGTGCCCACGGCCAGACAAGTCCAGCCGTTAATCCAGGCGTTAAAAGGTGCCCAGAGGCTTTCGTTTTGGGTTGATAGAGTATAAAAAGAAACCGCCCGAGCAATAAGCTGGTGGCCAAAGCGCTCCAGGGCAGAAACGTTTGCAATACTGAAACCCAGTGGTCGGGTGCGTTGAGCGTTTGTACTTTCAGTAAAAACTTTGTCGCCATTCCGCTTGTCAGCGGTGCGCCCGCAAGTGCCAGTGCAGGCAGCCACAAGGCAAGCCACACCCAACGCCGTTTTGCACCGCTACAGGAGTTAACGATGCCGACACCGAGAAATAGAGCACCTTTACTTAGGCCATGGTGCAAAGCATATAGGGTAATTCCCATCAAGATGGCTGGGTAAGCTTCTGGAGCGGTTAGTCCAAGCCCTACGGCCATGGTTATAATGCCCATTTGACTGATGCTGGAATAGGCTAACAGTGTCTTGGGATCTCGTTGCGTAAGCCCTACCACCACACCATAGAATGCCGCTGCCAAACCCATAAGCATGAATACTTCGCCCCACTGAATAAGGGCGACTACACCAAGTGGCAATAACTGCAACCAGCCCAACAGTCCTGCTTTAAGCATGGCGCCGGATAACACTGCGCTGGCTGGGGTTGGCGCGACGGGATGAGCCAACGGTAGCCACATGTGCAGTCCCAATACGCCAGCTTTGATGCCGAAGCCGATAAACGCCAAGAACATGATTAGGTTTCGTGATTCGGCCTGAGCGAGTCCATGGCGCACGATATCAAAATCGGTCGATCCCGTAGCGGCGGCCACCAAAACGATGGCCGCAAACAGCGCAACCTCACCTATCACCACTAGTACGATGTAAACACGCCCAGCGCGCAAAGCTTCGATGCTACGTTCATGCACCACCAAACCGTAGGAAGCAAAACTCATTAGGGTAAAAAACAGATAAAAACTCGCCACGTCCTGCGCCAGAATGAGTCCTATATTGCCTGTCATGGCGAGCAGAAAATAGGCAAAGAAACGACTGCGTTCGAGCGGATTGGACAAGTAAGTTCTCGCGTACATGCCAGATAGCCACCACAGCAGAGCCGTGAACAGCAGAAACAATTGACCCGTATCATTCACAAGCCCCAGCTTGGTGCCTAGCAGCAACCAAGGCAGATCAAGTGAAATACCAAGGGGAGCAAATACGGCCAAGATTAACGCGGGCAGTGCCGCCCAAGGGGCTAGGCGCAAAGCCGTAGAACCTATGGCTCTGAACGCCATTGCACTGGCCAATAGCAGAGGCCAGACTACCACCAGCAACAAAACCCAAGAAATGAATGCTTCGTTCATGGCTGATAAAACTCCCGTTCTGCGATGAGTTTCGCCCACCCGAGGGGACTAACAGGCAGTAAAGCCAGTAGCCCCACGGTCAGCGCCATAACGGCCGTCAACAGCGGTGGCAATAATAGCATCCAAGCCGTCTCCTTTCGGCCAAAATTTCGTTCTTCTGGCCAGTCACCTACTGGCTCTCTAAACCAAGCACGATGCAAAATAGGTAAAAAATAAGCGGCATTGAGCAAGCTGCTGCCCGCCAGCACTAAGATCACCCAATCCTGCCCTGCGTCCATCGCGCCTATCCCCAGATACCATTTTGTAACAAATCCGGCGATGGGCGGTGCGCCGATCATGCCGAAAGCACCAACGGTAAAAGCCGCCATGGTCCAGGGCATGCGCCGCCCTACACCATTCATCTCACTCACTTTATGAATGCCTAGCGTCTCTGCCAAGTTGCCGGCACAGAAAAACAGGGTGATTTTCATCAGGCCCTGATGTACCAAATGCACCACGCCGCCAATAGTGGCAATAGGCCCAGCGATGGCGACGCCCAAGGCAATGTAAGAAACCTGACTGATGGTAGAGAAGGCTAATCGACGTTTTAGATTGTCCTGAAACAGGGCACGCATTGATCCATAAATGATCGTGATGGCCGCCAGCCAGGCCAGCGGTTCGAGAACACCCAGATCGGCCGAAAACTCCACCCCGAACACGTCATAGACCACCCGCACGATACCGAACGCACCCGCTTTCACCACGGCCACCGCGTGCAGCAACGCGGTGACTGGCGCTGGGGCAACCATGGCCTGCGGCAACCAACCGTGAAACGGTACCAGCGCGGCCTTTACACCAAATCCAGCGATCAACAGGACGAAGATGATTGTCAGAGACAGACGATGCTCGCCCCCTAACGCGTCAAGAAAACCCTGCGACGTAAACTCCAGAGTGCCCGTCAAGCTATAAAGCCACACCGTACCCAATAACAGCAAGGCGCCGCCAAAGATGGTATAAGCAAGATAGGTTCGCCCAGCGCGACGAGCCGCCTCGGTACCCCTATGCACTATCAGTGGGTAAGTGGCTAGGGTTAACAGCTCGTAAAACAATAGGAAAGTGATCAGATTGCCAGACAAGGCCACACCCACTGTGGCCGTGACACACAAGCTAAAAAAGCCAAAAAAGCGGCTACGATTAGGGGAGTCTTCTAGGTAACCGATGGCATACACGGTCGTGATCAGCCAGAGCACCGCAGACAAAGTGACAAAGAACAGCGACAGCGAACCCGCTCGTAGCACCAGCTCTATCCCTGGTAGCAAGGGTAAGCGCATTTCATAATGAACGCCATTATAAACACCCCACAACATCAAACCGACCAAACCGACGTTGACCAAGGCACCCAGCAGGTTGAGCGTAATGCGCAGACGCACTCGCTCTTCTGCCAGCGCAAAGATAATCAGCCCTGGTATCAGAGAGCTTAAAATCAGCAATAGAGGAAGCCAGCTATTCCAACTCATGGCCTGACCTCGCTGAGACCGAACGGGTCACCGATATCCACCAGCGACAACACTGGCACGGCCAAAAACCCCATCAGAACCGCTGCCAGAGCGAGCAATAACGCCGCCCATTCCATGCTCGCGGGCACCGTTTTTGGCTCATGCGCAACCTCCGCTTGAGTGAAGGCGTAACCCAATACCTTGAAGACATAAGCGGCTGCCAGCAAACCACCGAGAAGCATTACCACTACCAGATCCCATCGCCCTTGTGTCAGAGCGACTTCAAGCATCAGCCATTTACCGATAAACCCGCCACTCGGCGGTAAGCCCATAATGCTCACCCCAGCCAGTGCAAAGGCCGCTGCAGTCAGCGGCAGACGTTGTACCACCCGATCCAGATCGGCAATACGATCATGACCGCCGAAGCGCACCAAATTACCCGCCGCCAGAAACATCGCCGCCTTGGCCAGTGCATGGGAAATCGCCAGATAGGCAACCGCACTCCAAGCAGTTGAACCTACGGCCACAGCCAGTGGAAATGCCAAAAATAGATAGCCAATTTGGGCCACGGTGGAATAGGCGATCAGCAATTTTAAGCGGGTCTGACGCAAGGCCTGTATGGAACCCCATAACACCGCCATGGCACCAATCAGACCCAACAAGGTATAAACGCCCTCGCTACTTATAAGAGGTTCGAACACTTCCAGCCACAAACGCAGAAGAATATAAAAAGAGGCCTTCACCACCAGCGCTGAGAGCAACGCGCTTACTGGCGCTGGGGCACTGGCATGGGCAGGCGGTAACCAAAAGTGTAACGGGAACACCGCTGTCTTGAGAAGCAGACCTGCGCCCATCAGTCCCAGAGCCGCCCAGACTACGGGCGAGGGTTCTACCCGCTCGGAAAGCAGAGCAATATCCACCGTACCAAAGCCGTGATAAAGCAGTGCAACGCCAAGCAGATAGGCCAGCGACCCAAGTAGTGCGGCCAGCAGATAACGCATGGCTCCGCCGAGCGCATCTCGCCCGCCCGCCAACGCGACCAGCGAGACAGCGGCCAGACCCATCAATTCGAAGGTGACGTAGACGTTGAAAATATCGCCCGATAGAAACAGCGCGTTCAACGCGGCCAGCAAAAATAGCCACAGCGGCCAAAAGCGGATCGCATCTTCCTGCTTGAAATAGGCGGCCGAATAGACACTGATTGCAAAGCCCACCAGAGCGGTTGTCGCGAGCATCAACAAACTCAGCCCATCGGCATACAGATCAATACCCAGTGGCGCGCCCCAGCCGCCCACCGCGTGACGATAGACACCCTTATCGAGCATCTGCCAAGCTAGTCCCCCCACCGACAAGGCAACGGCAAACACGGTAACCAGCCCCAATATCTGAGTCCTGCGTGGCCAAAGGAAACAGATCATTCCGCCCGCCAAAGGTAGCAAGATCAGGGCAATGCCCCAGGAAAATTCCGTGACTACGGTTTCCATCGGCGCTACTCTCTCCCCTTTTCAGGCAGTTCAGCGCGCCCAGTTTCCGCGGTTAATTTCAGCATTAAGGTAAGTGCCAACGCCGTGGCCGAGACCGCCACCACAACCCCCGTGATCACCATGGCGTGGGGTACGGCATCAGGAGGAGCTTCACCAGTGCGTTTAGCCAAAGCCACCAGCACTAGAAAAATGCCACTGCCCATGATGTTGAGCGCCAAAATTTTACGCAATAGATGGGCGTGCACGATCAGGCCATACAAACCGAGGGAAAATAGCCCTATCCCTACCAAGGCGTAAAAAAATGGAGCACTCATGCTTGTCCCTTGCCGCGCCGAGGACGCCCACCCAAAAACAGGGCGGCCAATGTGATACCAATTGAGACGGTTGCTACTGCCTCGAGAATCAAAATCAATATGCCCGCCTGCGCGGGAGGAAATTCCAGTAATTGCCCTTTAGTCAAATAGAGTAGCACGGCCATTATCACAAAAATGGCGGGACCGAGTACCAGCATCAACCGCAAGGGCCATGCTATTAAATCGGCATGGGGACGCCAGCTCGATAGCAGCAATAACACCCCCGCCGCACCCAGTACTGCGCCCGCCTGAAAAGCACCACCTGGAGCGTGCGCACCGACCCACAGAAGATAAGCGGCCACCAGAATCAGCAACGGCACCAACACCCGCGCCAGCGTGTCGAGAACGAGCCCTGGTGCGGCCTCTCGATGTATCGTTGTATCACCAAGCGACCAGACGCCCAGTAACGCCAACAGCAACACCACCATTTCCAGCAGAGTGTCATAACCCCGAAAGTTGAGCAGAACCGCGGTTACTGGATTACTCACCCCGCTAGTGTCCAAATTACTGGCCACTTCGACGCTCAGTCCCGCAGCATAAGGTGGTAGCGACAAAATCACGTAGAAAAGCCCTGCCGTCACCAGTAGCAATGTTGTGGCTGGCATCCAATAATGTTGAAAGCGGATGCGATTCTTTTCGCTACGTGCTGGTTTCAGCTCTTCATGGCCGGTTACTAAACTAAGTTTGGCGAATGCGGCCAATAATAATGCGCCAGTCAGTCCTGCACCGATGGCTGCCTCGGCCAGCGCCACATCTGGCGCATCCAGACGCACCCAAGCCAGCGCCATCAGCAGACCAAAAGCGATGAACAACACAATGGCCTTAAAGAGTTCTGGGCAAGTCAGCGCCCGCCAAGCCAGCCACAACAATCCCAACCCTAGCAGACCGTCGAATCCCCATTCCAATAACGTCAGCGCTTCCATATGCGAATACCTCTCTTCAATGCGCCTCTTGCAACGAGATGAGCCACGCTAGCTCCAGCGAGAAGCACCAATAACCAGATCAGTAACAACTTACCCGCCACAGCCCATGATTCCGCCTGAAAGCTAAGGCCTGCCATGATCAAACCCAGACCCACGTTATCCGCCTTGGTGAGTGCGTGCAGACGAGTATAGACATCAGGAAAACGTAACAGGCCCAGGGTGCCCGCTAGGAAGAAGATGGCGCCTGCAATCAGCAGTGCCGCAGAGAGGTAGTCAATCAGAGTCATTGTCCACCTCCTGCTCTGGCCAGGCACGGCGCACAAAGGCCACGGCCGTCACCGCCGCCAACAGGGAGAACAAAAGTGCTACATCAAGTAAGGCGGTATTTTCCATTGCCAGTGCCAGCAGCACGAGCACAGCCACCGCGGTGGTGCCAAATAATTGCGCGGCCAGCATGCGGTCGGCGGCGGTCGGGCCACGTAACACACGCCACATCCCAGCGCCGAGATTCAGTAGCAGAAACACCGCTAATGCGAGGTAGAGGGTCTGCACGGGTTTTTAATCCTCCAGAGTGACGGGCGTGATGAAGCCAGGCGGTTTGATAGCAAGCACGGAGCAATCCAGCTGATTCAGAATCGTCTCTGCGGTGTTGCCCATGATAAATCCTGAAATACTGGTGCGAGACACCGTCCCCATCACCACCAGATCGGCCTTAATCTGTTTCGCTAACGTGGGAACTTGTTTGCGAGCAAATCCCTTCACTAGGTGCGTTTTGGGTTTGAGAGAATTCAAGCGCTCCGATTCGAGGCAAGAGATTACTTCACTCAACAATGTATTCAAGCTTGATTCATGCTTTTGCCTTACTTGTTCTACGTAGGCAACCACCTTCTCCTCGGACACATTCATAAACGCGCCGCGCATGATGTGCTCGGCAGGTGCCTCCCAGGCATGGCCAACATGGAATTCAGCACCATTTAACAATGTCAGAGAACTGGCTATTTCAAGAATTTTTTGGTTTAGTATGTGCCGAGATTCCAGCTCGTTCGGTGGGTAGGCATCGCTGACATCCACCGCTGCCAGAATACAATGGTAGGTGTTTATTGCCTGCGGTTTAATCATCCAGACTGGACAGGGACACTTGCGCAACAGATGCATGTCATCACTGCCGAATAACCGATCCATCCAGTCTTGAGTTTCAGGGGCTTTGATAACCAGATCATGCCCACTGCGCAACACTTCCCGAATAATTTCTAGAAAAGGCGTACCCGTTAAGACTTTGGTTTTAATCTCAATTCGTGTGTTATAGGGAGCAATTAGCATGGCGAGCTCTTGTTCACGAGTACTTACCATAGCCCCCTGCAAATCAATAGAGACAGTCCCCTCCTCTGGCATTTCCACACCCGTTGAGACATCCTCGGTTACTTCAATGACCGTTAGTCTTGCTTGGTTTTTTTCTGCCAACGAGACGGCACTTTCAAGAACGGTTTTACCTGACTGTCCAGCTTCCAGCACACAAAGAATCTTTTTAAATCTTTTCATATGACTCACCTCTTATAGGGTAGATTAAATATCTGGGTAACATGTTGTTCTACGGCTTGAATTTCCGCCAGAAAACCTGTCTGAGTGTCCAGAACATGCACCGTTAATACATTACTCTTGAGTGTGGCAGAAAGCGTACCAGGCAAGAGACTGATGGTGTTGGCCATAAACACTTGCGGCAACCCCGGAGGCAACTGCAACGGATATGAAATCAGATCAGGATCTATGTGCATATTGGGCTGAAAGACGCGGCGAGCTACATCCACTCCCCCCAGCAGGGATCGATAAAGAAAGAAAGGCACAAACTTCAGCAGCTGAAACCAAGCCATCCGAACGGGGGGAAGTAGTGCAATACTGACGACCACCGCAAGCAACACCGCAGGCACTCCAATTAACCAAGATGCAATCGTACCTTCACTGAGAATCCACCAGATCAGAGAAAACAGCAACGCTCTCACTACAATCGAAACTCCGCCTAGTTTTGTTTTGAGTGATTCCATTTATAACTCCGTAAAGCCGAGTTAGCGATCAATGCAGTAAGGTTTAATAATTTTAATTCTGAATTGTTTGACGATATCGAACATAACTAAGGGTCTCAAATAATATGCAGCTAACACCCACTAAATACGCGTCTATAAATAGTCTCATAGTACCATGTCTTATATATTGCATAGTGCTACTTACTTTAGCATTGAAACAATGGTCTTACGACTTATTTTTCAGTGACTTCCCCCCATTTTGTGAAAAAAATAGAATTGGTATTTTTAGGCATATTCGGCCTACTTTATCAATCAAGCTTAGGATGACTAATTTATAGAGAATGCATACAATTATTAAATGTTGTTAAAAGGTTGATTTTTAAACAGTTAGAACCCCAGGGGAAATAAATTAGTATGAAACGCAGCAAAAGATGAGTAACGATATGAAACGAATTGACATAACGGTGGGAGCGCTACTTTTAGTGATTGGTATTGCTGTTTCTGGCTATATTTATCAATGAGACATTATATAAGCCGAAGATAGCTTTAAACACATCAAATGTAAAAGGACTTGCTAAAAGACGTGTTAAGACGGATAAGGTTTATTCATCGATTTAATATACTGCAGCAGGTACAGACAAACTGGAAATACCTAAATTGTAAAAATAGTCTGAGCTAGATCAGAAATTGGTAGAGGAAAGACATTCCTTGATCGGTGAAATAGAGATAGAAACGCTCAAAGTTAAATTAGTCTCTGAAGGGTGTGCAAAACTAAATACGCTCATAGCAAACGGAGTAGACGTTAAAAACAACACTTCAGCATATCATTTTACTAAGCTTAATGACATGAAACGAGCCATGCGAAAGGAAACGACTAATAATGCATGATTGGCAGCAAATGAATTTGCAACACATGCTGGTGTCAAAATAGGTGGCATTCGAAGTGCGCGTCAGGGTGGGTTTATAATACGGGATATCTGTTAAAATTATGGAGATACAAAGAAAATAGAAAAAGATGTTCGGATGGTGACTAATATTACATTTTTTCTCACGGATTGAACTAATGACGTCTAGCAAGACCGGCGCGAAAAAAAACGCTTTATGAGTAAATTTCAGGCAAAAAAAACCTGATTTTCAAAACACGGTTAGTGTATGAAAATCAGGTTTTAAGAATGTGGTAGCGGGGACAGGATTTGAACCTATGACCTTCGGGTTATGAGCCCGACGAGCTACCAAGCTGCTCCACCCCGCGACAATTTGTATCTTGAAACCAGTAATGCGTTCCGATGCGGCGTATTATAGGGATTTTATCAATTAACACAACCCCTAACCCGCTTTATTTACCCTTTAGTTTAGGCTTTCTGTAGAGTATGAGCTGTGTAAAGATAATATGTCCGTTTTTGTTTGACCAGAACATTCTTTACAGGGTCGACAGTATTTGCTCCCCCCCCCCCCTTTTTTT
>Ga0316204_10011299_pt1 | contig 11214 bp, 11 predicted proteins | sample 6monrhotite_MG_2_FD_205661 | JGI IMG/M metagenome (GOLD analysis project Ga0316204, IMG submission 205661) | Microbial mat bacterial communities from mineral coupon in-situ incubated in ocean water Damariscotta River, Maine, United States -... | ecosystem: Environmental > Aquatic > Marine >...
TTCACCCTTCAAGTCAAAGCCTTAGCGTCTGGCGGGAAGCTGGACGAGTCTGGCAACCAAGCTGTTGAAGACCAATGGAGGAATTGGGGCAAATACGGCAATTGCACTGTAGACGGCAAGCTATCTTGGGTTGATGTGCAAAAGATGGTCATTGAATCAATCGCTCGTGACGGCGAAGCGTTTGTCATCTTGCATCGCAGCGCAGAGTTTAAGGACTCATTCAGCCTTCAGTTGATTGAGCCTGATCGAATCGACGTAGAGTTCTCTGAATACCTAAAGAACGGCAATGAAGTCCGTATGGGTGTTGAGATTGACAAGTTTAAGCGTCCAGTCGCTTACCATATGCTCTCCTACCATCCGGGTGACTATGACTTCACCTCGATGTCGAAGAGTCCAAAGCACATTCGTATCCCTGCTGAGAAAATGTTGCATATTTTCAAGCAGTTACGAGCAGGACAGACGAGAGGGGAGCCTTGGATGGCCCCTTCAATGGCTGGATTGAAGCAATTAGGCGCGTTGCGGGAAGCTGCTGTCGTGAATGCTCGTGTTGGAGCCTCTAAGATGGGCTTCTTCACCTCTCCCGCTGGCGATGGATTCGTTGCTGATGACCTCGATGGCAATGTTCCAATCATGGATGCGGAGCCGGGCACATTCCACCAGCTACCAAATGGCGTGGACTTCACCGCATTTGACCCTCAGTACCCCTCTAGCGAGTTTGATAGCTTCCATAAGGCAATCCTAAAGGGTATCGCAAGCGGCCTTGAGGGAGCCTCCTACACGTCCCTATCGAACGATTTAGAGGCAACCAGCTACTCAAGCATCCGGCAAGGCGCGTTAGAGGAGCGTGACGCATACAAAAACCTTCAAACCTTCATGATCGACAGCTTTATTCGTCGCGTTTATGAGGCTTGGCTTGCTTCAAGTATGGAAATGGGTGCGATTATCGTCCCTCTGCGGGAATACGACAGGTTCGCCAGTAAGAGCGAGTTCCGTGGTAGAGCTTGGAGTTGGGTAGACCCACAGAAAGAGATGACTGCGGCTGTTCTTGGTCTAAAGAACGGCATCCTGAGCCTGCAAGATGTTGCCAGCAACTATGGCAAGGACACTGAAGAACTGCTTGCTCAGATTCAGCGTGATAAGGCGCTGATGGAGCAGTTTGGCGTTCAATACGCGCTAGAGCCGTATGCAGGTCAAATCCTGCCGGTAGAAGCTGACATCTCTGGAGACTCTGATGGCGACTTATAAGGGCAGAGATATAAACACTAAGCCAACTGAGGCGATGGTTCGAGAAGCCAAGCGTGGGCTTGAGTGGCGCAAAGAATTCGGCAGGGGCGGGACAGAGGTTGGTGTTGCTAGGGCGCGGGATATATCTAACCGCAAAGAGCTATCTATCGACACGATGAAGCGCATGTATTCGTTCTTCTCTCGACACGAAGTCGATAAGAAGGCTGAAGGGTTCCGTCCGGGAGAGGAGGGTTATCCATCAGCAGGGCGAATCGCTTGGGCGCTATGGGGTGGGAGTGCCGGATTTGCAGTAGCTAGACGAGTCAGGAGGCAGGTTGAAGCTGCTGATGAGGCTGAAGATAGAGCAGCCATTTCTGGTTCAGTGAAGAAAGGCTTGCAGAAGAAGGTCGAGGATCACAACGAGGAGGTTGGGGATGTCGAAACTAAGCGAACTAATCTACGAACTTTATCAGCGGTTTTTAGACGTGGTGTGGGAGCTTATAAGACTAATCCGGGGTCTGTTCGACCGACGGTAAAGAGTCCTGAGCAGTGGGCTTATGCTCGCGTCAATTCATTTTTATACGTTTTGCGTAACGGTAAGTTCCGTGGCGGGAAGCATGACACTGACCTACTACCTAAAGGCCATCCACTAAGTTCTGATGATAGAGGTTTTGATTCAGAAAGTGACAAGAAATGGAGTGACACGATGGACAAAATCTTGGAAAATCAACATCTTACAGATGAAACTGAAGAAATTACTATGGATTCAGAAAGGCATATTAAGAACGTCGAAGAAACCGATGATTCCTACATCGTTGAGTTCTCCAAAGATGAGATGGAAGAGCTTGATGAGGCGACTGAGGAGGTCGTTGAAGAGGTTGAGGAAGTTGAAGAAGTAGTCGAAGAGAACGCTTATAGCGATGAAGACCGCGCTGCTGAGTCAAATATGACTCGTGCAATGGCGATGGAGATGTCGCCCATAGACGACGACAAGCGAACTGTTCGCATGGCTATCTCAAGCGAAGAGCCGGTTATGCGCTCATTCGGCATGGAAGTATTAGAACATTCAGACGAAGCGATTGACTTGTCATTCCTGAAGTCTGGACGCGCCCCACTGTTGTTAGATCACGATCCTGAGAAGCAGGTGGGCGTTATTGAATCTGTAAGTCTTGATGGCTCGGCCCGGCGACTCCGGGCGACTGTGCGTTTTGGAAAAGGCGCACTTGCTAGAGAGGCTTTCGATGATGTTACCGATGGTATCAAAGCTAATGTCAGCATTGGTTATTCGGTGCAAAAAATGGAGCGGAAGGACAAGGACACATATGTGGTCAAGAAGTTCCGTATCCACGAAGCAAGTTTAGTATCAATCCCCGCTGATGTGACAGTTGGCGTGGGGCGGTCTAGCGAGCCTTCGCAACAACCAGTGATCGTAACTGACAATATGGAGAAAACTATGTCAGAAGTTGATGTACAAGCGGTTGAGGCACAAGCCCGTCAAGCCGCTCAAAAGAATGCCGCTCAAATCGTTGAGCTTGGCTCCCGCCACAACAAGTCAGAAATGGCTCAACGCGCTATCGCTGATGGCGTCAGCATCGAAGAGTTCCGAGGCCAGTTGCTAGAAGAAATCGGCAGCACCCGCGCTCTGGAAGACCAAGAAGTTGGCCTGACTCCAAAAGAGATTCAGAAGTTCAGCTTGATGCGTGCCATTCATGCTTTGGCTAACCCAACTGACCGACGCGCTCAAGAAGCTGCTGCTTTTGAGTTTGAGGCATCACGATCTGCTGCACAGCAGTACGGTGTGACCGCTCAAGGCATCATGTTGCCTGCTGAAGTTCTGCGGAACTGGAAGCGTGACATGTCCGCTGGCTCCGATGGTGACTTGATTGCTGAAGACTTCAAAGGCGAAGAGTTCATCGACGCTCTGCGTAACGCTTCAAGCGTAATGCAAGCTGGTGCTCGTATGCTGGGTGGTCTGTCTGGCGACGTTAAGATCCCCAAGAAGACCGCTGCTTCTACCGCTGCTTTTGTTAACGGTGAAGGTACGGCTGCTGCTGAGTCTGAAATGACCATCGGTAACGTAAGCATGGCTCCTAAGACTCTGGGTGCATTCACCGACGTAACTCGTCAGTTGCTCATCCAAAGCTCTTTGGACGTTGAAGCTCTGATCCGTGACGATCTGGCTCAATCTATCGCTACCGCGATTGACAAGGCCGGCTTGGAAGGTTCTGGCTCTGCTGGCAACCCAGAAGGTATCTTGAATACCACTGGTGTTAACCAAGTGACCAACTTCGCTGCTGCAAACCCAACGTTTGCTGAAGTAGTTACTCTGGAAACTGCTGTAGCAGAAGACAATGCTCTGATGGGCAACCTGTCTTACATCTTGCCTGCAAGCATGTATGGCGCGTTGAAGACCACCGAGAAGGCCACCAACACTGCTCAATTCGTAGTTGAGCCGGGCGGCACCATCAACGGTTATCAAGGCATCGTGTCCAACCAAGCTACTGCTGGAAACCTGTACTTCGGTAACTTCAGTGACCTACTCATCGGCATGTTCGGTGGATTGGACATCGTTGTTGACCCATACAGCAACAGCACCAGCGGCACTGTCCGAGTCGTTGCATTGCAATCTGTAGACGTAGCAGTACGTCACGCAGTGAGCTTCGCATTCGGTAACGACGGCGCATAAAGCTGACGAAGCCCCTCACCTTCGGGTGGGGGGTCTTCCTTGGAGGTGATATGAAGTACGAAGTAAAGAAGCGTTGCGTCATCAAAGGTTCCACATGGAACGTTGGTGACATCGTTGAGTCTGGCAAAGATTTCGACGAAGCAGATGAAAAAGGATTGTTGGGCATTGATCGGATTGTTCCGTATGCCGAGCCTGAAAAGACAGAGGATCGCTCTATTGGTCTAGGGGATGACAAGCCTCGCAGACGGTATCGGAAGAAGTCTGACTAATGGCTGTAGAGACTGCGGATGACAGGTTGTTAATGCTGACCGACTTTGGAATAGACGTGTCTTACACGCTCCAAGGCGGTTCTGCGGTCACATATAAAGCTATCGTTGATAACGATTATGAAGGCGTTGAGGCGGGGGGAACGGTTGCGTTTGCTGTTAGTCGTCCCCGGTTGCTTATGAGAACGGCAGACATATCAACGGCAGCGGAGGGGGATTCTGTCGCTTACGAAGGTAATACCTATACAGTCAACATTGTTATGGCTGATGGTACTGGGATGACAGAGCTAATGGTGAGTAAAAACTAATGGCGCATGTACGGCAGTTGATTAGAGAGAACATCGAAACCACGCTCACTGGTTTGACTACGACTGGTTCTCGCGTGTTTGTTAGCCGAGTTTATCCGATAGCAGCAGACAACTTGCCGGGGCTGGCGTTGTACACGATGGACGAGAGTTCTGAGTACACGACAACCGGTCTGCCTAGAACGATCATGCGCCAGCTTTCAGTAAATGTTGAAGCGTATGTGCGAGGCAACACGAATTACGACGACTCTTTGGATACTATCTGTTCAGAGATTGAGGTAGCCCTTTACACTGATTTAACGAGGGGTGGGTACGCAAAGGATACGAAGGTCACTTCTATGGACTCGGAGTTCTCTGGCGAGGGGGATCAACCTGTAGCAAGAGCTACGCTGCGTGTCGAAGTGGTATATGCGACTAAAGAAAACGACCCTACAACGGCGGTTTAGCATGATTGACATGAAATATAACGAAGCGCTTATCAGAGTTACTCAAGATCGAGTTGCTTACTTGGAATCAAAAGGCTGGGTTCGGGTGGACGCTGCTGATGATGAAACCCCCGCAGAAGCGGAAGAAACTGACGAATCCTTGGAGGATTAAATATGGCTACGCATACTGGAAAAGACGGAACTATCCGGGTTGGTGCTACCGATCCCGTTGGTGAGTTGAGGTCTTTCAACATCAACGAATCCGCAGACACGGTGGAAGACACTACTATGGGCGATACCGCTAGAACGCGGAAGGCTACCCTGACATCTTGGGATGGAGCGATAGAGTGCTACTGGGATGAAAATGATACCTCTGGACAGGTTGCTTTAGGTGTTGGCACAGAAGTCGCTGATCTTCGATTCTACCCAGAAGGAACGGACGCAGGTGACACTTATTATTATGGAGCCTGCATTGTTACTGGCGTAAGTCGAAACGTCACGTTTGACGGCATGATTGAAATGTCTATCACCGTCGAAGGTAATGGTGCGCTGAGTACGGATACTGTGTAATGGCAGGATTAATAGATCAAGCGGTTGCTCATTTTAGTAACCGCGAAATAAGAAGCATGAATGTTCCTGAGTGGGAAACCACTGTTTACGCCAAGAATATGTCTCTTGATGGTAAGGCTCGTTTAGCGAAACGATCCGATGGAGACACCTATGATTACTTGGTTTATGCCTGCGTCTTCGGATTAACCGATGAGCAGGGGGAGGCGGTTTTTACGTTAGAGGACAAGGTTAAGCTCAAGACGAGTGTTGACCCAGACATCGTTATTCGCCTTGGCAATTTTGCTTTGGGTGTAGACGGTGATGACGAAGAGGAACGTGAAAAAAACTGATTGACGATCAAGGGGAGCCGACTGACTTGTTCTTAATGTTCGAGCTTGCCAGTCGCCTTGGTCAACCTCTCTCGGTGATTATGGACATGACTGTGAACGAGTTTAACCACTGGTTCACTTATTACCGCATCAAGCAGGAGATGGTGAATGGCGACACCCGCTGACATTCTATTAAGAGCAAGAGTAGACGATAAAGTCTCCAAGCCTCTTCAGCAGATCAACACCAAGATGAATCAGACTACCAAGGCCGGTAGGGACTTGAGTGGTCAGATGCGTTTGATGCGTGGTGGAGCGGGGCAGTTAGGTCATCAGGTTCAGGACGTTGCTGTACAGCTTCAGATGGGCACTGACGCGATGATCGTGTTTGGTCAGCAGGGTTCTCAGGTTGCTTCCTTGTTCGGCCCCAAAGGTGCAATGTTAGGTGGCTTGCTCGCTGTTGGGGCAGCTATAGCCGGGCCTCTTATCAAATCTTTGACCCAATCCAATGATCTTCTTGAAGAACTAGAAAAGAATGCAAGGGAAAGCACAGCTTCTCTCAATGATCTTAGTGGTGCTCAAAAAGCTATCGCAAAAGAAATGTTGCTTGAGCGGGAGAGAGAGCTTCTTGAGGCTATAACCCAAGCAAGAAAAAACCTTGGCGAAGCTGAAGAAGATCAACTATCAAAGTCTGTCACCAAGACTCGCGGCGGGGTGAATCAAAATGCGAATGCTTTTGAACAAGCGAGTGAGGCTGTAAAAAAATATACATTACAGCTAGGTTTGGCGGAGGCTGAACTAGAGAATGTACAAACATCTTTGTCGGGCGTAGATCAATCATTGGTCGCATCTAATGAAGCTCTGGAGCTTCAGGTTGCCACTTACGGCATGAACGAGCTAGCTGCCGCCGCATACAAGGCTCAGTTAGATGGTGTTATAACCGCTGAGGAGCGTTATCAACTAGAGCTATTGAGTCAGCTTGAAACTCTTAAAGCGGTTGAAGAAGCCAAGAATGAATCCAGAAAGAAGCGCGAAGAAGACATAAAGGCGGCTAAAGACCTTGCTGACGCTGAAGCTGCGGCGTTTAAGGTTGTAACTGATGCTCAAAACAAAAGATTCTCTGATGATGAGAGGCGCAGGACTAAGGCTGCTGCTGAAGAAAAGAAGCGTAAAGACACAGCTATCGGGAATCTTGAAGACAACCTTATGGCTCTGGATTCTAATAATAAGAAAGTTTTTGCAGCGCAGAAGGCTTTTCGCATGGCAGAAGCAACAATGGCTGCCTTTCAAGGTTACAACCAAGCTATTGGCGCTTTCCCTCCCCCATTAGGTCAAATTCTTGGTGCCACTACATTTGCGCTGGGTATGGCTAACGTCGCTCAAATTAAAGCACAGAGCTTCGAGGGTGGTGGCTTTACCGGGCATGGAGCTAGAGCTGGTGGGTTAGATGGTAAGGGTGGTCGAATGGCTATGATCCACCCCAATGAAACGGTGATTGACCATAGCAAGGGCGGGGCTAGCGGAGTGACCGTAATCAATAACGTGGACGCTAGAGGATCAGGCGCTGACGTAGACCAAAGAATCAAAAGCGCTATGGCCCAGACATCACAACAGACTATAATGACCATTCAAGATCTCATGAGACGGGGAAGATTTGCGTAATGACCACTTTCACCTTCCCAAGCATCACTCCAACGACCAACACGTTCGAGCTTGTTTCTAACACTCGCACGTTTCAGTCTCCCCTGACTAACGCAGTCCAGACCACCTCTCGCAAAGGTTCGCTTTGGCGAGCCAGTTTGCAGTTTAGAAACCTCTCAGGCGATGACCGCCAAGAGATGCAGGCGTTTCTGGTTAAGCTAAATGGGCAACAGCATCGGTTTACCTTGCACGACCATTCTTTTACTAGAAGGGGTGCGGGTGGCGGTACGCTGGTTGTGAACGGTGGTAGCCAATCGGGTACCAGCCTTGTCTGTGATGGGGCTACGGCTAACGTTTCCAACTACCTACGAGCAGGCGATTACATCTCTTTTGGGAATGAGCTTCACATGGTAGTGGCAGATGCTAATAGCGATGCTGGTGGGAACGTGACTTTGTCAATCGCTCCCCCCATTCGCAAGACGCCAGCAGATGACACAATAATTGCTTACACCTCGCCAGTAAGTGGGGTGTTTATGTTGGCAGGCCCAGCGTCATGGGATACCCAAGTGGACATAACCTCTAATTTCAACATTGAAGCAGTGGAGGACGTTCTGGCATGAGTAGAGGTTTCCCATCTGCGGTACTTACTGCGCTATCTGCCCAGCATGTCGTGCTGGTTACGTTCACTAAGTTGGAGTTTCCCAGCGGAACGTTGTACCTACACAACTCCATCGGCACCTATACTTGGGGTGGTCAGGACTGGTTAGGTACTGGTGATCTGGGAGAAATTAGCCAGATTGAAGAAGGCGCAGACGTTAGCCCTTACAAGATCACTCTCTCCCTCTCTGGATTAGACCCAGACGTATCTGCCGCCGCTTTGACTGAAGACTACTACCTTCAGCCGGTTACTGTTTACTTGGGTGTTTTAGATTCTAGTGATGACCTGATTGCTGACCCTACTGTTATCTGGGAAGGCGCTATGGACCAAATGCTTGTCACGGTAGGGGCTGCCGGTGGCGATGTAATTTCACTAACGGCGGAGTCTGAGCTTGCCAGATTCAACAAAGCATCCAATCTGAAATACACCAGCGCCCAATTGCAGAATGAATTTTCTGGAGACTTGGGTTTTGACCTAATGGCCGACATTGAAGGCGCGAAGCTGAGATGGGGAGATGCCGCATCTAACGCAATCATCGGAACGCCTAAGCCGGGAACCTTCAAGCCATTCGACCCTGACAACATAAGCTTGCCGAGGGGCGTTTAATGCGGGTGCATCTCGCCTTGAGCAAGTGGAAGCGCCGTGAATTTAACTACGGTGATGCTGACTGCTGCCAGTTTGCGGCTTTCATTGTTAAAGAGTTGACTGGAAAAGACTACGCAGAGCGGTTTAAGTACGAATCAGAAGCGCAGGCAGAGTTGCTAGTAGGCCGAGAGGGTGAGTTAGTCGATTTCATTGGCAGTATCTTGGGTGATGTCAGTTCTGACATAAAAGACGGCGACCCTTGCATTGTTGATATACCTATAATTGGTCAGGTGTGTGGGATAAAGCTATCAGACAAGGTGGTCTGCCTGACTGAAAAAGGCATGACACAGATTCCAGACCGATACCTAGTAGCAGGATGGAGCGTATAGAATGCCACCAGTAGCGGCAGCGATAGTTACAGCGGCGGTTAAGGTTTACTCTGTTGGTTTAGCGACCATTGGTGCAGTTGCTGGGGCGAGTGTGGCAGCGACCGCTTCTACTTTCGCGGTCATGGCTGCTGGCACAGCTACTATTGTTGCTGCGGGTGCTGCGGTAAATGCCGCAATAAAAGGCTTGATGCCTGATATTTCCATGCCTCAGTCCGACACTGATAGCACTAGGCAGCATACTGTTCGCGGAACAATTGAACCTCAGAAGATGGTCTATGGGGAAGCATTGGTTTCTGGCCCGATTTTCTTCGTTGGGTTGAGCGGCACTGAAAACCGTGATCTTTACCACGCTATAGCGCTCACCGGGCATGAAGTAGAAGATATCACTGACATTCACTTTGATAGCAAAGTGATAACAGATGCGCAAATCTCAGGGTTTAACGTAACCGGCGGTAATTATGGCCCAACATCTGATGACCCATTAGTCACCATAACTCAGATTAATCGACGACTAGGCGCAAGCGACCAGACCTATGACACCCTTCTCCAGCCTTTTGTTGGCTTAAACTGGAGCACGGCACATAGGACTCGTGGTATCGCCACGATCTCGACTAAGTGGACTCTCACGGACTCATCTCAAGAGGTGTGGGATCGGTTAAAGCCTCAGAACATAAAAGCCTTGGTAAAAGGCAAGAAAGACATCTACGACCCTCGACTAGATACGAGTGCGGGGGCCAATCCTACTAGCGCAACCTATCAGCAGTGGTCTGACAATCCAGCTCTATGTGTGGCTAATTACCTGACCGATACCAAGTTTGGTCTGTCTATTCCGGTTAGTAAGATTGACTGGGCTGCGGTAGAGACTGCGGCGGATGCTTGTGACGTTTTGGTCGCTATTCCTAACTCACAAACGCAAAAGCGGTTCACTGCTAACGGAGTTCTTTACGCAACAGACACCCACCGAGCGAACATAAACAAGCTGCTATCTTCAATGAACGGCAGCCTTGTTTACTCCAATGGCATTTACACAATCAGGGCGGGAATCTATGAAGCCCCCACAGAGAGCCTCACGGAAGATCAGCTTGCGGGAGCAGTTGCGGTTAAGACATCGGTGGAGCGCGGTGAGCGTTTTAATACAATCCGCTCGATTTTTATTGACCCCTCCCAAAACCACAAATCAGTTGAAGCTCCAGAAGTATCTATTACGGCAGCGGTTAGCCGAGATAACGATGAAATTCTAACGAGGGATATACAGCTACCGTTCACCAATAGTTCGTTCATGGCGCAGAGGATCGCTCACAAGCAGATCCAGATGTCAGACCAGCAAAAGATCTTAAACTTCCCTGCAAACCTATCTGGGCTTCGTGTTGATGTTGGTGATCGCGTATCTGTCAGCATCGAGGAACTCGACTACAGCAACAAGGTGTTTCGCTGCGCTAGCTGGTCGTTCTCTGACACCCAAGATGGGGTGGTTAACCTCACGCTCTTGGAAGATGACGCTGGGTCATACGCAGACCCTACAGCAGGCGAATACAGCACCATTGAAGCAACTGGCGTTATCACTGAGGCATTCCGTGGAGTACCTGACCCACAGAACCTGTCTGCCACTGCTGGGTTAAAATCTATCGAGTTAGATTGGACAAACCCAGTTAACACCAGTTTGTTCAAAGAGATTGTAGTCTATGCCTCGCCCGACTCATCTTGGGCAAATAGAGTTGAGGTTGGTAGGACGCTTGGCACACAGTTCGTGCATGACGCTTCAACTTCGGCTGATCCTATAGACGTTGGTGATACCCGCTACTATTGGGTGAGGGCGGTAGCTTACGGGACGGGTTCTGGCTCTTTCGTGGAATCAGACCGAAATCCAGACTCAGATGTATCAACAGTGTTAGCACAGGTTGGGCCAAACAATCCAGACTATTCCGACATTGTTGACGATACGCCAGCGCAAGGGCCACCAACGGCTCTCACCCTCACAGAAACCACTGTATTGGGCAATGATGGCTCCGTTCTGCCTGCTGTTCGTGTGTCATGGACTGCGCCCAGTGTTAACACCTACGTTTCGTTCTACGAGGTGGAGTTCAAGCAAACCTCACAAGGCGAAATCGACTACGGGCAGGTTGCAGACTCTTACAATCAGACCATCAACTACGGGTCTGT
>Ga0316204_10011300_pt1 | contig 11213 bp, 13 predicted proteins | sample 6monrhotite_MG_2_FD_205661 | JGI IMG/M metagenome (GOLD analysis project Ga0316204, IMG submission 205661) | Microbial mat bacterial communities from mineral coupon in-situ incubated in ocean water Damariscotta River, Maine, United States -... | ecosystem: Environmental > Aquatic > Marine >...
TACATGGTCGAATTTAATTCTTTTAAAGATTGTTGACGTAATCAATTTTCCAGATAGCACTTAATACTTTGAATATTGTTATCAGAAGCTTCTTTAATATGTTCCGTTAGACTTCAAAAATCTACTACCTTTGACAATTCATGAGTAGATTAGTTCAAATTTCAATTTTACCACACAAACAAGAGGACCAAAACTATATTTTAGATTTGGCTTTTGAAAAGGCTCGTTTACGCAGAAGTGACATCAAAGATTGGCGCATCCGAAAACGATCTATTGATGCGCGTCGCGCTCCCGTAAAACTGAATTTGCAAATTGAATTTTGGTTAAAAGACGAAGCGCGTGTTGAAATCCCACCTTTTGTGCCTAAGGAAGTTTCCGAAGCAAGAGAAATAGCAATTATTGGCGCAGGTCCAGCAGGGCTTTATGCCGCTTTACGCGCGATAGAGGCCGGTTTAAAACCTATTGTTTTTGAGCGCGGTAAAGACGTTAGAGCCCGTCGAAGAGATCTGGCACTCATCAACAAGGAGCAAATTGTAAACCCTGAATCAAATTACTGCTTTGGTGAAGGTGGTGCTGGGACCTATTCTGATGGTAAATTATATACCCGCTCCAAAAAACGTGGCAATGTATTAAAGGCTTTGGAATGGTTCGTTCATTTTGGAGCCGATCCAGATATTTTAGTTGATGCGCATCCGCATATTGGAACCAATAAACTTCCTAAGATAATCACCACCATGCGAGAAGCGATTATCGAGGCAGGGGGTGAGGTTCATTTTAATTCGAAGTTGACCGATATTCAAGTGAAAGCAAAACGGGTCGTGGGAATTACTATCAATGATAGTGAGCATTTGAAGTTCGATGAAATCATTCTTGCTACAGGGCATTCGGCTCGCGATATTTTCTATTTGTTGCATAAAAAAGACATTAAAATTGAAGCGAAGCCTTTTGCGATTGGCGTTCGTGTTGAACACCAACAAGAGCTCATTGATAGTATACAGTATCATGGAGATTCGGACAATCCCTATTTACCACCGGCAAGTTATGCCTTAGTCGAACAAATTGATGGCATGGGTGTGTACTCCTTTTGCATGTGCCCAGGCGGTATTATTGCGCCTTGCGCCACGGAGCAGCATGAAGTGGTGACCAATGGTTGGAGCCCTAGTAAGCGAAACAACCCATACGCGAACTCGGGTATTGTAGTAAGTGTTGCACCTGAAGACCTGCCTAATTACACGCCAAATGATCCTTTTGTTTGCCTCGATTTTCAAAAACAGGTGGAGCAGGCTTGTTGGGAAGCCGCGGGAAAAACACAGCATGTTCCGGCCCAGCGAATGATCGATTTTGTGGAAAAGCGAGTTTCTTCTAGTTTCCCTAAAACTTCCTATCAACCGGGTATTACGGCGGTCGATTTGAATCAAGTCTTACCCCCATTACTGGTAGATAGATTGCGAAAGGCGTTTGTTCGCTTCGGAAGAAAAATGAAAGGGTACTACACCAACGAAGCTGTTTTACATGCTCCAGAAAGCAGAACATCTTCGCCTATTTCTATTCCTAGAAATCCCAATACTTTGGAGCATGTTGAAGTGCAAGGACTATACCCTTGTGGTGAAGGTGCTGGCTATGCGGGAGGTATCATATCTGCAGCTATTGACGGTATTAATTGTGTGGATGCTATTGTAACGAAAGCAATTTAATTTCGTCTTAAACGTTGAACTTCATTCGGAGTTCATTTTTTAATCTTTTTTTATGATTCAAAATGGAGTCCTAGTTCTCTTAGAGTGGTAGCTTTACAAATTAATTCCAATTGCAACTGTGTTAGTAGATCTTTTATTTACAATTTTATGGAGTATTTCTCCCTTCGGCGAAGCCAAGGTTGGAATACCATTTGGGTTGCTAAACGATCTAAATATATACCTCGTTTTTGTCGTCGCATTTTTAGCTAATGTGCTTGTTTTTCCACTTATGATGTTCTTTTTGGAGCGAGTAAACCATTACTTACTTCGTTGGACCTGGTATAAAAAGGCCGCACTTTGGGTAGCACGACGCGCAAAGACTGGTTCAGGAGATAAAATTCAGAAATATGGTTTTTGGGGATTGATCTTTTTTGTGATGATTCCATTGCCTGGGACTGGGGTGTATGCAGGTTCCATTGCTACATACCTATTTAAGATTGAACGAAAAAAAGCGTTTGCAGCTAATGTCATTGGAATTTTCTTCTCATCCGTGATCGTCTGGGTTACGACCTTATTATCCATTCAGGGAATAGGATAAACTATTTTCTGGTTATCTTATTCTTAATTTTGGTCATACAATCTAAAGAAAAACAAATACCACAATTTAGTTAGCAAGGAAATTTTTCCTAAATTTAAAGTGCCCAAATCAATAATCTAAGTCTCAACTGAACATATCACAGTCTTTGATTATTTAAAAACTGTACCAATGAAATACCTACTTATCATCCCATGCTTCCTTATCATAAGCCAGGGCTTTTCTCAAACAGGCAAAAAAATTAAATCGCTCAATTTTGCCAATAATGAAATCAAAGTACCGAAGAATTGCGAAGCCGCATCAGAGTTTGAGCTTTTAAACTGTAATGGATTCTCTGTACAATGGGAGCATTTGGCCACTCCTAATTTTAAGCAGGCCATGAGCCGATGGCTTAAAGAGTTCAACAAGGATAGTAAAACCCAAACTCCTATCCAAGTAACTTCGTTTGGTTCCGAATTGAGGGGCTATATGCTGTCCTATAACAATCCAGATAAACAAAACCGGCTTATCGTCTATGGAACTGTAAACGAGCAACCACTGATTTTAAGCGTGGCCTCGGAAGATGAACTTATTGGTTTCTCTGGTTCCAATTCGTTTCTTAAAAACTTGATCGTCATACCGAAGTAAAAAACACAAGGGTGTAGGCAATGAAGCGGTTAAATACATTTTCTTGTAGTTTCTTGCTAGGATCCTGATACTACTTAAAACCAAAAATCCGAACTCATAGGAACAAGGTTGAGTCCGGATTTTATATACTGAAATTAATCAGGTTAGTTTGACGGTTCTACTTGAAACAGTATGGGCAATGCATATAAAACCCCCACTGGTTTGCCACGCTGCTTACCTGGAATCATCTGAGGCAATTTTGACAGCAAATTTACAGCTTCTTTTTCCAGTTGCGGATGCGGAGCGCGCGCTCTCACATTAACGACGTTACCGTTTCTATCAATTTTAAACTGAACACTAATTCGCTGGCGACCCTCAAGGCCTAACTCAGCAGCTAAGTCAGTATTAAAATTAGTCTGTACATATTTCATCACCTTATCTTCCATGCACTTTTTCTTTCCAGCATTATTGGGTTCGTTCTCACACCCAGGATAGATGGGCACATCTTCGATCACCGCAAAAGGAACGTCAGCAATTTCTTCTTCTTCCACTTCTTCAATATCATCAATATCGACAACCTCGGTGATTTCTTCGTTTTGGTTGGTTTCGGTAGATTCGATAATCGTTTCGTCTATGTCCAAATCATCGGCCACAACGGTAATAGTAAGTTGTACTTGAGCCGGCGGTGGGGGAGGTGGAGGTGGCTCCACTTGATTGGTAATTGGAATCTCACGTTCCAATTCATCAGAAAGATTTATATCAGTACCTGCGATAGTATCTTTCTCATAGGTTTTCCACTCAATCATACTGTAAGATACAAATAGCATTATCGCCAAGCCCGTGAGAAAAAATATGGGACTCCAACTTTTAAGACTAACATTTGGATTTTTCTTGATTTCCATAATCGAACGAATTAAATTTTTATAATAAAGCCTGAGTTAGCTCCAATTTGATTAAAAAGGTACAAGAGGAAGGAAGTTGAAACTATGACAAAAGTCATATTCAAATAATTGACTTCAAAGACAATGATTTTTCACTTGCCATGGTACCAGTAATAATAAGCATTCCTATAAACTGTAGATAGAAAACTCTTGCGATTTTAAGAAATCATTGTGTTTAACGATAATATCATATAGTTAAACATTTAGTATCTTTGTACTTCGCCGTAAGAAAGTAAGCTTAGCGATCTTATTTCTAAATTAAAACAAAAATGTCTATGTTCGGATTATTCAAAAAGAAATCAGAAGAGGAAAAATTAAGAGCACAATACACCAAATTGTTGGAAGAAGCACATCGCTTGTCAACCAGCAATAGAAAACTTAGTGATCAAAAGATGTTCGAAGCTGAGGAGGTGATGAAGCAACTTGAAAAATTAGGATAAATAGTAGGTAGCAATGGAAAGCCAAAAGAAACCTGATAACGTAGTTTTTAATCCAGAGACCCAGCAATACGATGCTGCGTTAAAAACCTACGCGACAAATTTAGGGGCTCCCGTGATTACTACTACGGATACTTTGGCTTGGAAGAATAGAAGTATCAATAAAGTGAACCATAAGGTGCAAGCCAAATACCTAGAGCTGAAAGCCGCTTATGAAAAAATGATGGAAGAGTTTGAATACAACAAACTCATATTCAGCGCCAAGTTTAGTTTTGAGCCCATCATTGGTGAAAAATACCACCTGTACCGTCGAGAGAATGGAGAAACCTTTTTGTCCATCATCGCTCCAGAACAATGCAGCTTTGATCCGATGGGTAGTTTTTATTTGAATGCAGATCAAATCTGGGAGAAAGTTTAGACCATGGGCACCTCTAAAAGTGATTTTACGGAACGAGAGTTAGACCGCATCATTGAGATGGCTTGGGAAGATCGCACCCCTTTTGAGGCCATCTTATTTCAGTTTGGATTGTCCGAAAAGGAGGTGATCAAAGTGATGCGAGGGAACCTAAAGGAGTCTAGCTTTAAACGCTGGCGAAAGCGAGTTAATAGTGGCGTAAGTCAGAAGCACTTGAAAAAGCGCAACCCAGACATCACTAGATTCAAATGCTCAAGACAAAAGGCTATTTCAGGAAATAAAATAAGCAAACGCTTTTAGTGTCGCTTTTCGATGAGGACATATCAATTTTCCCACATTCCTATGACGAAATCATACAGCGAATTCATAAGATAAATCCAATTAAATACGGAAGCACTAGAAATTATATAGATGGTGCGGTCACGTACTTATCTCCCTATATCTCCAGAGGAGTCATTTCCACAAAACAAGTGCTTTCTGCTGTCATTGCTCGCGGTTATGATCCCAACGACATGGAAAAATTTATTCAAGAACTGGCTTGGCGCGATTACTGGCAGCAAATTTGGATAGCCAAGGGGAGTGCCATTAACTCCGATTTAAAACATCAACAAAGCCCAATCTCCAACACGGGTATAGCCAATGCCATTACGGACGCGTCAACAGGTATCGATGCCATAGACCAAGCCATCCAAAGCTTTTATAAATCCGGGTATCTACACAATCATATTCGGATGTACCTTGCAGCGTTGGCGTGTAATATGGCACATAGTCATTGGAAGGCACCAGCACAATGGATGTATTACTACTTATTAGACGCAGACTGGGCTAGCAATGCATTAAGCTGGCAGTGGGTGGCAGGTGCCAACAGCAATAAAAAGTATATCGCCAATCAAGATAACATCAATAAATACTGTTATAGCGATCAAAAAAACACCTTCTTAGATGTTAGTTATGAGACTCTTGCAGCAATGGAAATACCTAAAGAGTTAGCGGAAACCAAACCTTTTCAGTTGAAGACGCATTTACCTAAAAAGGAATCAATTGTTATTAACGAAGAGTTACCAACACTGATATACAACTTCTATAATTTAGATCCTGAATGGAAGTCGGACGCAGAAGTGAATCGAGTATTACTCTTAGAGCCATCGCACTTTAAAGAATATCCTATCTCGAAGCATTCAGTTGATTTTATGTTGCGACTTTCAGAGAACATCACCAATGTACAGGTTTATGTGGGCGAATTTTCCGAATTGGTCCAGGCCTATGAATTAAGGGATATTTACTATAAAGAACATCCCCTCAATCTTCATTATAAAGGCATAGAGGAAGCACGGGATTGGATGTTTGACGTGAAAGGCTATTACCCTTCCTTTTTTACCTTCTGGAAAAAATGTAAAAAAACAGGGTTTGTGGCGTATCAATAGGATAAAAAAATTGTGATGGAATATAATAAGGCTGATATAACAAAATTAGATCGCGTGAGTCGGTTAAAGCTAATCAATTCGATTACGGGTGTAAAACCAGCCAATCTTATTGGCACTGCAGACGCCCAAGGACGCTCCAATCTTGCTATTTTTAGCTCGGTGATTCATTTGGGAAGCAATCCCGCTTATATAGGTTTTGTCTCTCGTCCGCGGACGGAAGAAGTAGGGCATACCTATGATAATATTTTGGCTACGGGCAGTTATACCATCAATCATGTGCATCCCAAGTTCATAAAGAATGCCCATTATACCTCGGGCAAATTTGACAAAACTGTTTCCGAGTTTAAACAGTGTGGATTGACCGAAGCCTATATTTCTGGATGTACGGCACCTTTTGTTGCTGAAAGCAATTTCAAAATAGCCATGCGATTTATTGAAGCGATTGATATTCCGCTCAATGGAACGGTAATGATCATTGGTGAAGTTGAACATGTGATCCTGCCAGAAGATGGAATGGTTGATGGCGACGTCAATTTAGAGACAAGCGATTCGGTAGGAATCTCGGGGTTAAACAGTTATTATAGGCTAGAGAAAATTGGTCATTTCCCTTATGTGCGAGTGAATGAAACACCGGAATTTTAATTCATGAAAAAAGAACACCTCCCTCAAAAAATATGTACGGTTTGCCATCGACCCTTCCGCTGGAGGAAGAAATGGAAACTGAATTGGGAGTCGGTGGTGTATTGCAGTGAACGTTGTAGAAGAAATAAATGAAAACGGTACATCTTATCTTTCCACATCAATTATTTGAAGCTTCCCCTTTATTAGAAGTCAAGGCTCCTGTTTATCTCATTGAAGAATATTTGTTTTTTAAACAATATCCATTTCACAAACAAAAAATCGCGTTCCATCGGGCAAGCATGAAGAAGTATGCAGCTTTTTTAGAAGACCAAGGGTTTCAGGTTCATTATATAGAAGCAATTGAACCTATATCGGACATACGCCTGTTATTACCCGAATTGAACAGCAGGGGCGTTACAGATATTTCCTATATAGACCCAACGGACGAATGGCTTCAGGGTCGTATTGAAGCAGGTTGCGTGGAATATAGCATCAAGCAGACCGTGCACGATTCTTTATTATTTCTGAATCGAAAGGAGCAATTGCTCCCTTTCTTCCGAAGTGATAAAAAGAAATACCATCAAACTACCTTTTACACCGAAGAGCGGAAAAGACGAAACATACTGTTGGATGCAGATCAAAAGCCAACAGGAGGGAAGTGGACCTTTGATACCGAAAATAGGAAGAAGTACCCCGCTAAAAAGACGCCACCACCATTACATTTTCCAGATGTGGACGCCTACTATACCGAAGCAAAAGACTACGTCAATACACACTTTTCAGAACACCTAGGAACGCTTACAGATGCGTCACTGTATCCTACTGGCTTTAAAAGTACGAAGGTATGGCTGCAACAATTTTTTGAATACCGGTTTGCAGAGTTTGGTGCCTACGAAGATGCCATTGTAGCCAATGCCACTTTTTTAAATCATAGTGTACTTACACCCATGCTCAACGTTGGTTTGGTAACGCCCAAAGAAGTAATCGATGCCTGTCTTGCATATGCAGAGGCACATAACATACCCATCAATTCTACGGAAGGATTTGTTCGTCAGATTATAGGATGGAGGGAGTTTATGCGCGGGATGTACCAAGCACGTGGTAATGAGCAACGAACTCAGAACTATTGGGGATTTACCAAGAAGATTCCTGCTTCTTTTTATAACGGCACTACAGGAATCGATCCTATTGATCGTACCATCAAAAAAGTACTAAAAACGGGTTATTGCCATCATATTGAACGCCTCATGGTGCTAGGCAATTTTATGCTGCTGTGTGAATTTGACCCAAAGGAAGTGTACCGTTGGTTTATGGAGTTGTTTATTGACTCCTACGATTGGGTGATGGTTCCCAATGTGTATGGGATGAGTCAATTTGCAGATGGCGGACTCTTAGCCACCAAACCCTACATTAGCGGGAGCAACTATTTGATGAAGATGAGTGATTATCAAAAAGGGGAGTGGCAAACAGTTTGGGACGGACTGTTTTGGCGATTTATGCACACCCATCGAGAATTCTTTCTTTCCAATCCGCGTTTAGGCATGTTGGTGCGTATGTTTGATAAGATGTCCACCGAGAAGCAAGAAAGTCATATAACGAATGCCGCAAACTTCTTGGATCAACTTTAATAGTAGCGCTACTCTAATTTTAGGTGTCATTTGAATAGTGAAAAGGAGTATTCAATACCAACTCGCTTTGTTTAAACCTTTATATTTACTCATGAATGATATCAACTTGTTTGAAGAATAATTTATTCTTTTTAATTAGAGCTTAGAGAACTAATGAAGAAAGCTATTAAAAAAATTATAAAAAAGGGTTTTAGTCTATTACCAATGGGTTTAAAACTTTCGCTCGGTAAAATGGCGCGAAAGAATGATGCCTTGCGACTACTTTTACAAAGTCAAAATATTATTGGAAAGTTCACCGTAGCTGTAGCGGGTAATCAGTTTATAATTGATAGCAAAGGAGGATTGATTGAAAATAGTATTTTTTGGAATGGCTTATTTAAAAAATGGGAATGCGATGTAGGTTGGCTTTGGATTCAATTGTCCAAATGTTCAAATACTGCTATGGACATTGGAGCAAATATTGGTATTTATAGTTTGGTATATAAGTCAGTGAATGAAGGAGGAAAAGTAGTAGCCTTTGAACCATCAATACACCATTTTCCAAATTTAGTAGCAAACAACAACATAAACGGCTTTGATATCGATTGTCAGCAAATGGCCATATCTAATTTTACGGGGGAGCAAACATTTTATGATTTACCACATGAAAATTCTAATACGGCATCACTTTCTCCCGACAAAATGAAAAATTGGTCAGGCTACGAGGGCGAAATGAATGAATACGTTGTTCACACCATAACGCTAGCGGATTTAATTGATGATCAAAACTTAGCCTCATTAGATTTGTTGAAAATTGATGTCGAATTGCACGAGCCAGAAGTTTTGGAAGGCCTAGGAGATTACTTGATCCAATATAAACCCGTTGTAATCATTGAGGTCTTAACAAATGAAATAGCGAATAAACTTAATGATTTAGTGCCTTTAGACCAATTCGAGTTATTTCATTTAAGCAAGGCTGGTTTTGGAACGCAAGTTCAATCTTTTACTATAGAATCGAACAATAATTCAAAATGGGAATGGAATTTCGTTTTTTTTCATAAAAGTTTGACGGAAAAAATAAAGTCGGCTACGACTTTATACAATGAGTAACCTACTTTCCATTACAAAATCGAATTTACCCATAAGTAATCGTAAAAACACCTTTATAATCAAGACTAATTATTACATTTAGCTTACGCTAGAACTTAATTAAATGTACAATGGAAGAGGATACTAAATTGCAAGCCGGTGACCTAATGCTGTTAATCGAGAACTTCCCAATCAACTATGAAAAAAGATTGAATACCACCCAGTCTGAGCGGTCATGCATAGAAGGGAAAATTAAATGGCAATTGTTTGCTGAGAGATTACGAGTGCAAAATGCAAGGAAAGAAGGAAAGACGGATAGTACCCTTGATACTTGTAAAAAAATAGTTCGTTTAAAGTAACTACTTCCCAATACAAAAATTTGCAAAGATATTTCCCAACAGATCATCGTTGGTAATTTCGCCAGTAATCTCACCGAAGTAGTACAATGCCTGACGGATGTCAATTGCCATTAGATCGCCACTTAAGCCAGCGTCTATGCCTTCCTGCACCTTTAAGATCTCTTCTAAGGCTTTTAGCAGGGCATCGTAGTGTCTAGAGTTGGTCACGATGGTTTCGTTGTTTCTTAGCGCACCCGTATTCACAAAGTCGAGTATGGTGGTCTTTAATTGTTCTACCCCTTGGCCTGTTTTAGCACTTATCGAGATGAGATTAGGAATAGTAGTTTGTAGGTGGGTTGTTTGCTCTTCTGAAACACGATCCGCTTTATTGGCAATGATGACCAATTGTTTCTGCGGAAAACGATTCTTGATCTTTTCAATTTCGTGTTTTAGATTTTGAACAGCCTCCTCGTTGACTGAATACTGCTCACTGTCTACTAATAGAACCACCACCTGTGCGGCCTCCATTTTTTCAAAGGTTTTTTTTATTCCTAAACCTTCAATAGTATCCGTTGTTTCTCGAATTCCAGCCGTATCGATAAAACGAAAGCCAATCCCGCCAATACTAATTTCATCTTCAATGGTATCTCTTGTGGTTCCAGCAATGTCGCTTACTATAGCACGTTCCTCATTTAACAGGGAATTTAAAAGAGTCGATTTCCCAACATTAGGTTCTCCTACAATGGCAACCGGGATTCCATTTTTTAGGACGTTACCAGTGGCGAACGAATCGATAAGTCGTTTTAAGACTTGGGTGATGCGGGTAATTAATTTCTGAAATTCCTCTCTATTGGCAAATTCTACGTCTTCTTCAGCGAAATCCAATTCCAGCTCAATGAGCGAAGCAAAATTAAGCAGCTCTTCGCGCAACAATTTTATTTCCGAAGAAAACCCTCCACGCATTTGTTGAATGGCCAGTTGATGACTGGCAGCGCTATCGCTCGCAATCAAATCGGCCACCGCTTCTGCCTGACTCAAATCCATTTTGCCATTCAGAAAGGCCCGCAAGGTAAACTCGCCCGCTTGGGCCATTCGACATCCATTCCGAAGACATAATTGGATGATTTCTTGCTGAATGTAATTACTTCCATGACAGGAAAATTCAACCACGTTTTCACCCGTATAGCTATTCGGATTTTTAAAAATGGTTGCGAGTACTTCATCTACCACGCGCGTACCCTCTTTGATATGCCCAAGATGCACGGTATGCGTTTTTTGATCCTTCAAAATTTTGCCCGAAATCGAGGTGAACAATTCTGAAGCAATAGATAGTGCCTCAGAACCAGAAAGTCGAATAACGGCAATAGCACCAGCACCAGCAGGTGTCGCCAAGGCAACTATGGTATCATCATGTGTCATGGGCGCAAAGGTACAAATTTATGTCGCTAACCAAACCGAAGAGGACTC
>Ga0316204_10011301_pt1 | contig 11211 bp, 12 predicted proteins | sample 6monrhotite_MG_2_FD_205661 | JGI IMG/M metagenome (GOLD analysis project Ga0316204, IMG submission 205661) | Microbial mat bacterial communities from mineral coupon in-situ incubated in ocean water Damariscotta River, Maine, United States -... | ecosystem: Environmental > Aquatic > Marine >...
GCAAGGTCTTGCCTCCTGATGTCGCCTTGCGGCGAGGCATCTGACGTCGCAACACCCTCTCGCGTGTGACGCTGGGACGTCGCGTTCCTCAGAGGTACGTATTCGATGTTGGCGCGCGCCATGCGGCGCGTGCTGGAGAAAGGTGGGGGCTTACTGAGAGGGTGGAGATGCGGTGCGGTCTGGCTGGAAGAGGGGGGGCACAGGGGGGATGCCCTAGCCCCGTCAGGGGGCAGGAGACCTTCAGAGACAGCGACTCAGCCAACGGGCTGCGAGCACACCCCCACTCTGGTGATCGGAGCTGTCGCGCTCCGCGCTCAGAGCTCTCTTCGTTCGTGGGGGGTGGGGGCTGGAGTTGGGGGCTGCGTCGATGTGAGCTCACCAAAACTCTCACCTCATTCGTAGGAGGTGTGACTCGTCACCGGCTGCACCTGAGCAGGCCCCGAATCCACGACAGGCTCCAGGACTACAGCAGGCTCCGGCACCGTCACCCCGCCCATGATCACCTCCATCGGCATCGCCGGCTTCCCCATCATGACGAACTCAGGCTCAACCACCGCCTCGATCTCCCCCATCTCCACAACGGGCTCGTAGGCCACATCTCCCATCATGACGACCGGCTCAGCCTCCTCCACAAGAGACTTCAACGTCTCCAGAGCCAGCTCAATCAACCCCGGCTCACCCCCACCCTCCGACGGGCGCCCAGCAGTCGACGCCAGCACAGGCCCCCCCGCCACCAGCACAAGCCCCAGCCCGATCCGCAGCCCATTGCGAAGCCCACGCTCCAACATCGACGGCGGCACCGAGCCCACTCCCACCGCCGGTCTGTGACGAATCACCCCATCCGCCCCGCGGGTGTACCGCACACACAGACCCTTCTCACGCTCCAACAGCGCGGTCGCCTCCCCCTCGCTCATCGCCGAGAGGTCATGCACGGACTTCTCACAGCTCGAACAGAAGCGAGAGGCACCCTGTTCATCCATACCGTCCCAGTCAGCGTTGCAAGGCTCGGCGATGTGGAGATGGTCAGCGTTCATCAGGGCTCCCTCAGCATGGTCACGTCCCCGGAACGCCCTCCCCCCCGGCGGCCTTACACACCACCACCGACAAAACCGAACCACACTCCACGAGCCTCACTCAGCAGCGCTCCGCGAGCGGCAGCTCCTGGCAGGCGCGCTCACGGGCCTCCTCCACCTCGGTGATCGCCTCCGTCGAGAGATCCGCCTCCCCCCTCGTCGGCATCGCGCCGGGCAGCCTCAGCTCCCAGCGCCAGCGCCCGGACGCCCTGCGCCACACCCGCCCGATGGTCTCTCCGTTCTCCACCAACTGCCAGAACCCCATATCTGAGGTCCACCGCTGCTGTTCCATCCACCACGCTCCCGGCCTCCCGGCCACATGAACAAACGTTCAGTACACGTTGATAGCTGAACATATGTTCACAAGCCCTGTCAACCAGGCGTGTCCCCTCATCGCATCAGGTCGCCATGGCGAGCAGCGAGCAGCAGCCCCCGCAGTGCCTGCTCTGCTACCCGAGGAGCAGCACGGCGGTCGTGCTGACGACTGCCCAGATACCGGCGCTCACCGATCCCCAGCCCAGCGAGGCCTGGAGGGCTTCGTCGACCTCCTTGTCGCCGATGATGACTCCAAAGCCCCACGTGAGGAGCGTCATCACCGCTCCAATTGCCAGCGTCGTCGCGACGATCATGCCCGAGGTCATTGCTCTCTCCTGGTGTACAGCGAAGCATTCGCTGCACCGTCTGTCTTTCTTTCACGCGTGAGAGAAGAGAAAGTTCCCTCACTCGCCAAGACAGGTAGATTGTCCCCCTGGTTGAGCTGGCAGGAGAGCCCGTGTCCGAGCGCACCCGACCGTGGATACTGGAGGATGAAGAAGAGATCCTCGCGACCCCGGTGTTCACCCTCCACCGGCGCAGCCGCCGCTCCGCGGTCACGCCCACCCGGCGGGGTGACTTCTACGTGATGGAGTGTCCGGACTGGGTCAACGTCATCGCCATGACCGACCGGGACGAGGTGGTGCTCGTCGAGCAGTACCGACAGGGCTCGGACACCGTCACCCTGGAGCTGCCCGGCGGCATGATGGATCCCGGCGAGTCCCCGCTCGCGGCGGCCCGGCGCGAGCTCCAGGAGGAGACCGGCTACATCGGCGGTGAGGGTGCCCTCATCGGCGCGACGCACCCGAACCCCGCGCTCCAGGCCAACCGCTGCCACACCGCGCTCTTGTGGGGGGTCAAGGCGACCGGGCTTCAGAACCTCGACCCCAACGAGGAGATCGTCGTGCGGCGGGTCGCCCTGGACCTGATCCCCGCGCTGATCAGCGACGGCGTCATCACCCACGCCCTCGTCGTCTCCGCCTTCTACTACCTCTCCACGCTCTCCGACCGGTGAGCGCCCTCGCGGGCCTGCCGTCGGCGCTGCTGGCGCTGGTGTCCGAGGCCGCCCCCGTGGAGCCACCCGCGGAGCCACGCTCCGACTGCGCCCGCTGTCCGATGGCCGCCGCCCCCGGGACCGCGCTCAGTCGAGCTCGTCCCTTCCTGCACGACGCCCGCTGCTGCACCTACCACCCCCGCCTCCCCAACTTCCTGGTGGGGAGCGCCCTCAGGCGGGGCGGTCCTGGCGCGGAGCGGTTGATGGCCAGGCTCGCCTCGCCGGAGGGAGTGGGCGCCATGGGCGTCGACCAGCCCGAGGCCCAGGCCCGCGCCTATCGGGAGCGCGCGCCCTCCGCGTTTGGCCGCGATCGAAGCCTCCGCTGCCCCTACTGGGTGGGCGGAGAGCACGCCTGTGGGATCTGGGAGGATCGGGGGGCGGTCTGTCGCTCCTGGCACTGCCTCCACGTCGACGGCCGGCGGGGGCGCGCCCTCTGGGGAACACTTCAGGAAGCCCTGGAGGTCGCGGAGTACCTGCTCGCCAGCGACTGCGTCACCGCGGGCCAGCCGCCCACCGGCGAGGCCCCGGATGACTGGGCGGCGTGGTACCGCTGGTGCGCGGAGCGCGTCGCGACCCTCCCGCGCGCCGACGCCCTGGCGCTGGCGACGCCGCTGCTGGATCGCCGCCTGACGGCGCTGGCCGATGCCCGGGCGGAGCACCTCGCGCCGCTGCCTGAGCGCGTCGGTCCCATGGTGCGCGCCTTCCGACCGGAGGGTGAGGGCGTGGTGCTGAGCGCCGACTCCGACCTGGACACGCTGACATTCCCCGCCGCGATCTTCCAGCTCATCTCACGACTCGACGGCCGGCCCTGGCGCCAGGCGCTCGCTGAAGCGCAGGAGGTGCTCGCCGATCTCAACGCCGCCCCCTTGCCCCCGGACGTCGTCGAGCGGCTGTGGCGTGCCGGCCTGCTGGAGCCGCGTGAGCCCGGAGCCACCACGCCCGCCGTGCGAATCCGCCGCGGCGACGACGAGCGCACCTATGAGACCCTGCCGCGCCTGAACGCGCTCAACCCCACCCCCGGACGTGTCGAAGACTGAGAGGAGCCCGACACAGGTCGGTCAGCAGGGGATGATGAGCGCCAACAAACCTAAAGGACTGCTTGGACCTTCGACGCTTGCCCGCCGGCTCGCGCTCACGCTGGGCGCGATCCTGCTCGTCGGCAACACGCTGGTGCTCTATCAGCTCTACCACTGGGCCCGCGCGGACATCATCGCCAACGAGCACCGCCGCCTGACCTCCCTCGCCATCGTCTTCTCTCAGCAGATCGACGCTGAGGTGCATGAGGCGTTGGCGGAGACTCACCCCGCGCAGGACGAGCTCCAGAGCTGGGACGCCCTGCCGGAGGAGGGACAGCGGATCCATCGCGCGCTCTTCGAGGGGGCGTCGGGGCTGAAGCTGCCGGTGCCGCTCCGCACGCTGCGTATGCGAGAGGCCCACGCCTCCCGCGTGGCCGCGCACCCCGATCAGCCGCACCCCGAGGCGCTGGAGCTGATCTTCACCAGCGAGGCCACCCCCTCCTGGCGGACACCGGTGACCTACACACCGGAGATGCGAGCGGCTGTCCTGGACGGCGACGTGGTGGCCACGGACTTCTACGAGAACGAGGCCGGCTCCTGGATGTCGGTCTACCAGCCACTGCTGGACGCGAGCGGCAGCCCCAAAGCGGTGCTCATCGTGGACGCGCCGCTGGATCCGCTGATCGCGGATCTGACCTCCAAGTTCATCCACAAGCTGATCTCGCTGCTGGGGATCTCCTGCGGCGTCTTCGCTGGCGCGCTGGCGATCGCTCAGCGCTACGGCCGCGACCTTCACCACCTCGAGCACGCCGTCGAGCTGCTGAGCGAGGGCGACATCAGCGCGCCTGTCGAGGCCGAGAGCGCAGGCGAGATGAAGCACATCGCCGACGGCCTGGAGCGCGCGCGCAAGAACATGGCCGGCCGTCTCCAGGCCATGAACGAGGCCACAGAGGACCTCCAGCAGCGCCTGGAGCAGATGAAGGGCCGCATAGATCCCCAGGTGCTGAAGCGCCAGGAGCAGCTCCGCGAGCTCGACGACGATCTGAACCTGACCGTCCGAGTAGGCGGGCGGGAGATCCTCGGCTGTCAGCTCACGGACCTGAGCTACGACGAGATGGCCCTGCGCTGCCCGGAGGACCAGGACATCACCCTGGCACGCGGCACGCCGCTCTCGGTCCGCATCCTCCTCCAGGGGCACCCGACCGTGGAGGCTCGCGCGTCGGTCGCGCGGCGCTGGGAGGTCGACGATCGCATCGAGTACACCCTGAAGCTCGACACCCCGCTGAACCGCGCCGGCGATCTACCCGGGCCGCTAGCGCAGGTGGTCAACACCCGCGCCGCCGCCCGGGTCCAGCCGAGCGACGACGCCCCCGTGCTGGTCCGCATCATCGGCATCGACAACCAGCCGCTCTCCAACCTCACCCAGGTCGGCGACGTCTCCGAGTTCGGGCTGGGGGTGAGCGTCAAGCAGCGGCCGGAGGTCGCGGTGACCTGGGGAACGCGGGTGAAGCTGGCCATCGAGCTGCCCAAGATGGACGATCCCATCGAGATCGAGGGCGACATCCGCAACATCGACGCGACCGACGACGGCAGCCGCCTCGGCATCGCCTACGATCGGGAGTGCGACACCTTCAAGAAGCTGAAGCCGCGCCTCAAGGGGTACATCCGCAAGCGGGAGCGCGAGCTGAAGAAGCTCATGGCCGCGCAGGACGCCGCCACCGAAGAAGAGGCCGCCTGATAACGCGGCTGTGAAGCGCTCCCGGCCGGGTTCAGATCGCGACCTCGCTCAGGCAGAGCCGGATCCGGCCCCTGCGGACCTCGATGCAGCGCGGGTCGAAGCCCGTCTGCGTCAGCTCCCGCCGCAGCCGATGCACCAGCACGTTCACCCGGTTGCGGTGCCCCTTGGCGGCCCCGGCCCGGCCCCAGACCCCGCGGAAGACCTCGTCCCGTGAGCACCAGCCCTGCTCGTCCAGCGACTTGAACGAGGTGCGGTCCTTCAGCAGGCGCTCCGAGAGCAGGAAGAGCAGGTCGCCCCGGATCCCAGGCGGGATATCACAGGTCTGCCCGGGGTCGTAGAGCTTCTCGAAGGTCGCCTGATGCCCGCGCTCGCCGTCCAGCGTGACCGAGAGGCGGTAGGGGTAGGTCGGGCTGTCGGAGGTGTGCCAGTAGGGGTGCTCGGAGCTGCTCAGCTTGAAGCGGCGGCCCTCGACCTGGAAGTAGTCACCGCCGACCAGCATCTCCGATGATCCGTCCCGCTCCAGGATGACCCCGCCGGGCACGCACTGGAGCGCCGCGGCCACCTCGGGCCCGGAGTCCAGCCGGAAGCTCGCGGTCTCGGAGGAGCCGATAAGAAAGGCGGGGGGGCGAATCGGGATGCGCAGCCCCGCGTCGAGGACCTCGATGATCAGATCGGAGGTCGGCTCCTCCAAGATGGTGACCGACACCCGGAACGCCACCGCCGGCCCCACGCGCAGCAGGTCACCGTCGGCCAGCTCCGCGGTCTCGAAGAGGCGGCGGCCGTTCAGGAAGGTTCCGTTGCTGCTCCCCAGATCCCTCACCAGCAGCCGGGAGGCGTCCGTCTGCAGGAGCGCGTGCTGCCAGGACACCATTGGATCCGGCACCACCAGATCGCTCTCATGACCGCGGCCGATCACAAAAGGGAACTGAGCGACCGGCACTGAGAGCGCAAGGTCCCCCTCTTTGGCGGGAAAGAGCTCGATACGCAACGGCATAGACCGAAGCATAGCCGGTTGCTCAGCCAGCCACCCACCAGCTCATCAGACAGAGCATCGTGACTACAAAACCGATGTCCACCAACCAGAGCCCGGCCGGCCTGCGGATGCTGTCTTGTTGCATTGGCACTTCCATCGCTCACCCCTTGCTCGGAACCCACTCATAGAGTGACACGGGTCGCGGGAAGCGATCACTCTCAGCACGCTATTCCCGCTCGCCGCGAATCAAGGTCAGGTGGAAGCCGTGGGGCGTGCTCTTCTCGACGGGCTCGGGGCGCTCGACGGGCTCGACCTTCGACTTCTCTCGTAGAATGGGCTCCGCGCTCTTCCTGGGAGGCTCCTCGGCATCACCGGGAGTGCTGATCATCAGCGTATAGGCGCGGGGGTCACCCTTTCGCGGCGTCAGCCGCATCTCCGCCTCTCCCTGCCGGGCGATGCGCAGGCCGCCGGGCTGACGCATCAGCTCGGGCAGCTCCAGGGTATAGGCGCGGGTCGCCTCTTTGAGCGACTCCTCGAGGCTCTTGCCCTTTCCGTAGAGGGCGCTGGCCAGCATCCAGATTCGACTGAATTCTTCGTCAGTCAGCGAGAATGAACGATCCATGTTCATTGATCGGCCGCGGCGGTCTCGAGTTGAATCGAAAAAATCCTCAACTCAGCGGCCCGATGACCGTAGGAGCAAGGGCCACTCGCACCCGGCGCGCCTCTTCCAGGCAGACTTCAGACAGATACAGACTCCATATGAGGCGCGCCGGGTGTGTGGGTGACCTCCCCTCAGAAGGTCACCGGCAGTGACGTCAGCCCCCGGGTGAAGCAGGACCGGTGGCGATGCGCCTCACCAGCCAGCGCCAGGTTGGGCAGCCGCCGCAGGATCTCCTCCAGCAGCACCCGCACCTCCATACGCGCCAGCGCCGCGCCCATGCAGTAGTGCTTGCCGATGCCGAAGGACAGCGCCGGCTTGGGGAACTCCCGCCGGATGTCGAACACCTGCGGCTTGTCGAAGACCCGGGGATCCCGGTTGGCCGCCGGGTAGAGCATCACGACCTGATCGCCCTCCTTCATGGTGCGGCCGTGCATCTCGTGGTCCCTCGTGAGCGTGCGCGCCATGCGCACGAAGGGCGTGGCCCAGCGGATGATCTCCTCCACCGCCCCGCCGATGCTCTCCGGGTGTTCCCGCAGCCACGCCCACTGATCCGGGTGCTTCAGCAGCTCCATCATGCCGAGCGCGATGGCGTTGCGGGTGGTCTCGCTGCCGCCGACCAGCAGCAGGTTGTGCTCCCAGAGGATCTTCTCTTCGCTCAGCCGCTGGCCGTCGATCTCGGCGGTCAGCCAGATGCTCAGCAGATCATCACCGGGGTTCTCCGTGCGCTCCTCCACCAGGTTCTCGTGGAACTCGCAGAAGTAGTCGAAGGCCTCCAGCACGTCCTCGGTGATGTGGTCCGGGCCGCAGCCCCCCATGGTGAAGATGTCCGCCCAGCCGAGCACCTCCTCGTCGATCTCCGGCGGGTAGCCGAGCATCTCGCCGATGACGCGCATCGGCAGCGGGGTCGCCAGATCCTTCACCAGATCACAGGCCCCCGCCTCCTCGACCTTGTCGATCAGATCGGCGGCGATCTGCCGGATGCTCCCCTCCATACCGGCGATGCGACGGGGCGTGAAGCCCTTGGAGACCAGGGCCCGCTGGATGGTGTGATCCTGACCGTCGAGGTTGATCATCGCCTCGTCGGGCCAGACGCCGACGGGGATCAGCGGCACCACCCCCATCCCGGAGCAGAAGATGTCGGTGTTCATGGAGATGAAGACCACATCCTCGTAGCGGGAGACAGCCCAGAGGCCGTTGTTGGGATCCTGGTACAGCGGCTGGTTGTCTCGGAGCCAGGTGTAGAAGGGCTCGGGCTCGAAGGTGTGGGTGTCCAGACTCATGAGGTCGGTCTGCGAGAAGTCCATGCTGTCTCCGGTTGCCTGTAGAACGCGTTCTATAATAGAACACGTTCTACACCCCGGAGCAGCCCCCATGAAGACCGATCTCTGCCGACGCCTCGACATCTCGGTGCCTCTCTTCGCCTTCACCCGCAGCCCGGAGGTCGTGGTGGAGGTGTGCAAGGCCGGCGGCATGGGCGTGCTGGGGGCAATCGCCACCAGCGACGAGGAGCTGGCGGCGAAGCTCGACTGGATCGACGCCCACGTCGGCGGGCGGTCCTACGGCGTGGACGTGGTGATCCCCGCGGGTCACGTCGGCGGCAGCGGGGCGATGGGCAGCGTGGCCGATCTGCAGGCCATGCTCCCCCCGGCGCATCGGGAGTTTGTGGACACCCTGCTCGCCCGCCACGGCGTGCCCCCGCTGCCCGAGGCGGTCACCACCCACGAGGCGCTGCAGACCTGGACCGACAAGGTGAGCCGCCGGCAGGTGGAGATCGCCCTGAAGCACCCGATCAAGCTCATCGCCAACGCGCTCGGCGCCCCGCCGCTGGACGTCATCGAGGCGGCCCACGCGGCGGGCTGTCTGGTCGCGGCGCTCGCTGGCAGCGTGCGGCACGCCCGCAAGCAGGCCGACGGCGGGGTCGACATCATCGTGGCCCAGGGCACGGAGGCCGGCGGCCACTGCGGGGAGATCTCCACCTTCGTGCTCACCCCGGCGGTGGTGGACGCTGTGGGCGACACCCCGGTGCTGACGGCGGGCGGCGTGGGCACCGGCCGGCAGATGGCCGCGGCGCTGGCGCTGGGCGCGCAGGGGGTCTGGACCGGCTCCATCTGGCTCACCACCGCGGAGGCCGACACGGCGCCGGTGCTGAAGGATAAGCTCGTCGCCGCCGGCTACCGGGACACGGTCCGCTCCAGGGCCATCAGCGGAAAGCCGGCCCGGCAGCTCAAGACCGCCTGGTCCGATGCCTGGTCGGATCCGGACGGCCCGGGGCCCCTGCCCATGCCGCTGCAGTTCATGCTCACCGCCGAGGCGGTGGCCCGCATCCACCACCACGCGGATCAGGGCAACGACAACCCGCTGCTCACGAGCCCGGTGGGCCAGATCGTGGGCCGGATGAACGCTATTCGGCCCGCCCGGGAGGTCGCCGACGAGCTGATCAGCGGCTGCGCGGCGACGCTCGCCGGCCTGCGTCAGCTGGGGTGAGCCCGCCCCCGGGTGTCGCGTCAGGGTTAAGCCTGCGCCATGGATCCTGTTGAACAGACGAGACGCTGGGTGTGGGCGGTTGTGGTCGGACTCGACCTCTGCCCCTTCGCCGCCGCCCCCATGAGCGACGACACCGTCCGCTTCTCCCTGAGCCGGGGGGCGGATCTCCCGGAGGTCCTGGCGGAGGTGCTGGATGAGGCCGAGGGCATGCTGGCGCCGGGCGGTCCCCGCACGACGCTGCTGGTCATCCCCCAGGACTTCGAGGGGGGTGAGGGCCTCGTGAGCTTTGAGGATCTGCTGGAGGCCGCGGCCATCGCCGAGGCGCTGCTGGCGGAGCGCGGGCTCTCCGAGGCGCTGCAGATCATCGCCTTCCACCCGGACTGGCAGCCGGAGGGCGCCGACGCGGACGATCCCGCCAACGCCACCAACCGCTCGCCCTACCCCACCCTGCACCTGCTGCGGAACGCGGACGTGGACCTCGCCGAGCGCACCCACCCGGACGTCGCCGGCATCCCCGACCGCAACGTGACGCTGCTGCGCGAGCTGGGCCTGGACGCCGTCGCGGCCCTCACAGCTCCCGGCGCCCCTTCACCGTGAGCACCGCCGATCCGTTGCCGTCCAGATCCCAGATCTGGACCTGGAAGCTGTAGTCCGGAGCGTCGGCGCAGGAGACCCCGCTGGTGTCCTCGCGGAAGGAGGTGTGGCAGAGCCCCTCCTCGTCACAGACCATGGGGAAGATGCGCTGCTCAACCCCTTGGGTGTTGGGCAGCCAGGCGCTGCCGTCGTCCAGGTTGAGCGGGCCCTGTGGGTCCTCGGCGTCGCAGGACACCAGCCACTGGTAGTAGGCGTCGCCGGTCTGGTGCAGGTAGCACCACGCGTCGCAGGCGCGCAGCGTCGGCGCACCCGCCGAGAGGCCGCCGCCGCCGGTGCTGCTCACCGACGCCACCTTGTCGCCGCAGGCCATCAGCCCGACCAACATCAACATCGATATCAACCTCACTATCGACCTCACTGGCTCACCCCCCGATACAGAAAGACCGCGCCGGCGTTGGTGCCGCCTTCGTCCTGAGCCTGCCCGCCGATCACAAGCTCCGGCAGGCCGTCACCGTCCGCGTCGCCGCCGCCCGAGGCGGTCTCCCCGAGCCCGATCGCGTCGTGGCTCGTGAGCGGCACGCCGATCGCGTCGAGGGACCAGGCGCCCACCTCGGGGGCGAGCACGACGAGCACCCGCCCGTACTCGGACTCCCCGGGGGCGCCGACGGCGAGATCGAGCCAGCCGTCCCCGTCGAGATCGCCGGTGCCAGCGACCGCGAAGCCCGCCTGATCGCCCTCGGTGTCGCTGGTGAACACCCCCGCGGCGTCCCCCAGATCCAGCACGCCGCTGCCGCCGCCCAGCACGAGGTAGGCCGCGCCGGCGCCCGGCGCGCCCACCAGCAGGTCGTCCAGGCCGTCGCCGTCGATGTCCCCGGCGCCCGCCACCGCGGTGCCCGCCAGATCGCCCTCGGCCTCCCCCTGGAGCCAACGATCGGCGTCGTCCGCCGACGTGGTCCCGCTCCAGGCGCCGCCCTGGTAGATCCAGACCGCGCCGAAGCCCCCCGCCTCCTCGGGGGCGCCCACGGCGAGATCCCGCAGGCCGTCGCCGTCCATGTCTCCGGCGCCGGCGACGGACCACCCGGCCCAGGACTGCTCGGTGCCCTCAAACGCGGCCTCACCGTCCAGGGCGATGTCTCCGGAGACCGGCCCGTACACAAGGTAGGCCGCGCCCGCGTTGCTGCCGGCCCCGTCGCTGGCGTAGGCCCCGATGAACAGGTCGTCGTGACCGTCGCCGTCCACGTCCCCGGCCCCGCTGACCGCCCGCCCGGCGCCGTCGGCGCTCTCAGCGCCCAGCAGGGTCGCCTCG
>Ga0316204_10011302_pt1 | contig 11210 bp, 11 predicted proteins | sample 6monrhotite_MG_2_FD_205661 | JGI IMG/M metagenome (GOLD analysis project Ga0316204, IMG submission 205661) | Microbial mat bacterial communities from mineral coupon in-situ incubated in ocean water Damariscotta River, Maine, United States -... | ecosystem: Environmental > Aquatic > Marine >...
TACACTGTTACCAGCGCACCGAATGAAGGAACGGTATTTACGCTGCTTATTCCACGCGATTGCAGTTAAACAATACCGACATTAATTTGTATAAATTAGCATGATATTGAGTATGCAAATTAAAAAAACTGAGGTAAATAATGATCAATGAGTAGTAATGCAAAAAGCAGCATCAAATAAATTATTGAATAACCAAAAGTTCTAATAGGTATAGAGTCATCTTTTCCTGACTGCATACGGATTGCGTAGTAAAGGAAAATAACGTTTAAAATAATCACCCCCACCAAATACACCACTCCACTCATACGTACCGCAAATGGCATTAAGGTCACCGCTACCATAATAATGGTGTAGAGCAATACTTGCAGACGTGTAAATTCTACACCATGAGTTACAGGTAACATGGGGACATCAGCTTTAGCGTATTCTTCCTTACGATGAATTGCGAGCGCCCAGAAGTGAGGTGGCGTCCAAGCAAAGATAATTAAAAATAACAGTAAACTATTTGGATCGATTGTTCCAGTAACGGCGGTCCAACCTAATACCGGTGGTGCCGCTCCAGCTGCACCACCAATAACAATATTTTGTGGCGTGGCATGCTTGAGGTACATTGTGTAAATCACCGCATAGCCAATGAGTGACAAAAAGGTTAACCAAGCAGTTAAGCCATTGACTAAGAAAGTTAGTATCACCATTGCCACAACGCCCAGTAGAATGGCAAAAGTAAGCGCTTGAGAGTTCGAAACATTCCCTTTAGGCAACGGGCGATTTTCTGTTCGACGCATATCTTTATCTATTTTTTGATCAACCACCTGGTTAATCGCAGCCGCGGACGCAGCCGCTAGCCCAATACCAATAGTGCCGAACACAAGCGGTTGCCATGGCACCATTCCTGGTGTGGCCAAAAACATACCAATTACCGCTGTAAACACAAGAAGCATAACAACGCGTGGTTTACACAACTCATAAAAATCATTACAGGTTGTTAAAAATCCGATTGTTTTTGTTGTATTATTTTTCGTTGTTGTTTCCATCTTATATGTACTTTTATTGTTGTTTACTAACTTAATAATTGACCGTTAGAAACGTTATTATTAATAGTGCTAGCTAACCATTATGCGCTACCACAACATTTATTGGTAATGAAAATCACACATTTGTAATTCCTAAAATACGCAGTAATATCACTACAGCTAATAAGGCTTTACTTGACTCACAAACTAACAATAACCAAACATGCTGCAGCAAGTGCCGCTTTAAAATATTGTAATTTATCCAATACGAGATACTTTTAATAATAATGTCATGTCTTTGATAAGACCTTTTGCATCAAAGTCTTTTTCATAAGACATCATTAAATTGCCAAATGGATCTACTAAATATAAACGGTGCGCAGTTATTGCCTCAGTTTTATTGTCGAGTTTAAATTGTTCAAGAACTGCTTTTATATTTTTATTGCTACCTGAAACGACTTCTAATCCCGGATGTTCTTTTAGTATGCTGGTAAGTGATTGCTGAGCTTTACCTGCGGTCGATATATATAAACGTTTGATTCTTAAGTGTTCGCCACGTTGTGCTAAACGACTTTGGCGCATTTTGTACAATACATCTGCGCACTCTTTTTTACACTCAGCATCACCGATATAAACCATAACCCATGTTTTATGCATATCAGAGAACTTATACTCTTTACCCGAAGCAGATAGTAGACTCACATCTTTTAATGGTCTTGCGGGTATAACTAAATCACCATGGTTCTTTGTTTGAACTGGTCCGCCTTCAGGCACAGTGTTATACATAATAATGGCAATAATAATAGGCGTCACAAAAAAAGCGATAACCAATAATAATTGTTGCCGACCTTTATTTTTATCAACTTCCATCTTCTAACTCTCTTTGATCATTTTTTAAATTAACAACAATATAAATAATGACTAATGCCAGAGCCAATGAAAACCATTGCACTGCATAGCTAATACTTTTTTCAGGCTGAGAGACAACTGGCTTCCAATCTCTTACATAACCACTACTATCAGATTCGTCTAATAAAAAAATATAGGGTAATAATTTCAAATTTGCTTTTTCTTCTATATCAGCAACATTAATCCATTGAATTAATGCTGGCCATCCTTCATTACTTTGAAATTGCCCACCTAATGTAAATGTCTTGCTGCTTAAAATTTTAACTTTGCCAGATAATTTCAATAAATCGGTTGGCGTTGTAATTTCAGGCAAAGCAGAACGATCTGCTTTTATCGGTACCCAACCCCGGTTAATTAAAATACTGTACTCAGTATTTTTTAATTTAAAAGGCGTTATAACCTGCACACCTGTTTTTCCCTGATGTATTTTATTATCAAGAAATAATTGTTTTTGATTGTTATATTGCCCTTCAACCTGAGCAATACGGTAGTTTGATTTTTCATCAATCTCGATATTGCCATCAATTTTTAATGGCCCCAATTCATTTTGCTGTTTAAATAAAACGATTAGCTCTTTTTTTTCTTCAGCGCGATCCAATTGCCAAAACCCCAAGCGCAGCAATATTGGTAATATCAACAACGTCACGATAGTGGGTATTAAACCCGGTTTAAATGTCTTATTTGCTATTCTCATTACAACGTTTTATGTCACTTATTTGTTATACTTAACATATAAATATAAGGGGTAAATCACCGTGTTTAAAATTGCTATTATTACAATACTACTATTTATTATTTATACTTTAGGCGTTGCCTTATTTGCATTTGGTGGCAAAGATCGCCAGTCTGACAAAATGCTTAAAGCACTCACCTTTCGTATTGCACTCTCAATTGGCTTAATTATTGTATTAATGCTCGGTGCAGAGTTTGGACTTATTTCACCACATGGAATCTAAATAAGCTATTTGATTTTTTTTATAGCTAGAATAAATGAAATTGTAATTTTCTTCACCCAATAAAAAAGGCGCTGTCAAAAACAGCGCCTTTTTTAGTTACACATTATTTATAGCCAATAAACCACTACAAATAAACCTAACCAAACAACATCAACAAAATGCCAATACCAAGCGGCTGCTTCAAAGGCAAAATGATGTTTCTCTGAAAAATGTCCTTTAATCGAACGAATCAACATCACTAATAACATAATGGCACCAATCGTGACATGTAAGCCATGAAAGCCGGTTAACATGAAAAAGGTTGAACCATATATTCCTGATGCTAAGGTCAAATTCAAATCTTGATAAGCATGAATATATTCGTAAGCTTGTAACGCAACAAAGACTAAACCTAACGCAACGGTAAGGAATAAACCCATAATAAGTTGCGTGCGATTTTCCTTTTTCAACCCCCAATGAGCCCACGTCAACGTCAACCCAGAAGTTAAAAGGATTAATGTGTTATAAAAAGGTATTCCCCATGCGCCAATTACGCTTGCAGGTTTATCATAGCCTTCACCTGGTGTGTTTATCATTGGCCATTCAAAAGTAAAGTCTGACCATAATAAAACATTTGTCATCGCATTATTACCTTCACCTGATAACCACGGACCAGATAACTGGCGCGCATAGAATAATGCGCCGAAGAATGCTGCGAAAAACATAACCTCTGAGAAGATAAACCACATCATTCCCATGCGGAAAGATGTATCAACTTGCGCATCATATTTACCTGCTTCGCTTTCGTCGATTACCTGACCAAACCAACCAAATAACATATATGCCATAATAAGGAAGCCTACATACATAATAGTCATGTTTCCCAATTGACCATCTGTACCACTCGTTAATGAGTATGCAAAACCACCTGTTGTTAAAAACAATCCTATTGAACCAACCAAAGGCCATTTACTTGGCTCAGGAAGATAATAACTGCCTTCTGCGTGTGACATGTTTTCCCCTCTTTCCAGTTCCTAAATAATTATTAAAATTTTCAACAAATATATTTGTTGTCGTATTTATTTTTATTTACTAGCTAATTTTCTATTCATATCAAAAAAGGTATAGCCTAGTGATATTGTTTGTACTTTTTTAGGCAAATTAGGATCGACATAAAAACGTAAAGGCATATCCCGAGCTTCACCTGGTTCAAATGCTTGCTGTGTAAAACAAAAGCATTCCATTTTTGAAAAATATTTTGCTGCATTACCTGGTGATACACTAGGTACTGCCTGCGCAACCACTTTTTTATTTGTTAAGTTTTTGGCATAAAACATGACTTCATTCACTTTACCGGGATGGACATCGATCGTGTTTTGCCTAGCACGAAACTCCCAATTCAGATCTTGATTTAACGTTGTCAAAAATTCTATTCTTACTGTTCGCGATGTATCCACTCGTTTTTCAACGTCAGCAACATATTCTGCTATTTCAGTTTTTTCTAGATCAATAAATCGACCATTCAAACCAAAAACATCACAAATCACGCTATATAATGGTATTAATGCAAAGCCAAACCCAAACATACCCACCGTCACTAACAGTGACTTCCTGGTTGTGCGAATGATGCCTTGTTTGCGTTCTTTGTTCATATCATTTTATAACTGTCGAATAAAAACAAATGCATAAAGACTAACTGCAGCAATAACAAGAATTGCGATGGTTAATGCTTTTTTATTATTCTTATCCACAAATTTTCTCTATTTTTAAATATGGCTGGCTACTTTTAAAAGTAGCCAGCTTAATATTTTGTGCTTACTTTACTTCAGGAGCTGTAGCAAATGTGTGGTATGGAGCAGGTGAATCTACCGTCCACTCTAAACCTTCTGCACCTTCCCAAACTTGAGCTGTTGCTTTCTCGCCACCTTTTATTGTCTTGATAACAATAACCAAGAATAAGATTTGAGAAAGACCGAAAGCAAAACCACCAATTGATGACCAGAAATTCCAGTCAGCAAATTGAACCGCATAATCAGGAATACGACGAGGCATGCCTGCTAGTCCAATAAAGTGTTGTGGGAAGAACAAGACATTTACCGAGATCAATGAAGCCCAGAAATGAATTTTACTTAATAGCGGTGGATACATATGACCCGTCCACTTAGGTACCCAGTAATAAAACGCCGCAATAATGGCGAATAATGAACCGGTTACCAATACATAATGGAAATGCGCTACTACGAAATACGTATCATGATATTGGAAATCAACAGGTGTAATACCCAACATTAAGCCTGTGAAACCACCAATAGTGAACATAAATACAAACGCTATAGACCATAACATTGGAATTTCAAATGTCATTGAGCCTTTCCACATGGTTGCAGTCCAGTTAAAGACTTTAACCGCTGTTGGAACCGCAATCATTATCGTCGCATACATAAAGTACAACTCACCGGCAACTGGCATACCGACAGTAAACATGTGATGTGCCCATACGATGAATGATAAGAATGCGATGGCTGCCGTTGCATATACCATTGATGCATAACCAAAGAGTTTCTTACGTGCAAACGTTGGAATGATTTGAGAAACCACGCCGAATGCTGGCAAGATCATGATATACACTTCAGGGTGACCAAAGAACCAGAAAATATGCTGGAACATAACTGGATCACCACCACCAGCGGCATCGAAGAACGATGTCCCGAAGTATTTATCCGTTAACATCATTGTTACTACACCGGCCAATACAGGCATAACGGCGATAAGTAAGAATGCTGTGATTAACCAGGTCCAAACAAACATTGGCATTTTCATTAATGTCATGCCAGGGGCACGCATATTAAGAATAGTGGCAACGATGTTAATTGAACCCATGATGGACGAGAAACCTAACAGATGAATAGCAAATACGAAGAACGCTAAGTTGCCATATTGACCTGAAAGCGGCTCATAGAATGTCCAACCAAAAGCTGGGCCTTGACCTGATAAGAAATCACCACCGATAAACATTGGAGCAACTAAAAGGATAGCTGCGCCAGGCAGAATCCAGAAACTCCAGTTGTTCATACGAGGTAAGGCCATATCTGGTGCGCCAATCATCATTGGGATTAACCAGTTAGCCAGACCTACCATGGCTGGCATGATGGCACCGAATACCATGATTAAACCATGCATGGTTGTCATCATATTAAAGAAATTTGGATCTACCACCTGCATGCCCGGATACATAAGTTCCGAACGGATAACCATTGCCATGGCACCGCCGATTAACAGCATGATGAATGAGAACCATAAATATAGAGTACCAATATCCTTGTGGTTAGTTGTAAACAACCAACGTTTGATACCAGTAGGCGCTGCGTGATGTTCGCTCATTATTATATCCTCCGCCTATTGTGCTTGTGATGGTTGGACAACATCGCCCGTATCATTGCCCCAAGCGTTACGTTCATACGTCGTAACTGCGGCAACATCGAGAGCAGATAATTGGCTACCGAATGGAGGCATAATGCCTTTACCATCTTTGATAATTGCAACATGTTCTGCAATAGAACCTGTTGTTGCTACTGGTGAGCCTTTAAGTGCAGGGAAAGGTCCGCCGCCAGAGCCATCAACTTGGTGACAAGCTGCACACTGTGCGTCATAAACTTCTTTACCTTTACCCATTAGCTCAGCCATTGTGTAGGTTTTACCTGATGCAGCATCGGCAGCAGCTTGTTCTTTCGCCGCTTTAGATTTTTCTGCAGCAGCCCACTGTTGGTAACCTTCAACACTTTTCACTTCAACTACGATAGGCATGAAACCATGGTCTTTACCACATAGTTCTGCGCATTGGCCGCGGTAAACACCTTCTTTTTCAGCTTGAAACCAGCTTTCGTTTATAAAGCCTGGAATCGCATCACGTTTAACAGCAAGCTCTGGAACCCACCAAGCATGAATAACATCCGCCGCAGTCGTTAATATACGTATTTTTTTACCTACTGGTACTACAACACGCTTATCAACATCTAATAAATAGTGTTCAACTTTAGTAACATCAGCGCCTGAATTTAATTGGCGAGCATCGTTACTTGCTTTATCAAGTGAACTGAAGAAACGAATACCTTTAGAATCGCCGACTTTATCGTCGATGTAATCGTATTCCCATTTCCACTGCCAACCTGTTGCTTTAATCGTTAGATCAGAATTGGTGGTATCTTCATACTCTAGTAGTGTTTTTGTTGCAGGGACTGCAATCGCTACAAGAATAATTAAAGGAACAGAAGTCCAAATCACTTCAATTGTGGTGTTTTCATGGAAAGGAGCAGCTTTTGCACCTTTTGATTTACGATGAAATATAATTGACCAAATTATTACACCAAAAACGAGAATACCTGCCACTGTACAAATCCAGAGAACGAGCATATGTAAGTCATACATTTGTTGACCAACATTAGACACACTCTCAGTTAAGTTCAGCTCATACTCTGCAAATGCCGTTAATGGCCCCAACAGCAACGCAGTTAATATCAAACCGCCTAGCTTTTTGGTTAGTTTGCTTGCCGACATACCTTTACCCCTCAGGTTAGGATACTTAAGAAAGTTAATAGTTATTTTTTATTATTTACTTCGCCAAGGATTAAATTTTTTAAACTTAATACCGACTTAGAAAATGCTTTATTTTTGTTTTTTTATAGCATTAACAATCAACTTACGATTATTAATGCAGATTATTTAACACTATGCATGCTAAACAACTCAGCTATATACCGCAATAAAAAAGATAGAATGACCTTATAACAAACAGATATAAAAGAATGTTAGAATATTATTAATTGGCTTAATTCTAATATTACAGTATTAAAGCTACTTGAATTGAAAAAATCGATTGATAAAAAAAAGCCCATACTGAAATTACTTTGTTATTTGAATACTATGCATTAGCACTTCTTTATATAGATGCTTGAAGAGATTTTTTTTATCTTTTATATCGTCTGAATATTTATTAACAGATATATTTTCAGCTAAGAAAGGAATGTTTCCTATAAAAGGAAAGTCATAAAGATGATCTTTTAATGTTTCTATATTTTTCTCTACATAAGAAAAATTTTTATCAACTTGGTTCGCAACCCAGCCAGCAATTGGCACACCGGCTTGTCGAATGGCTTGCGCTGTTAATAATGCATGGCTCAAACAACCTAGCCGCAAACCCACCACCAATATAACAGGTAAGTTAAATAAAGCTGCGAAATCTGAAATAGTTGTATCGCTGCTTAAAGGTGCGTGCCAGCCGCCCACGCCTTCGACAATAACCACATCGGAATTTTTCTCTAAGTGCTGAAAATGTTCTTTTATAACATCAAATTTAATTTCGACTTGAGCTTCTTCGGCAGCAATATGCGGTGACACGGCAGGCTCAAAAACATATGGATTGACCATACCATAATCCACTGAAACGTTTGAAGCCGCTATTAAAGATAAGGCATCTTCATTTTTTAATACGCCTTGATGAATCTCTGCTCCACTTGCGATCGGTTTCATGCCTGATACCGTTAGTCCTTGCTCTACTAGTAAACGAATCAATAAAGTACTAACGAAGGTTTTCCCAATCTCTGTATCGGTGCCTGTAACAAATAAACCTGACATATAAAAACCACTTTAATTAGCATAAGAGAAGCTCTGCTGGGCCAACATTATTCTCTTAAAATGAAATTCTAATCTTCTACTCAACAAACATTATTCGATATGACATGATAAACTGCCACCTTAATGTTTTGTTACTAAATGCTATTTGGTAGTTAAGTTAATTCGTACTAAACGGCACCACTACACGACTGATGCTTTCTTTTAATTCAGGCACCCACGCATGACCATAAACTATTTCATGTGAAACTGGAATTAAGCCGTCCACTCTAAAATTTTCATAGTTTTCTATCATAAGTTTCAATTTATCTTTACCGGTGATGTTATGTGAACGACCTTGCATTACATTATGTGCACCAATTTGTTTGAGATCTTTCATCACGGTTTTTACATCATTATAAGTGACGGTTAACATTTCCATATCCATTACCGGATCTGAGAACCCACCTTGTAAAAGTGCATCACCCACATCATGCATATCTAAAAATTCATTCACATGTGCTTTGTCATCGACACTCGCCCAGCTTTGGCGTAGTTCTTTTAGAGTATCAGGGCCAAAACTGCTAAAGAGTAATAAGCCGCCAGGTGCGAGCACTCGGCGAAACTCTTTAAACACTTTTGGTAAATCTTGGCACCATTGCAAGGTTAACCCTGAAATAATCAGCTCTACGCTGGCATTAGCTAAAGGAAGATTTTCTACTTCGGCAGTAACGTATCGAAACTGTTTATTCCAACGTTGTTTAAAGCTGCGTTTATCTCTGGCTTGCTTTAACATATTAGGCGCTAGATCTAATGCGGTAATTTTTGCTTTAGGAAAGCGTTGCGCAATAAGCTGACTAACAAAACCAGTACCTGAGCCTGCATCTAATATGCTCACCGGTTGCATGGTCATTAGATCCATGCGTTCAACTAATCTATTGGCGACTTCTTGTTGTAATACCGCAGCAGCATCATAAAACGCTGCAGCCTTATCAAATGACAAGCGCATCGCTTTACGATCTATTTCTGCTGCATTTTTTATTTTATTATCAGGCATTTATAAAGTGCTTTATTTCTTTTACGCAGACATTAGTATGAGTAAGAAACGGCAGGTGACCTGTTTTCTCTAAAACAATTTTTTGATTTTTTAAAAACATTTTCTCAAATTCAGCACCAGCTTCAACTGCCACCAAAGTATCTTTCTCACCTAAAATAACCATAAATGGCATAGTTGAATCATGAATACTTCTGAGGTCGCTTGTACTTAGTATACCTAACCCTGCTTCTAATGCTTCCAAGTTTGGCTCACCACGTTCATTCAGCGTGTGATTTAACGCGCGTAAATCATCTTTCGTTAAATCGCCACCACGCGTCTGTAATGTTAAAAATCTTTTTAATGTTTTTTGATAGTTTTCTTTCAAGTCGTCAGAAAAAGAATTAAACACGCTACTATCCATAGCGGCAGACCAATTTTTTTTCTTTGTAAAACACGGAGTCGTTGCGATTAAAATGATTTTGTCTAGCGTGACACAGCCTCTTTTAAATACATTAAGCGCAATCAATCCGCCTAGTGACCAACCTAACAAAATAACAGGGCTATCAATGCTCTCAATATATTTCTCCACTGATTGAGAAAAAGCTGATAAAGAATAATCATGTTTTACTTTATTACTAAAACCAAACCCCGGTAGATCGAGCGTATGCACTGTAAATTCTTTTGCTAGTGATTTTTTAAACTCACCCCAAATTCCGCCATGCATACCCCAGCCATGCAACATCACTATATGTTGTCCTTGACCTTGCACTTCACAGTACATAGAGTGCTGTATTGAGTCAGACATTCATTAAACTCGTTAAAGCAGATAACAGTTTACCAATGTGTTCTTCTGTATGCTCAGCCGAAAAGGTAATACGTAAACGCGCACTGTTTTCAGCAACTGTGGGCGGCCTTATCGCGCTAATTAAAATACCTTCTTCTAATAATTTTTCACTTAATACCAATGCTTCTTCACTTGAACCGATAATAATAGGTTGAATCGCACTGTCTGATGGCATGATTTCTAAGCCAAGTTCGGCAGCTTGCTGTTTAAACAAAGCGATTAAATGCCTTAATTTATCGCGCCGCCATGATTCTTTTTCAACTAAACCCAAGCTTGTTCTGGTTGCTGCCGCAACTGCCATGGGCATCGCTGTTGTGTATATATAACTACGTGACTTTTGTATTAATGTTTCAATCAGAGCTTCGCTGCCAGCAACAAAGGCACCTGCTGTACCTAATGCTTTGCCTAATGTTCCGACAATAATGGGGACTTGCTCTGTTGATAAAGAAAACTCTTCAATTACACCTCGGCCATGCTTACCCAATACACCAATACCATGTGCATCATCGACAATTAATGTCGCATCATGCTGCGTACTAATATCGACCAAAGTATCTAATGGGCAATAATCCCCATCCATACTAAATACTGCGTCACTAATAATAAATTTATTATCACATGATGATGACGCAACTTTTTCTTTGAGTTTTTTAATATCTAAATGAGGGTAACGTATTCGTTTTGCACGAGAGAGTAACGCAGCATCTAACATAGAAGCATGATTAAGTTTATCTTCATAAATTTCACTATGACGATCACATAATGCAGACACCACACCTAAATTTGCCATATAGCCCGTTGAGAATAACAATGCACGCTCTGTACCCATAAAAATGGCAAGCTCTTCTTCTAAAAGATGATGTTCA
>Ga0316204_10011303_pt1 | contig 11210 bp, 8 predicted proteins | sample 6monrhotite_MG_2_FD_205661 | JGI IMG/M metagenome (GOLD analysis project Ga0316204, IMG submission 205661) | Microbial mat bacterial communities from mineral coupon in-situ incubated in ocean water Damariscotta River, Maine, United States -... | ecosystem: Environmental > Aquatic > Marine >...
GGCGCTGAGTGAGTGCGTTCCCGACGACGCGATCATGCCGGTCGACGTCGGCAACAACACCTACTCGTTCGGCCGCTACTTCGAGGTGGAGAATCAGTCGGTTCTGATGTCCGGTTATCTCGGCTCGATCGGGTTCGCGCTCCCGGCCGCGATGGGCGCGTGGGCCGCGACCCAGAGCCAACCGGACTTCGCGGGACGTGCGGTCGTGTCGATCTCCGGAGACGGCGGGCTCGGTCAGTACGCCATGGAGCTCACAACCGCGGTGAAGTATGGGATGGACATCACCCATGTCGTGATGAACAACAGCGAGCTCGGCAAGATCTCCAAGGAGCAACGGGGCGCCGACCTCGATGTCTGGCAGACCTCACTGCACAATCCGTCGTTCGCCGACTTCGCCGAGCTGTGCGGCGCCAAGGGCACCCGGGTCACCGAGATCGATCAGCTCCCGGCCGCCATCGCGGACGCGCTCGCCCATGATGGGCCGGCCCTGGTCGAAGTGATCACCGACGCCCTCCTCGTTTGATCCGATAGAAGAAGAGCCGTGAGAATCCGTCCCATCATCGAAGCCGACCTCGATCAGATCGTCGAGCTGAACCAGGCCAACCTGCCGGCCGTCGGCCCAACGGATCGAGGCCAGATGGAACGCTTCGTCGAGCAGACCCACTCGTTCCTGGTCGCCGCAACGCCCGACGACCAGGTCGGCGGATTCCTGGTCGGTCTTCCGCCGCGCACCGACTACGCAAGCATGAACTACACATGGTTCAGCGAGCGTTACGACAACTTCATCTATGTCGACCGGATCGTGGTGGGTGCCGCCGGTCAGGGCCGGGGGACCGGGCGTCTGTTGTACGACACCTTTGCCGAGGCCGGCCGTGGCTCGGGAGCGGACGTGATGTTGGCAGAGGTCAACGTGAAGCCGCGCAACGACCAGTCCCTCCGCTTCCACGAGCGCTACGGGTTCGTGTCGGTCGGTGAACAGGACACCGACGGCGGCGACAAGCGGGTCATCATGCTCGCATTCGACCTCTGACGCTGCCAGGACCGTCCCGGGGCATCGGGCCGCAGGGCGTGGCAGGATGCGCCACAGACGAGCGTGTCGCGTCGATGGGGTGAACATGACCGAAGCGAAACTCGAATCGATGGGGCTGTACCGCAACCTCGATCGTGTCGACGCCGACCTGACCGCCCTCGGCGTCGGGCCCGATGATCCGGTTCGTGTCGATCAGCTCACGTCGTTCGACCAGTTCCACTATGAGGGCACCGCGGCGGTGGACGACTCGGCGGTGGCGCTGCGGCTCGGGCCGAACAGTCGAGTCCTCGACATCGGGAGTGGGCTCGGCGGCCCGGCCAGGTATCTCGCCGACCGGGTCGGTTGCGCCGTCACCGCCCTGGAACTGCAGCCCGAGCTCCATCACGCCGGACAACGACTGACGGAACGGGCCGGGCTGACCGGCCGGGTATCCCACCTTCTGGGCGACATCCTCGAAGGGCCACCGGCCGCGCAGGGGTTCGACGGCATCGTCTCGATGCTGTGCTTCCTCCACATCCCCGATCGGGCCGGGCTGTTCGCATCGTGTGCGGAAGCCCTCGCCCCGGGGGGCCGGATCTTCATCGACGACTACTTCGAGCGTTCGGCGCTCGCCCCGGAGTGGTCGACGGCGCTGGCCGACATCGTGCATTGCCCCTACCTGCCCGATGAAGCCACCTATGCGGGCCATCTCGCCGACGCGGGGTTCGTCGACGTCGACGTCATCGACAAGAGTGCCGACTGGTCGGCATTCGTCGGCGCCCGCTATGACGCGTTCCGTGCTGGGCGCGACGACCTCATCGGTCGCTATGGCGAGCCGACCGTCGATGAGCTCGACACCTTCTACGGCACCGTCGCCGAACTCTTCGGTGGAGCCGGTCTCGGCGGCGCCAGGATCACCGCGCGCCGACCCTGAGCACTGAGCTGCTTATGATGCGACCCGTGGCGGTCATCTCTACCTCCGGACTCACCATGCAGTTCGGCTCCCAACGTGCCCTCGACTCACTCGATGTCGAGGTACCGCACGGGGTGACCGGGCTGGTCGGTGCCAATGGCGCGGGCAAGACGACATTGATGTCGATCGCGCTCGGTCTCCGGCCCCACACCTCGGGGACGATCAGCGTGCTCGGGCTCGACCCTCATCGCGACGGTGCCCAGCTACGGTCGCTGGTCGGCTACGGGCCGGAGCGCAACGTTCTGCCCGAGGACATGCCTGCATCCGATTTCGTGAAGCATCTGGCGGAGGTTCGCGGCATGCCTCGCAGTGAGGCCAAGGGACGCGCCAGCGATGCGCTGTGGCTCGTGGGTCTTGGTGAAGAGCGCTTCCGGGCACTGGGCACGATGTCGACTGGGCAGCGCCAGCGGGTCAAGCTCGCTCAGGCCATCGCGGCCGATCCCAGACTGGTTCTGCTCGATGAACCGACCGACGGTCTCGATCCGGTCCAGCGCGACGAGATGCTCACGCTGATCAAGCAGATCAGCGCCGAGTACGAGATCGACGTCATGCTCTCTTCGCACCTGTTGGAGGAAGTCGAGCGGGTCTGCGACCACATCGTGGCCCTCGATGCCGGGACCCTGGTGGCGCAGGGTCCGCTGGAGGAGCTCGTCGGCGACACCGAGGTGATCGTCGTGGATCTCGTCGAGATCGACGACCGGCCCGATTCGGTGACCTCCGTGGAATCACGTCTCGTTCGGGCCGGTTTGCACGTCGACCGCCGTGACTCGGAGCTTCGGGTGACGGGCTCTGACCGAACCGCGACACTCGATCTGATCCGCGACGCCGTTGCGGCCGAAGAGGCCCGACTGCGTCGGGTCCAGGTGGGCCGCCGAACCCTCGAGGATCTGTTCACGGCGGTGGAATCATGACCGCCGCGGAGATCTTCGATCGCGGCTACCGCAAGTTCGATGGTGATCGTGGCGGCTCCCTGAGCGCCATCCGGTCGGTGAATTGGTACACCACAAAGAGCATTCTGGGTCTCGGCCGCAAGGCCCGCCACAAGGTCTTCCCCGTCATCGTGGCTCTCGTCGCGTTCCTTCCGGCCATCATCTTCTTGGGTATGGCGATCCTCATCGGCGACTTGCTCGAGGGAGAGCTGCGGCCCGAATACTGGGAGCTGTTCGGGTTTTCGTTCATGGCGTTCCTGGTGTTCACCACCATGGTTGCACCTGAGGCCATCGTTCGCGACCGGCGCGACGGCATGTTGCCGCTCTACTTGTCGACTCCACTGACGAAGGTGACCTATCTGCTCTCGAAGGCTGCTGCGGTGGTTTCAACGATGATGATCATCGTGCTGGGGCCCTCGCTGCTGGCGCTGGTCGGCTTCACCGTGCAGGGCATGGGACCCGATGGCTTCGGCACCTGGATCGAAACGCTCGCCAAGCTGGTGCTCGCCGCGCTGACGATCGTGATCGTCCTCGGATCTGTGGCGCTCGGCGCGGCCAGCCTCACGGATCGCCGCGCCTTCGCCAGCGTGGCTGTCGTCATGGTGCTGCTCGGACTCGCGTTCTTCGTCGACGTGATGGTCAGTGGCGTCGAAGCCCCCGACACGCTTCGTCTCCTCGATCCGTTGAATCTCCCGTTCGAGGTGGCCCCCCGTCTGTTCAGCGATCGGACTCCGCCCTACCAGGATGTCTCGACGTCGTTGGTGCTTCTCGGCAATCTCGGTTGGGTCGTCGGCGGCGTTGGAACCTTGGCGGCCAGCTATCGCAAGCTGGGGGCGGTGTGATGAGCGACCTGCCTCCGCCGCCACCTCCGCCGCCACCGAGCGGTGCCCCCGTCGACCTCGGCTACCTGACCGATGCGTACTCGGCTTCGGGGCCGCCGATGGTCGAGGCCTTCGGCGTGACCAAGGCCTTCGGTGACGTGATCGCCGTGTCTGATGTGAGCTTCCGGATCGGCAGTGGCATCACGGCGATCCTTGGTCCGAACGGGGCGGGAAAGTCGACGCTCTTTCGCATCTTGTGTGGGCTCACGCCGCCGTCGCGCGGTCGCGTGGAGGTCCTGGGTAGGGACGCGCGACGTGATCGAGACGTTCGAGGCCGCATCGGGTTGGCGCCGCAGCAGGATGCGCTCTTCGACCGCTTGAGCGCTCTGGAGTTCGTGGAGTTCGCGGCTCGCACCAACGGGATGGAAGCGCCTGAGGCCAGTGCTCGCGCTGCTCTCGACTATGTGGAGCTCTCGGCCGACGACACCAAACGGGTCGGGGCGTTCTCGAAGGGAATGCGGCAGCGGGTGAAGCTGGCGGCTGCGCTGGTCCACGACCCCGAGATCCTGGTCCTGGACGAACCGCTCACCGGCCTCGATCCCGTTCAGCGAACCCGGATGATCGAGCTGTTCAACGATCTGGCCGGACGCGACAAGTGCCTCCTCGTCTCGAGCCATGTGCTCGATGAGGTCGCACGTCTCGGCTCCAACGTGTTGGTCATTGCCCAGGGGCGATTGGCGGCGGCGGGCGACTATCACGCCTTGCGCGACATGATGGATGACCGCCCGCACCGGATCCGAGTCGTGACGGATCAGCCCCGCCGGCTCGGCGCTGCGGTGATCGAGCGTGAGTTGGCCATGGGCGTGACGATCGAGCGTGACGGCATCACGCTCGACACCACCAATGTCGATCGACTCGGCCGGTCGATCGCGCCACTCGCCGTTGAGCTTCAGGCGCACCTCGAAGCACTGGCCCCACTCGATGACGACCTCGAATCGGTGTTCCGCTACCTGGTGGAGCGGCGATGAGCAATAGCGTGAGTCCGCCGCAATCGATCAGGTTGGTGCACGGTCTCCTCGTCCGCCAGCTCCTCACCCGGGGGCGCGTGCTGGCGCTTCTCGCCCTCGGCATCCTCCTGGGCGTGGTGGCCTTGTCGGTCCGGCTGGCCGATTCGCTGGAGGATCCGTTGCGCTCGAGCGTCGAGATCTTCGATGTCATCGGATTCACGCTGGTCGTGCCGATTGTTGCGCTGGTTTTCGCCGGTGCTGCCCTCGGCGACAGCCGCGAAGACGGGACGCTCGTCTATCTCTGGTTGCGCCCGATGGACCGGTGGCCGGTGGTGGTCGGGGCGTGGCTCGCTGCGGTGTCCGTTGCGCTCCCGCTGACGGTGATCCCGATGGGGGTCAGCGCGCTGATCACGGGCGTTGGCGAGGGACTCCTGGCGGCGACGGTGCTGGCCGCGGTCGTGGGGGTGCTGGTCTACAGCGCGGTCTTCTTGCTTCTCGGGCTCTTGCTCAAGAACTCCATCATCTGGGGGATCGGGTACATCCTCATCTGGGAGGGATTGATCGCACAGTTCGGGTCAGCGCTCGGGAAGGCTGCGCTCCGCGGCTACACCCGATCGATCCTGGCGAACCGGATGGAGATCGACCTCGATGGATTCACCGAACTCTCGACCTCGACCGCCGTGGTGGTGCCGGCGGTGGTGATCATCGTGGCGCTGCTCCTGTCGACCCTTCGCCTCCAGTCCATGGAGATCGACTGAGATCTTCGGTGATGGTGAGATCGACTGAGATCTTCGGTGATGGTGGGATCGACTGAGATCTTCGGTGATGGTGGGATCGACTGAGATCCAGCGGGAGTAGAGCACCATTCGGCGGGCCGATCGGCCCGCTCGTCAGCGTCCGGTGAACGTCGCTTTCCCAGGACCGTTCTCGAGGAAGCTCTGCACGCCGATCGTGCAATCCTCGGTCTCGAACGACTCGCCGAATTTGCGGGCTTCGACTTCGATCGCCTCGTCGAGGGGCAGGTGCAGACCTTCCATGATGGCCTCCTTGGCCTGCCGCAGCGCCGCCGGCCCGGCCGCGTACTGGGCGGCTCTGGCGATGGCGTCGTCGAGGAGCGCATCGGGGTCATGCACCGATGAGACGATCCCGTGGGCACGTGCCGTGTCCGCGTCGACATGCATGCCCGTGTACACCATCTCCTTGGCCATGGTGACCCCGGCGACTCGGGCGAGCCGCTGAGTGCCGCCGCCACCCGGGATCAGCCCGAGTTGGATCTCGGGAACGCCGAACCTCGCGTCTTCGGCTGCCATCCGGAAGTCGGTCGACAACGCGACCTCGAGGCCGCCGCCGAGCGCATACCCGTTGACCGCTGAGATCGTGATCTGCGGCAACTGCTCGATCGCCAGGAGCGATCGATTGAACCGCTGCGAGAACGCGTGCGCGGCAGGACCGTCAAAGCTCGGGAATTCCGAGATGTCGGCTCCGGCCGCGAAGACCTTGCGCCCACCGGTGACGACCACCGCACGAACCGACGCGTCATTGCGGAGTTCGTCGCAGATGTCGCCGAGATCAGCGACCATGTCGGCACTGATGGCATTGACCTTCGGTCGGTCGAGACGGATCGTGGCGACCCGGTCGGCGGTGTTTCGTTCGAGATGGACATGTTCTCCCATCCGGGGGAACCTAGCCGAGCGGTAGTCCTCACCTTCCACTCGGTGGGGCCGATGGATCCCCAATGTCCGAACCAGGCGCCCAATGGGAGCAGCAGCGTGTGCTGTGGGAGGTCGGCGCGAGCTTCGTCGACGCCGACGTCGGTGATGTCGCGCCTGTCGTGACGGCGGCGATCGAGCGGATTGCCAAGACTGTCGGCGCCACATCGGTCGGCGTCTGGCAGTCCGACCTCGTTGCGGCCACGTCGGACCTGGTCTATCGCTGGGTGCGCGCCGAGGGCCTCGACATGGGTGCCGGCGCACAAAACGATCTGAACGAGGACCTCTCCGCACGGCTGGTCGCCGGCGGTGGGGTGACCCTTCTGACTCTCGAGGAGCTCCTGGGTGAGGAGATGGTCGCCGAAAGGGGCTGGTTCGGAGGCTCCGCCGCGGTCGTCGTCGTCGAGTTCGACGAGACCTCCGCGACGACCCTGGTTCTCGGCGCCCTCGATGTCGACTGGGGCGACGCTGAGATCGTGCTCTTCCGAGGCGTCGGCACGCTCCTTCGTCAGTTCTTTGCACGCGTTCGCATCCAGGAAGAACTCAACTATCGAATCCGTCTCGATGACCTCGTGGTGTCATCGGTTGCCCGTCTCGTCGAGGTGACCTCCGATCGTTGGGACGAGACGATCGATCGGATCCTCACCGACATCATGTCGGTGCTCGATTCGGCGACCATCGCCTACGCGGTGGCCACGGACCGGACAATAGGCATCGAACGGGTGCACGGTCGCCCATTCCCCGAGTCGCTCGACACGATCGAGATCGATCCCGGGCAGCGGGTCTCCGAACTCTTCGGCTTGGATTCGGGGCGCCCCGAACCGCGCGTGCTCTCCCAGCGCAAATTGCTGGTCCTGCTCCATGGCTCCGATGTTGCCGATGCGTTCGGCATCGGGGAGGACCACGGGTCCGTCGGCATCTTTCCTGCAGCACTCCGCACCACCACGCAGGCCGTCCTCGCCGTCTTCCGGGACAGCGAGGGATGGCTGTCCGATGAGGTTGACGCCGTCAACACCATCGTGTCGAGCATCGCGCAGGCCCGGGCCCGGCTTGACGCGGAGTCCAGCTCTCGATTCTGGCTCGCCACCGACGAATTGGTCGCTCGGCTCGTCGCCGAATTCCTGCGGGTGGACGGAGCAGAGGTCGACTCGGTCATCGAGGGCTCACTCGAGTTGGTCGGGCGGCACCTCGGCGCTTCCGCTGTTCATCTCGCCGAGTTGGAGCAGGGTACGAACACTCGGCTCGTCGCCGAGTGGACCTTCGCAGGTACGCCGATCTTCGCCACCGGATCGCTCATACCACGGCCGGGACCGGGTGTGGAGTCGACCGTGGATCGATCCGAGATGACCACCACGCGCGTCGTTCGCCGCGGCGAATCCGTCACCGAATCCTCGGCGTTGATGCTCGACGCCTCGCCGACCGGTGTCTGGACGGTGGTGGCGAGTCCGATCGTCGTCGCCGGTGAGCATGTCGGCATCGCGTCGTTCAGCTGGTTCGCGGATCAGAGCGATGACCTCGAGCTCTACAGCCGGCTGGTGTCGGCCTACAGCGATCTGATCGGTCAACTCAGGACGCGCGTGCAGCTCGAGCGGGAACTGCAACGCCAAGTGGCAGCACAGGAGCTTGTGCGCCGAGCGACGGTGCGACTCGCCGAGGTCGACGAGAGGGAGTTCTCCCTGGTGCTGTCATCGGTTCTCTCCGAACTCGCCGAGTTCGTCGGGGTCGACTCGATCGAGAATTGGCGGGTCGACGGCGCCGATGAGCTGTACCGGCTGCATCAACGTGCTGAAGGCATCTTGATCGATCGTGGTGATGACGCCCCGACGGTTGCGTTCGGAACCGATGAACTCCTGGACGAAGCCCGGATGAGCGGTTGGGCGGAACGCCTCGACGGCGACGGCTCGGCCACTGTGGTCCAAGCCCGAGGCCCTGCCGATGCAGCGCGGGCCCTCCTCATCGGACGCGGACTTCGGAGAAGCAGGGATGAGGCGCTCTTCGTGCTCGGTGCGCTCAGCCACATCGTCGAGCAGATCGAGGACCGGTTGGTCGCCGAGCGCTACAGCCTGAGTGCGTTTGATCAGGCCCCGACCGGAATCGCGCTTCGTGACCAGCAACTGCGTCTCGTGACCTGCAATGACGCGTTCGCCGACTTCCTCAAGGCAGAGTCGGTCGACGATCTCATCGGATCGATGCCTGAGGACGTCTTCGACATCGAAGCCGAGAACATCGAGTGGGAGATCGAGGGCGACGTTCTCCACGCTGAGATCCCGTTCATGGCCAGCGACGGCCGACGGGTCTGGGGTCGTGTCAGGGCGTCCAAGATCGAAGGCTTCATCACCGGCGAGCCGCTCTTTTTGACCCACACCGAGGACATCACGACCCGCCGTCGTGCTGAACAGCTGCTCCGTTTCCAGGCCACGCATGACGAACTCACCGCACTCGCCAACCGCCGAGCGCTGCTCGAGGCCGTCGATGCCGCTGCGGCGCGCGGTGATGGCCTCGCGATCCTCCTGCTGGACCTTGATCGCTTCAAGTTGATCAATGACTCGCTCGGCCATGACCGGGGCGACGAACTCCTCGTCGTCGTGGCGGATCGCCTGCGTCTCACCGTGCGACCAGGCGACTACGTCGCTCGGTTGGGCGGTGATGAATTCGCCGTGCTGTTGTCCGCTCCCGTGGATGAGTTCCTTGCCCGACGCGTCGCCGAGCGTCTCTTGTCGGTGCTGGGCGAGCCGGTCTACCTCGGGCGTCAACAGATTTTCCCATCGGCGAGCATCGGCATTGCCCTGGCCGGGGCCAACACCGATACGCGCGACCTCCTTCGCCGGGCCGACACTGCGATGTATCGAGCCAAGGCCGATGGTCGTGGCCGTCATGCCGTGTTCGACGAGGACCTCCGCGAGGAGGTCACCACGCGGATGGCGACGGAGTCGGGCCTCCGTCGGGCCCTGCGCAATCAGGAGTTCCGCATCCACTTCCAGCCCGAGGTGTCGCTGCACGATGAGTCCATGCTGGGAGCCGAGGCGCTCGTGCGGTGGGAACATCCCGAGCAAGGACTTCTCGCCGCCGGCCGGTTCGTTCCCGTCGCCGAGGAGACGGGCCTCATCGTCGACATCGGCACCCATGTCCTGTTGAACGCGTGCCACGAAGCCGCGTCCTGGCCGGGCGGGGAGAACGGCCCCATGCTGCGGGTCAACTTCGCTGCGGCCCAACTCCAGCGAGATGAGACGGTCGGGCTGGTGCGGCTCGCGCTCGAGCAGACTGGTCTCCCAGCACACCGCCTGTGTGTCGAGATCACCGAGTCGGCGATGATGACCGACATCACCCGGAGCGAGGAGATCCTGTATCGACTGAAGGAACTCGGAGTCAAGATCGCGGTCGATGACTTCGGCACCGGCTTCTCTTCGCTCGCCTATCTCAAACGGTTCCCGGTCGACGCTTTGAAGATCGACCGTGCGTTTGTGATGGAACTGGCGGAAGATCTCGAGGATCAGGCCTTCGTTCGGTCGATCGTCTCACTCGCCGATGCGCTCGGGCTCGACGTCGTGGCCGAAGGGGTCGAGACCAGGGAGCAGGCGGACGTTCTTCTCCGTCTCGGGTGTCACCGAGCGCAGGGATACTACTTCGGACGGCCGGCACCGGCGTCAGACCTCCACGCTCGCCTGAACGGCGCCGTGATCAGGGCACGAACTGGCCCGAGCTGACCGCTCCGGCGGTACCGACGGTCTCCTCGGTCTCGATCGCGGCCATCAGATCGGCATCGGTGGAGTTGGCCCAGACCCGAGATCCATCGGCGAACCGGCAGGCCAGGACCGCGCGAGTTGGTCCGCTCTGGTCGTGTTCGACGGTAACGCCGTCGAGCACCACCGGTCCACTCCTGTCGGCGTCGGCCCGCGGGATGGTGGGGCTTGCGTTCGTGGCCGTGCCCATCTGGCGGTAGCGCTCTGGCGGTTCGGTCGAGTACAGCCCGAAGGAGTGCTTGGAAGCATGCCCACCATTGCCCTGGACGACGCCACGCGATCCCGGGTCCTCTCGGAGAATCTGCGCCATCGCGACCAGTGACTGGCCGGCCGCGAAGTTGAGCGGCGCGCCGGCGAAGCCGAGACCGCCGGTGACGGTGAGCTGTCTTTCGGGGGAGACGCCGAATGCCTCGCAGCTCTGGGTGACCACAGAGGGAAAGCAGCCGTAGAAGTCGAGATGTTCGACATCGCTCAACGACCCCCAGCGATCGGTGACGACCTCAGCGGCGAGCGTCAGCGCGGGGACATGGTGGAGGTCGAGACGGGGGAGGATGCTGTCCGTGTCGTTTGTGTTGATGGTGTCGTGGATGTACACCCTGCGGTCATGAGAGACGCCCATCCGGTCGGCGGCCTCGCTGCTGGCAATGATCAGCGCCGCCCCCTGATCGACGTGATTGTTCGCGCACATCGCCTTGGTGTACGGCCACGACACCATGCGATTGGTCGGGCCGGGCTCACGGATCTCCGCAGCCGTCATGCCTGACTGGTCGGCCGCGTGCGGATTGTCGGCGGCAACCGTGGCGTAGCCGGCCCAGAGGGCGGCGGCGCGATCGCGTGCGGCGTCGAGCGATTCGCCGCGGTGGGCGCGGATCGCGCTGTCCATGATGGCGTAGTTGTTGCGGGGGAAGTCCCCGCCGCGGGCGATGTCGGAGTCTGATCCCATCTCGAGGGTCGGGCCCCACATCTCGCCCGGTCCGGTTGACTGCTCGTCGCGGCGTTCGATCCGGCGCCCTTGCTTCTTG
>Ga0316204_10011304_pt1 | contig 11209 bp, 10 predicted proteins | sample 6monrhotite_MG_2_FD_205661 | JGI IMG/M metagenome (GOLD analysis project Ga0316204, IMG submission 205661) | Microbial mat bacterial communities from mineral coupon in-situ incubated in ocean water Damariscotta River, Maine, United States -... | ecosystem: Environmental > Aquatic > Marine >...
GATCACCAAGCGCCTGGAAGATTTGGTCATCGGCTCGCTTATGTTTGTGGCGGCCCTCCCAATCATGGGATTGCTGTCCATCCTCATCAAACTTGATTCTCCCGGTCCGGTTTTTTTCCGGCAAACACGGGAAGGGATTAACGGCAAGCCGATCGACGTCTTCAAATTCCGATCCATGCGGAACGATCCTGCCCCTGCAGATGGCAGTGTGCGTCAGGTCGAGCGTGACGATCCACGCGTCACCCGCATCGGCAAATTCATCCGCAAGACAAGCCTCGATGAATTGCCGCAATTATGGAATGTGCTGAAAGGCGAAATGTCGCTTGTGGGCCCTCGCCCGCACGCACCGGGCATGAAAACCGGCGCAGCGCTAACGTCGAGCCTCGTGGGCGAGTACGCCCATCGTCATCGGGTGAAACCCGGGCTGACCGGCTGGGCACAGGTCAATGGCTCGCGCGGCCCCTTGCATTCACCGGAAGCGGCTCGCGAGCGTATCCGCTACGATGTTGAATACATCGCCAAGGCCAGCTTGTGGTTTGATCTGTGGATCATGCTGAAAACAGGCCCGGCGCTTCTCGGCGACAAAATCAACGTTCGCTAGGGGCGCGCCCTATTTCGCGCCCAATATCGGCTCAACACATCGACCAGTGGTGTGGTATCGGACCGCCGTGTGGCCGCAGGCGCAGAGCCGAAAAAGGGGTTCCACCCGTTTTCAACCGCTTCGTAATTTTCCCAACCTGACGGCCAGTGAAAAAATGTCGAATTGGCGCCGAATTGCTCAATGGATTGCAAGCGCAAATCCAGATAGCGCGCAGCATTTGCGGCCCATCGGCGCACGCCGTATTCGCCGACCATCCAGCGCGGAAAATCAGGTGATGTAATATTTGCTTCGGCATCCGAAAAACTCGCCGCGCTCATCGGCTCACCATGCGTATACGCGTAGGGCGAATAATCGTGAACGGCCATCACCAGATTGGCGATGCCAGACACGTCGAGTTGTTTGGCATTTATGGCATTCGCATAACCGTCCGGACTGATCAAAACCGGCAATTGGGCATCGACAGCGCGTATTTCCATCGCCAGCCGACGCGCAAACTCTGACCAGGGCGAGCGCGATACGACGTGGCTGCCATTCGGCTCGACCATAGGAAGAAATCCGGCAACGGACGCAGTGCTGCCAAATTGACGCGCAGTGTATCGGCACATTTCTACCCAAGCGTCCTGGGCTTCATCGGATGACCATATACGTTCATTGATCATAGAATTTGGAAACCAGCTTCCGCCATCATCCCTGTGAAATGTGAATTCAGACCGCCCCGGGCCGGAACGAAACCCGATCACGCTGAACAGACCATGGCGCGCGCATCGCTCGATCAACTCGGCAAGATGGTCTTCAATCGCCGCATCAAGCCGATAGGGCGCGGTTTCACTGAATACGCCTGGATGTGACAGCAGCGCCAGATTGCCGCCCGCTTCTGCCAGACTGGCCAGCGCACGCGAGCTGATGGGCGTACCGACAGGGCCGGCACCTAAAAACGTATCACCGTCGATTTCCGGATAAACCCGCCGCTGTGGAAACACCGCGCCACGAAGATGAGGGCCGGTCGTATTGTCCCAGAGATCAATTTTCGGGGAATCTGGCTGGCGTTGGCCACCCAATAATATCGTCGCCCCGCCCGCCAGAAGCACGGAACGGCGATCAGGGCGGATCACCATGCGTAAAAAGACGCCAACTTGTCAGCCTTGCGCAGAGCGCGCCTTGGCAATTCGGACAGTTTTCCAGCCGGAACACGTTCAGCTGCGCCCGCGAGCGCTCTTGCCGCGTTGCGCAAGGCTGTCGGGGCCGATGTTGTCATGATGCACCCCTGACCGAGTGGCACCTGCCAACCGCCAAGATTGCGTTTGAAATCATAATCTCCCGGCCCCAGCTCAACACTGTCGCGACCGGTTTCAGCGGCGTGCTTCACGGTTTCCATCAGCAATAGCAGGCCCGGGCTGACGTTAGCGAATGACGGGTCATAGGCTGGAAACCAGTAATGACTGCGGCTCGAACTGCTCATACCGACATGAACGGCCGCAATTTTTCCGCCAATATTCAATGTGGAACACAAACCGGAAAATGCTCCCGACTTCTGTTTCAATAAATTTGCCAACAATTCCCGTGTCCAGCCAACCGAGAACACGTCGAAAACATTTGTACGGCGATACTGCTCGCTTTTCCATCTGAGCATGGTTTCCAGAACTTCCGGACGGTCGTCTTTCATCCGGAATTCGAAACCACCTTCACAATTTTCAAGCTTGCGCGAGCGCGATCGGATATTCCGGAATGCTTTGGGCTCGGCTGTGGATCTGGCGTCTTTGAACGCATCAAAGCCGTCGGCGATATCCACGATCCACGAACCGTCCTGCATGGAGGCATAGTCATCCCAGCACGGTTGCAGGCCCAGCGCACTCTTAAATTCGAAAAGCGGCACTCCGCCCGCCTTCAACCAGCGCTGAAGATCAACGTCACAGCCCGGTTCCGCGATCACGCCATGAACATCCGACAAAGGGCCTCCGAGCGGGCGCGCATACCCGATTTTGCCCATTTGCATTGGAAGGAAACCGGCAATCTGCCCGCTACGACGAACCACAAGAATACGGGTGTCGCTCCGTACAGTCTCGCAGCACTCGGCGAATTCCAGCCGGAAATACGGACTCGCGAGCGCAGGGTCGGCATCGGTAAACGCCCTCCAGGCTTGTTTTTCCGTTGGCGTGAGTTCGCTTGGCTTTTTCAGCTTGGCATCAAGAACGACTGTCATGAAGAATCCCGCAAATTGATGACCACAGGCTAGCGCAACAGGGTTTCCGCTTCGTTTCAATCAATTCCGCCGCGTTCACGGCATCTTAGGCGATTTGCGGCAAGCTGCTCGGGCTGTTCAGGGAGTTGCGCGCAAAAATGCTCGGCAAGCACATACTGGGATACCTGCCCGTGCAGATCGCGCGCGCCGTTGTTGGATTCGGCGGCGTGGCGATTCTCACGCGTTTGATGCCTGCAGAAATGTACGGCCAGTACGCACTGGCGCTGGCGGCCATGCACATTACGGCCATGGCGTTCCACACCTGGCTGGATGCGGCGGTCGCACGCTTTCATGAACGCGCCGCCCAGCGCGGACAGCTCGCCAGTCATTTGGCGACAATTTATTCCAGTTACGCCGTCATCGCGGTCCTGGTTTTGATCATCGCCGGGTTGGCCCTCTGGTTGGCACCGCTGAGCATGGAAATGAAAACGGCATTGGGCTTCGGTTTGGCGGCGCTCACACTCCGGTCAACCATTGCGATCGGCATCGAGACTCGCCGCGCGGCTGGCGAGATCGCGGCTTACTCATTTTTTGAAACCATGAATTTGCTCGGCGGTTTCGCGCTTGGCATCGCGCTATTGATGGCAACGCCATTGGGCGCGGCCGGCCCGATAGCGGGCATGGCACTTGCCAGCCTGATCACGCTGTTTTTCGAATTCCCGGCACAGGCCCGCAAGGCCCGGGGCGGTGCACCAAAAAAGAAGCGCGCACTGGTCTATTTTGCTTATGGTTTACCGGTTTCAGTATCGCTGGTTTTTGAACATTTGCTCTCGGCAGGCGACCGTTTCCTCATCGCCGGCTATCTCAATGAGGCCGCCGTGGGGATTTATTCTGCCGGTTATGGGCTTGCAGATCGAACCCTGGACATTCTTTTCATCTGGCTGGGCACCGCCGCCACGCCATTGATGATTCGCGCACTGGAGCAAAAAGGACCAGAAGCTGCACGCGCCGTTGCGGCGCAGTCTGCGCGGGTGATGGGATTGATCGGCATCCCTGCCGCGGTCGGGCTGGCGCTCGTCGCAGAACCCCTTTCCACGGTTATGGTAGGCGAGGAATACCGGTCCGGCGCCGCCCTGATATTGCCGTGGATCGCGCTCGCTGGGCTCATGAAGGGCCTGATGACCTATTATTTCCATGAGAGCTTCATCCTGAAACGCAAAACCCGCTGGATGGCGGCGATTATGGGCGCCGCAGCTTTCCTCAATCTGGGTCTGAACATGATCTTCCTGCCGCTATTCGGCATTGCCGGTGCAGCTGCAGCCACTCTCATTGCCTATGCTGCCAGCCTGGTTGCATGCGCCGCAATCGGCCGCCAGCTATTCCCGCTGCCCCTGCCCTGGCTCGATTGGGGAAAATCAGCGGCTGCTGCCAGCTTGATGGCACTGGTCGTCTATTTTGTTCCAGTCACTGGCCCCGCCATTATTGTTTTGTTTGTGAAAGCCGGGCTCGGCGGCACCGTATTCGTCACAGCATCGCTCGCTCTGAATACGGCGGACTGCCGCAGCTGGCTTGGCATCGCGCAAAGCTGGCTTCGCCCTGCGGAGGCAACGTCATGAGCACGTATGCAGACTTTTCAAACCCGGCGGCCACAAGGACAACAAATATCCGGCTGTCGGTACTCATTCCATTTTACAAGGATGATCCCGTCCCGCTCCTTTTGAGCCTCGCTGACCAGGTTGAGCAAGATCAGCTGCCCGTGGAAATCGTTCTGTTTGACGATGGCGAGCCCGAACCTGATCTGAATAAATGCGTGGAAAAGGCCGTATTCACAACCGCTGTACCCGCGCGATTGCTGACATCACGCAAGAATGTCGGGCGTGCGGCGGGACGAAATCGCCTCTCGGCGGCCGCGATTGGCCAATGGTTGCTCTTTCTTGATGCCGACATGACCGTCAAAGACGGGTTTCTGAGCGAATGGCTGAACTTGATTGATGCGTTCGAGTTCGACGCCGCTTTCGGCGGATACACAGCCGATCCGGTTACAGAACCAGCCCACAATCTGCATGCGGCGCTAGCAAAAACCAGCGACGAGAACGCGGCGGCCCACCGTACTGAACTGGGCGCGACGGCCTTTTGCACCAGCAATCTGCTCGTGCGTTCGGAATTAATGCGCAGAGTCGGCTTCGACGAGCATTTTACAGGCTGGGGATGGGAAGATGTCGATTGGGCGGTGCGCGCCGAACAGGCCGGCGTGCTGGCGCATTTCGACAATCCGGCCGGCCATTCAGGTTGGCAATCCGCCGATATTCTCCTCGAAAAATTCCGAGATGCCGCCCGCAATTACGCGCGCCTGCTGGAAAAACATCCCGAATTGGCCACCCTCCCCAGCGCCAAGGCGGCCCGGATACTGAAAGCCGTGCCCGGCCAGGCCTTGCTGCGTGGCGTCTGGTCATTGATGGCGCGCTCGCCTTTGACCCCGATGAAAGCCCGCACAACCGCGCTCAAACTCTGGCGCGCCAGTTGGGCCGCGGATGTGATCTGAAATGACTGAGAACGCCTACATCCCTTCCGGCGGTCTGACCGGAAAACTCAAACGCATGCAGGCGCGATTGCTGGCGCGGGATTCTATACGGATCGATCCGGATAGATTGGTGATCTCCATTTCGTTCGATGATTTTCCGAAATCGGCTGTCGATGTCGGCGCGAGGGAGCTTGAACGCCGCAACTGGCGTGGCACCTATTATGCTGCGGCCGGGTTTGCGGGCATCAACACACATCACGGGCCCATGTTCGACGCCGGTGACATATCGCGACTCCAAAAGGCCGGGCATGAAATCGCCTGTCACACCTTGGACCACATCGATTTGGGACAGGCCGATACGGCCATAACAACTGCGCAATCGGATGCCAATCGCGCAGCCCTTCAGGAGATGGGTTTGACCGGGGGCCTTCCGGCTTTCGCCTATCCCTATGGGGAGGCCGCACCACGTAACAAGCGGGTCCTGTCAAACCGTCACGAGACGCTGCGCGGTGTTCGCCCGGGCGTGAACCGCACAGATGACGACCGGAATCTGCTGAAAGCGGTCGGTATTGATGGCGGTGTGGAGGGCCTCACAAAGGCGCATGCCTATATCGATCAGGCTGCCGCCCAGCCGGGTTGGTTGATTCTCTACGCCCACGACATTCAGAATAACCCCACAGATTGGGGCTGCACGCCGACCCAGTTTACCGATGTGCTGGACCACATTCGGGAAGTCGGCGCGGAAGTTCTGCCGGTAACAGAAGCTTATCGCTCGCTGATTTCGTCATAGCGCCGCGGCATTGCCAGCCGCGCGGCGGTTGCAACGAACAGCACCCAGGTTATCGCATTTCGTTGCAGCAAATTGCTTTCAGATATGCTGATCAGCGCCACCAGAATCAGAAAAATCAACGCCCAGAAGACTTCCGGTCCTTTGAACAATCGCCCGGCGGCTCGAAAAATCGACAAAAGCAGCGAAACGGCCATTAAAAACGCCCCCGGCAAGCCAATGGCCAAAGCGATCTCCAGCCAGCCATTATGCGCCGTTGGAACCGGCCATTGCGTGCGTTGCCGCACCCAGAATGCCGGGCCATAAATGCCATCCCAGAACGCGCCATACCCATATCCGGTCCAGGGTCGACCCTCGACCTGCTCGGCGAGAATAACCCAAATATCGGTGCGCCCGGTCAGCGTGGGATCCCGGCCCAGGGCTTCCAGCACGGCGACCGGCGCAATTCCCAGAACCATCGCCACAATAAATGTGATCAGACCGCCACCAATCAGTATGAGCGCGGCAAAACCAAAACCTCGACGCAACAAATGGATAGCCGCAATGCCGGCCAACGCCAGTAACAGGGCCAGAAGCGCGGTTTTTGACGTCGACATCAAAACCAGCCCGGCCTGAAACGCGGCAAGCCCCCACCAGATCAATTTATGCCGGGGCTGGCACACAGACGCCGCAAGCGCCGCCGTCGTGCCAAAGGCCATCATGGCTCCGAGCGTGTTTTTCTCCCACCAGATACCTTTCCATGCTCCGACATGGATATCGTGGTGAACGGCAATGCCAGGAAATGCGAGCGACATCACGGCGCTCATAATCCCCAGCACAACGAAGACCACGGCAAACAGAGTAATCAGTTCGCGCCAGTTAAACCGCGTCGCCAGCAACAGACCGAAAAGCGTTGTCATCAACAAGGCAAAACCGCGCCTTTGCGACAATCCGGGATCCACCGACCAGAGAAAAGAAGCCAGACAAAGAACCGACAGTACGACAATGATCGGCGTGCGCCACAGCACGTCGATTGTGCGCATGGGAGTAATCATCATCCAGATCAGAGTGATCGCATAAACCGGCAACCACATGACGCGAAGAATATCAGCACCGTCAGGGTCCGGAGAATCGGCGAGCAAGGGACCAAGCAGGCCTTGCGACACGAGGAATAGAATCACACCCGCGAGAAAAAATTCGAGCGGTCGCATGATATTCAAACGAGGCGCAGCTCGAATGGAAAGAATATGAGCGCTGACGTCGGTCAAGCCGCTCGGCGCGCACCGTGATGGTGCGCCCTGTTGCAGACAATTCCGGCAACAACGCCGCCTTGCCGTTCGATGGCATCACGCCGCGCCGCGATGGATCGTTCATTCCAGTCGGCCTCATCGGCAACCAGAATGACGCCATCGGCCTCGGCTGCGATCGGAAGCGCGGAACGGCTGGCTCCTGGTGCGTCGATGACGGCGAGATCAATACTGCCACGAACGGCATCCCAGTAGGCACGGGATTTACCGAACTCCAACCGTTCAATGCTTGAGCGCGCGCGCTGGAATTCTGTGACATACAAATGCGTATCGCATTGCCTGGCGACAAGACGGGCACGCGCGCCCTCCGGCGCTGCCCGCCAGAAGGGTTGCCGGCCAAAAGACGCATCAAAGGTCGGCGCATTCGCATCTGCCAAGATTTTGGAATGTAGATTACGAGCGAAATCCAGATCAAACAGCCAGACGCCGCGGCGCGAACGTGAAGCGGCGGCGCGCGAAAATTCTCGTGCTATGGTCGAGGTGCCCGCCTTTTTGCTGGCACCCAGAAAGACCAGAACGCGGCCCTTGCCACCCGGACGGGCAATGGGTTCCAGCTGGTCCACCAGCGCTTGCATTTCAAATGAGAGATCAACCATCGAACCGCCGCGAATCATTATTCAGAATTGCAGCATTCACCGCATCGGTTAACGGCGACCCAACGCGGCACCCCGATCGGGCATTCTTGCCAGTACCGGCACACCCGCGACGCGCGCGGGCATGGGGCCACCTGTGGTAGGTCCTGTTGCATGGCGCTGCGCAGATTGTCCGCGTCGCGGTGCGCTCGGACTGACATGTCGTGTCCAGTATCCTCGCAATAGGCCCATCAACACAGCGGTGCCAGCTGCAAAAATAAATGCTGCAGCAACACCAAGTTTTTTGAGCGACGAACCTTCCGGCGGGGCATAGGCGCGTTCAACAATACGCACAGCATCGGCGCTGCCCGGCGCCAGAGATTGCCGCGCTTCAGCTTCAGCCTGCTGTGTCGCCAATGCAGTTGCGGCAGCAGATGTCGCAGAAATGTCCTGCGCAAGTCTTTCATATTCGGGCGCCAATCCACGCATGCGCGCAATTTCGGTCTCGGCAGCCGTCAGCTGAGCGGCCAGCGCACCCGCGCGTCGGTTTTCACCGGCGGCAACTGATTCCAGTCGCAATTGTTCCTGAAGTAATGCCTGCCGAACTGCATTCACGCCCGTTCGCCTTTGACCCAGCCCTTCGACACCGCCGCCTGCGATAAATTCTTCCAGTTCGGCAATTTCACGATCAATGGCCAGGACCGGCGGCGCCGTCTCAAGATAGCGCGCCAGCAGGCTTTCGCGTTCCAGTCGCTTTTCGATCAGCAGATTTTCCGCACTGCTATCGACATAGAGGTCAATATTTTCCGGCATTTCGGCAATTCGCGCGGCAATGGCCGCTGCGGCGGCAGCAGCGGCTTGTCGATCTGACTGGGCCAGCGCCAAATTGGTTCGCAGGGTGGTCGCCTGGATGACCAATGCCGCCATGTCCGCATCATAATTCGCAATACCATTCTCGTTCAAAAAACGGTCGAGCGCGGCCAGCGCTGTCGAATAAGCCTGATCCGACTGCAATCGCCGATCCGAGACACCGGTTGTTCCCACCCCGGTCAGAACCACCTGTCTGTATTCAATATAGGCATCAACTATGGCGTTCAGCGCTTGCTCACTGTGTTCGGGGTCTGATCCTTCAAGCACCGGAATCAGCACCGACGCATTCGGCGCACGTACCACGGAAAAGCTTTGACGAAGCGTCCGCAGCGCCAGCGCTTCAGTCCCGCCGTTTGGAAGAACAGCCGCCGGACCAATCGTCTCCAGCGCCATTCGCCGCACGGTTTCGGAATTCAGGATTTCTGCTTCCGACTGCAAGACCTGTTCAAGAATAAACCCGTCACCGGACCCTGCCGCACCTGGCGTCAAATCTTCATCATCCAGCAAGACCAGCAGACGCGCCCGCGCTTCATAGGTCTTGTTCAGCATCAGAACTGACGCTGCCGCGCCCGCGACGAACAGCACAAGAAAAATGCCAATAACCATAGCCCTTTGCGACCAGATCATCTCGATCAGATCGTAAAGGTCCATTTCCCGCTGTGCTCCCTCCGCTTGGGCGGAATGAACAGGTGGATTTTGACCGGGTCCGGTGTAGGCACGACTCATGAAACCGAGAAAAACGGTGTCCGGTTTAATTTTTCATTATCCGAAGCGCGAAAGGTTCGCTTTCGAGTAAGAATTCAACAGTGAGTCCCTGCCCATGCGCATTTTCGTCTTGTTTCTGGCTCTAATCCTTTGTGGCTGCGGCACCGCCAGAACGGTTTCGAACGTCGTCACGTCGCCTTTCAGCCGAGACCGGGAGCCTGATTACTGGGCGTATCAGGGCGCGCGTCCCGAAGGCTCTGTTGCCGCAACAGGTTGGGGCACGATTGAATTTGTGGAATGGCGTCAGGAAGATCCCTCCTTTCGCCTCTATCCAGGTGATGCTGTCGATGTAACTGTCCATACGGCGAGCGAGTTGAACCGCACCGTAACCGTCGGGCCAGATGGCCGGGTCAATCTGCCGCTTGCCGGTCGGGTTATGGTTGCAGGGCGGACCGATTCGCAAGCTGCAGCAGCAATCGCGGATGCTTACACCTCAATGCTCAGAAATCCGATTGTTGAAGTTACGGCAACAAGCTTTGCGCCGCAGAATATTATCGTCGGCGGTCAAGTGGCGACGCCGGGCATGTTTGAAATGCCGTCGCGTATCGGCGCGCTGGAAGCCGTCATGCTTGCGGGCGGGTTTCGTGATTCCGCTGCCCGCGGCGATGTCGTCATTCTCCGCCGTTCACCCAGCGGTGACGGCCTGATGATGCGCACCGTCAATCTACACCGCGCGCTGAGAGGAAATGGCGAGGCCGATCCCTTCCCGCTCCAGCGCTACGACATCGTTTTCGTGCCGCGTTCAACCGTGGCCGAAGTCACACTGTTCGTCGAACAATATGTGTACGGCGTCCTGCCTCTGGACCAGGCATTCTCATTCGCCATCGCAGACGCGATCAACAATAACTAGCGCTGTTTGAACTAGTGACGCGTGCTCAACCATTCGCGAGCCGCGCGTTGTGCGGCTGAAATCTGCAGGCCGTCCATCTCGTCCGAGATTTCCTGCCGATAGTATTTCGCTGCATCACAGCCGAGTAATGTCGCAAGGTTGAACCATTTGTGCGCTTCAACGTAATCGACCGTGCCACCCTGGCCCGTCGAATAGAGAAGTCCCAGCTTGCAGAGATCGTCGCCCGTCGGATCCGTGTTGACCACATCGTGCGCCTGCGCAGTTTCCACATCAGTGAAAGCCATTTTGGCCCCCGTTATCTGGCTCTCATGCCCGGCTTGGTGCCGGATTAGCTATGAGAGCGTTCCACCCAATGCCCTGAGCCTTCTGGCCTCGGACAAGATGGAGATTCACCTCAGGGGTTTGCTATAAGGTTAAGAAAAATCAGGGTTAATCGCATTAAGTGGTTTATTTCCGTTAGGGATTATTGATATCGGTTAAGCGAGTTGAATCAGGTCTGAATCGTCCACGTGAGACCTTACCGTCCACTGCGATATCATTAGGACTCCTCAACAAGACCTTTTCAAACGGTGGCCCGCGCGCCCATCAGCGCCCACCTGTGCGGCGGGTAAATACTTGCACTCAATTTTCCAGCGCGTATGAAACCCCAAACCAATCCGAGTGCCGCCTATGACCGATCAAAATATTCCACCGGTGTCGTTGACGCTCGACGACACCAACCCCGATGTGTTTGCAGCCGAACTTGGCGAGGAATTTCGTCGCTTCGGTTTCGCGGTCA